>OFEK01001542.1_pt1 | contig 15140 bp, 14 predicted proteins | sample 1521131 | NCBI WGS metagenome assembly OFEK01 (sample SAMN05720209, study PRJEB24109) | activated sludge metagenome | isolation source: Anaerobic digester | place: China | collected 2015-12-16
ACCAACAATGTCGGCAGTTTTCATTACCTGGGCAGAGGGGAAGGCTACGGTCTTACGAGTCGTCGCAATGCTTTCCTGTCGGATCTCAGGCACTGCAATCATGTTTGGATCATGGGGACGGAATTGCATGAGGACCACGGTGTAGCGGGTTTTATGGTCAATATGGCCCGGCAGCGCCATCATGTAAAGGTGGGGATGATCAGTAATCTGGAAGAAGGCAGTCGCATGGGGCATAAGGTGGACCAGGTGATCCGCGCTACCCATTATTACTGGTTCCTGCGTGCCGTAAACCACTACATCCTGGCGAATGGGCTGGAGAACAAGCTTTTCCTTGATGGAAATACAGAAGGATTCGAGACATATAGAGAGTCCCTGCTGGCGGAGGATTTCGATGTACTCTTTGAAAAGTCCGGCGCCTGCTGTACAGACCATTTACTGACATTCGCAAGGGAATACAGCCAGGAACAACGGGCCATCATACTTTTCTCAGAAAAGGGCATGAGTGCGGCGGCCGTAATAGAGTTGTACAACCTGGCACTGATCACAGGCCGTCTGGGTAAGACAGCCAACGGTCTGATAGGTCTCAAGGAAAACAACAACAGTCACGGGCTTTTCGACATGGGTGTGGATCCATATCTCCATGTTGGTGGAATGCCGGTTAACGGCAATGAAGCCAGGATGAAGGCCACCTGGAATATCCCTGCCTTGCCAGGTCCTGTCAACGATCTCCTGCAAGGCCTGGATGGCGGGTTGTTCAGGCAGCTGTTCATTTTCGGGGAAGATCCCGTTGGGACGGCCCTGGACCCTGAACGGGTGAAGAAATGGATGAAGCAGGCTGAATTTGTGGTGGTGCAGGATCATTTTATAACACCTACTGCAGAATTTGCGGATCTCATCCTGCCGGCGGTTTATCCTGCTGAAATGGGGGGATCCTTCACGAATGGACAGCGGATTATCCAGGAGTTCGATGCGGTATTGCCGACTCAGGTAAGCGTGGATGGGCCTGCACAGATCATGGGGATCATGGCAGCATTGGGATTGAAAGCAGAAGGTGATGTGCTGACAGTGAGATCGGAAGTGATGTCGCTCTTACCTGAATATCACGCTACGCTCATGCCTTTGTTCCTGACTTCGGAAGATACGCCGGGTCCATTGTTTGCCCATGGCTGCAATCATCTGAGTCAGCGGTTTGAGATGGAATTCCAGGCTGCGCTGACCAGGTCCTGAAATTAGGCTTTTGTCTTTCTGTACACCCCGTTAAACAAAAGGATGTACATGGGTGTTCATATGAATAAAGCCTGCATGTGCATAGTTCACTGTGATCAACCCACAACAGCATGAAAGTAAAAAGAAGCCTTACATCCTCTTTTCTGAACATGGTCGAAAGGGGAGGCAATGCCTTGCCCCATCCGGCCAGTTTGTTTGCCATCCTGGCCTTGCTTGCACTGGCATTCTCTGCCCTGGGCCACTGGCTCGACTGGCGTGCGATCCATCCTGCCACCGGCGAATGGATACATACGGAGAACCTTCTATCAAGAGACGGGATACATCGTATCATTCTGGAGATGGTGGACAATTACACCGGTTTTGCGCCCCTTGGAATTGTCATGGTGGCGCTGCTGGGTATCGGTATAGCGGAGAGCAGCGGACTGATCAGTGCAGCCATACGGTTGCTGGTGCTGAAGTCACCTAAGAAGCTGATTACCTTTGTCATCGTATTTGCCGGTATCATCTCCAACACAGCTTCCGATCTGGGCTATGTTTTGATTATCCCCATGGGCGGTATCATTTTTCATGCGGTCGGACGGCATCCTGTGGCAGGACTTGCTGCCGCTTTCGCCGGCGTTTCAGGTGGGTTCAGCGCCAATGTGTTTATCGGAACCATTGATCCGTTGTTGGCCGGCTTGAGCACAGAAGCAGCCCGTATCCTGGATCCGGATTATTATGTGCTTCCTACTGCCAATTACTATTTCATGGCTGTGAGTACGTTTGTGATAGCGGCCGCGGGCACATGGGTCACGAATCGGTTTATTGAACCAAGGCTGGGAACCTATAAGGGTGATGTTCAGCCTGAAACAATGGAAAACCTGAATGCACAGGAGCGTAAGGGTTTGCGGTGGGTGGTCATTGCTTCTATCCTGCTCATCGGCATTATCCTGCTGGGGCTGATTCCGCAGGATGGCTTTTTGAGGGGTCCTGAGCAGTCCTTGCTCAAGTCACCTTTGCTGAAGGGATTTATTGCCTTCCTCTTTGTCACAGCGGCCATTATGGGGATTGTTTATGGTGCCATCACCGGGAAGTTCAGGAATGACAGTGATGTGGTGAAGGGTATGGTAGAGAGTTTCAAAGCATTGGCCTCATTCCTGGTGCTCGTCTTCTTTGCAGCCCAGTTCGTGGCCTATTTTAAATGGAGCAACCTGGGACTGATCATTGCCATCAAAGGGGCCGATTTCCTTCAGTCAGCAGACATAGGTCTGGTGCCACTATTGCTGATGTTTGTCATGCTGTCAGGTTTCATTAACCTCTTTATGGGCAGTGCCTCAGCGAAATGGGCCATCCTCGGGCCGGTCTTTATCCCGATGTTCATGTTGTTGGGATATTCACCCGAGCTGAGCCAGGCCGTCTTCAGGGTTGGCGACAGCGTTACCAATATCATCTCACCCATGATGAGTTTCTTTGCTCTCATCATTGTCTATTTCGAGAAATATGACAAAAAGGCGGGCATAGGGACGCTGATATCCACCATGTTACCCTATTCATTGGTCTTCTTTGTGCTATGGTCGCTGCTGTTGATCGGATGGGCACTTGCAGGCATTCCGCTGGGACCGGGTGCAGAAATTCATTATCCGGGATCTTAAGGTTACCTGATGTCGGAAGCCAGTTCACTAATATCGGATCGATTGCTCGAAATGGGCTTCGCTACGCATATGTCTGTGCCTGTTAAGATGAGTCAGCACCTTATATGCAGATTATCTGTTTCAGATAAGTGATAATCCATGCCGCAGGTCTTCGATGATATCTGCTGCATCTTCAATCCCGACGGAGAAACGCACCAGATCATCCGTGATACCTGCCGCCAACTTGTGCTCCTTGCTGATACCGGCATGGGTCATCGAAGCCGGATGCTGGATGAGGGTTTCAACGCCACCCAGGGATACCGCCAGCAGAGCAAGATGCACGTTGTCCATGAGCTTCTTACCTGCATCGTATCCGCCCTTAAGTCCGAAGCTCATCATCGCGCCAAATCCACGCATCTGGCGACAAGCTAAATCATATTGGGGATGGGAAGTAAGTCCCGGGTACTTGATCCATGCTACTTTGGGATGGGATTCCAGGAAGCCGGCAACTTTCATGGCATTGGCCTGAGCGCGCTCCATGCGCAATGCCAGTGTTTTGACACCGCGTAAAACCATGAAAGCCTGGGTCGGATCCATATTGCATCCCATATAGACCATAGAATGACGGATCTTCCTGTAAAGCGCTTCTTCCCTTGTCACAATTACACCCCCGACGATATCCGCATGGCCATTGATGAATTTGGTGATGGAGTGCAGCACCACATCAGCACCCAGGTCCAGCGGGTTTTGGAGAAAGGGAGAACAGAATGTGTTATCGACGACCAGGGTGAGGCCGTGCTTTTTGGCCAGGTCTGCGCAGGCAGCGATGTCGGTGATCTCCATCGTCGGATTGGCCGGAGTTTCAATATATAACACCCTGGTATTTGGCCGGATAGCACTGATAATTTCATCCAGATTTGCGGTGTTAACAAAGCTGGCCTCGACATGGAAACGGGAAAAATCCTGTTCCAGGACACCCCGCGCCGGGCCATACACAGCACCTGAACTGATGATATGGTCACCACCGTTCAGCAGCGCCATATAAACACTGGTGATTGCGCCCATGCCGCTGCTGGTAGCGATACCATCGTAGCCTCCTTCTATCTCGGCAATGTTGCGCTCAAAAGCACGAATGGTTGGGTTTCCAATGCGGGTATAGATGTATCCGTCACTGGCACCCGAAAAGCAGTCAGCGCCATGCTGGGCGCTTCTGAATTTGAAGGTGGATGTCTGGTAGATCGGAACGGTGGCACTTCCAAATTCATCTTCAAAAATACCAGCATGTATCAGCTTGGTGTTGAATCCCTTGTCTTTTGTATTCATGGTGTTTTTCGTTTGTAGGAACACTGGTGGGTTTAACTTCAGGTTCCGTTGACTGGAATGATGGTTAAATGATTTATAATGCGGTAAGTTTGCCTTCCTGATAATTCCTGTAAGCCTCGCGAAGGCTCATGTCATTGGCATGAACGAATATTTTAATCTGCGTTTGCTGGAGGGCTATGGCAGCTTTGTCCCCAGGCCCATTGCCGGTAATAAGGATATCCGGCTGGAGTTCGAAAAGCTTTTGGGCTGTTGCCGTGCCTGCGCCATGCGCTTCTTCTTGCTGCGCACTATTGTCAATAAACTGAATGTCATTCTTTTCTTCATCGAACATGGCAATGAATGCAGTTCGCCCGAAGCGGGGGTCCATGGGGGCATCCCAGTGGATGCCTTGTGATGTGAATGCAATTTTCATAAAATGGTGTTTTATGAGGTAAGGGATTTGATTTTATCCCAGACACTTGTAATGAGTTGGATTATTGTTTCGTTTCCGGATTCCAGGATGGTGTTCCCGGCTACCATTGAATTTGTAAATGCTTCATCATACGGAAGATCACCCAGGTGAAAAATTTTTTCATCCAGAAGAAAGTGCCGTATCTGACGCTGCATCTCCGCATTGATATCAGCTTTGTTGATAATGCACCCAGCCCGGATGCCAAACTTCTTCACCAAAGCATAAACCCTTTTCAGATCATGCAAACCGGAGATAGTGGGCTCTGTTACCAAAACCGCCAGGTTTGCTCCGGATAGGGATGAGATGACCGGGCATCCTATGCCCGGGGAGCCATCCACGAGGACATAGGGACATCTTTCTTCAAATGCCAGGTCTTTGGCTTCATTCTTTACCCTGGCTACCAGCTTGCCGGAATGATCGGCACCGATGGCCAGTCTGGCATGCACCATGCTGCTACCTGTCCGTATACCTGAGATGTACCATTGACCTGCCCGTTTTTCCTTGTTTTTGATGGCGTTGGCAGGACAGATCCGTGTGCAATAGCCGCAACCTTCGCAACGCAAGGGGTCCACTTTGTAAATGCGATTCCTGACCTCAACGGCGTTAAACCGGCAGATCCGCATGCAATCCCCGCATCCGGTGCATTGAAAGGGATCGATCACTGCCAGGTATCCGCTGTGGAAATCTTCAGAATGAGCATAATCAGGCTTCATCAACAAGTGCATGTCGGCAGCATCCACATCGCAATCGGCCACCACGACGTCTTTGCCACCCAGGATCGCGAAAGCCGCCGTAAGGGATGTTTTCCCTGTCCCTCCTTTACCCGATATCATCACGATCTCTTTCATCTTGTGCTTTTTTATTGTGATCAAGAAAGAAATCACAGAGGGGCTCCAGGGCTGCGCGAAATTCCGGAACATAACGATAGACCAGTTCTCCCCTGGAATACAGTTGTGCAATACGGCGGTCATTGGGAATACAGGCCAGTATAGGAATGTCTTCGTGCCGGCAGTACTCGTGGACATCCTCATTTCCAATACCAAACCGGTTCAATACAATGCCAAAGGGGATCCGGAGCATGCGGACCGTTTCCACGGCCAGACTCAGGTCATGCAGTCCGAAAGGTGTTGGCTCGGTCACCAGGATGACATAGTCGGTATCCCGGATGGTTTCAATAAGCGGACAGGATGTGCCGGGCGGGGCGTCATAGAAGATGATGGGCAGGTGATCGTACTTGCTGGCATATTTCCTTGTGTATGCGATAACCGGTACAGCCTGTTCCTCTCCGATGTCCAACCGGCACTCAATAAAATGTAGCTTGCCTGCCTGGGATTCCCTGAGATCTCCAGTCTTTCTGCCTGCCATCGGCAAGGCGCCTTCAGGACATAACTCACTGCAGGCATAGCAGCTATGGCATAATTCCGGAAAAATGAGGATAGATGGATCTAATTGGATGACGGCATGGAATTGGCAGATGCTGGTGCAGTACCCGCATAGCGTGCATTTATCTGTATCCCATTGTGGGACCTGTTTCATCAGACTTTCCTTATGCACTTGCTCAGCCTTCAGAAATAAACCGGAATTGGGCTCCTCCACGTCAAGGTCAACAAGCGCAATTTCCTGTTTTTCAGCAATAAGTGCTGCCAGGTTGGTTGCCAGGGTTGTTTTCCCTGTCCCGCCTTTCCCGCTGGCGATGGCAATTTTCACTGCATCAGTGCTTACACGCTCCATGACCACTATGATGGTCATGGTCACAATAGTTTGCATTAAGGTCTAGTGTTCCGGCAAGGAATCGCTCAACCAGGCTGGAGGGTGTATCAACGGGTGCACCAACAAAGACATTGATTCCGGCATCGTTGAACAGGCTGATGGCCATAGGCCCCATGCCTCCTGCGATGACGTCGGTGGCACCCTGGGCGGCGACCCATTTTGGGAACGATCCGGGTTGATGTTCCGGTGGTCGCATCAGGGATATTTCAGAAATTTTATGGTCAACGACATCAACATAAGCAAATGCCTGGCAATGACCGAAATGAGCGGACAATACGGAGCCGTCCATGGGAATGGCGATACGTTTTTTCATCGGGAAAAGGAGTTAAAAGCCCCCGCATGCCTGCCCCTTCTTCAGGATGACAGGGCATGCGGGCTCCGGCTTTATTTCTTCAGAATGGTTTTCTCAACAGCTTCTTTACTTAATGGTTTGGTGCAGAAGAACCAGTCGTAGCATTTGATATCCTTCTGATTTTCCATTCTTTCCTTGGCAACACCACATGATCCGGCTGTGGGGACGATGACTTCATCCCCCGGCCGCCAGTCAGCGGGTGTCGCTATGGAGAAGGCATCGGCTGCCTGCATCGCAATAAGGGCACGGTATAATTCGTCAAAGTTGCGGCCCAGGCTCAAAGGGTAATAAATGATGGCGCGGATAATCCCTTTAGGATCAACAAAGAATACAGCCCTGACAGCTTTTGTGTTGCTTTCTCCCGGCATCATCATGCCGTACTTTTTGGCTACCTCCATCGTAATGTCCTCAATCAAAGGGAACTTCACCTCGATGTCTTTCATCCCTTTGAATTCAATCTTTTCCTTGATGGTTCTGAGCCAGGCAATATGACTGTACAAGCCGTCCACTGAGAGTCCGACGAGTTTGCAATTGGCTTCAGCGAACTTGTCCTCCATATGAGCGAAAGTCATGAATTCGGATGTACAAACGGGTGTGAAGTCGGCCGGATGGCTGAACAGAATCACCCAATTGCCACTGAAATCCGCAGGAAAATTGATCTCACCCTGGGTGGTGACAGCTTTGAATGAAGGCGCTTTCTCGCCAATGCGTGGCATGGCATAGAATTCCTGATTTTGTTGTTCCATGGTTGTTAAGTGTTAGGTTAATGAATGGAATAAAAATGTCTGATTTAAATGATTGTAAACGATTGATTACAAACGTGTTGTCGCTGAATGTCGCGTGCGATCATTTCTGACTTCTCTGATCATATCCTGCCAATGTACTGTTCTACCTGGTTATTCATGGGTTTCACCACTTCTCAGGCGCTTTCCCTTGCCTTGTCCTCCACCTGATCTCCTTCGCGTTCCCATACCTTGTCCGATTTCCTTGCTGTTAGATATATGGTCCTGGTTTGTACACCGTCCCAGGCCTCTTCCGGTTTTTCTTCCATGGCCTTCCGGCCCCGTTCCGTCCAGTTTAGGCATGATCAAAGCTTTTTATGGTTTAACATCTGTATGATTCCTCCGACCGTTCTTTCCCGGTCTTTGATGATAATCAGCTGAACGTTCAGACTGTCCAGTATGGGCTTGATTTTAATCCCAAATTCTCCTGATATGATCATCATCACTTTACGTGAGGAGAGAAGTTCAACAGCGGCAGGGCCGGCACCTTCCTCCAGGACCTTGCCGGGGTTGGGGATGTATTCGATGCTTCCCGTCTGGGAGTCATGCACAACGAAGTAATTGCAGCGGCCAAACCGCTGATCCAGCAGCGCGTCCGGTGTGTTTCCCCGGGATGTGATGGCTATCTTCATTTTTACAAGTTCAAAGCTCCTGTCATGATGGGTTTCCTTTTCTTCTCATTCTTGTCTGGCAGACAGGACAGTATTCCGCGTTGCAAGGTATACCAGGTATATGTTCTATTTCTTTCCCACAGCCCGGACATATACAGTAATCTCCGGTAGAGATTTCTTCGCTGTCGAGAGGGGAGGTTGGCATGGCCCTTGTGAAACTATTATGACCGCATAAGGGACAATCAGTGACTGGCAGGCTCATCTCAGGATTATTAAAATAGCATCCACAATCCAGACAGTGATACCAGTCACTGTCAAAGTACACTTTGCCACCTTCCAGGGTGATCTGTTTACCTTCTACAAAGGCCCGGGCGATTTTTTTTCTTGCCGATGCATAGATGCGGGTGAAGGTAGGCCGTGATACACCCATTTCCTGTGATGCATCGTGATGATTCAGCATGTCATAATCACACAAACGAAGCGCTTCGTATTCTTCAAAATGCATCATGATCGCATCCCTGCCCTGGGAGAGTGCAGGACCGTAAGGCTTGAATCCCTTTACAAGCGGTGGATTGAGTATCTTTCTCGGGCGCTTCAGGTTAGGTGACATGCTTAAATGAGCATTTGTTCAATGCAAATATAATGAACAATAGTTCAATTCGTTTAAAAGTTTGAAAAATTATTCACACACCTCCAACACGTCCTTTACAAATTATCTTGAAGGTAACTATTCTCGCTAACTTCGTATTAATGAAAACAAGTGAAGGCATAGGTGGACCTGGGTTTAAGGTGCTGGCTACGGATCTGGACGGAACGATACTGGACAGCCGGGGCCGTTTGAGTGAAGAAAACCTCGAAGCTTTACATGAGCTGGGCCGCAGGGGCATTTGCAGGGTGCTGGCTACCGGTAGATCCATATTCTCATTGAAACGGGCATTGTCTGGCCTCCTGCCAGTTGATTATATTGTGTTCTCTACCGGGGCGGGTATTCTTGAGGTGGAGTCGGGTGATCTGATCTGGAGCAAAGGACTGGATCAAGTTGATGCAGGCCGGATAGCGGCCTATTTCATGGATCGGGACATCTCTTTTATGGTGCATCATCCGGTACCCGAAAACCACCGCTTTCATGTTTACAGGTCGGATACGGCCCTTCATCCTGATTTCCTGAGGAGGATGGAGATTTACAAGGGTTTCTGGGACTGGTGGGACGAAGAAAAGACAGACATGGCCGGAGCTGCCCAGTTCCTGACCATCCTGGAGCCTTCCGTGTCTGCTTTTAATGGATTGGCAGCCGGCCTGAAGGCCTTTAAAGTCATCCGCACTACCTCTCCGATTGACCACAGGAGTTTCTGGATGGAGGTCTTTCCTCATGGTGTGTCCAAGGGCGACGCCCTCCATTTTCTGATGCGACGTCTTGGCGTTGGAGCGCATGAGTTGGTGGCAATGGGCAATGACTACAACGATCTGGATATGCTCGAAGTGGCCCGACGGGCTTATGTTACCGGCAATGCAGCCATTGAGCTGCAAAGTCAGTTTACTGTCATTCCCTGCAATGATGACCATGCCCTGGACTGGCTTGTTCGAAATGTCTCCATGTAAATAGTCCATTGTCTATTTATTGTATTGATATTGAGAAGGGTATCTTGACATTCGGCTTTTCATATCGTAACTTCACGCCATCTTAACGCACCTATCCCCCCTCACCATGAAAAAGTTTGTCCTTCCATTTATCTGGCTGATTGCCGGAATTACGTTGGGAGTAGTCCTGACGGTGCTCTACTTACAAATCCCTAAATTGGAAAGCGATGTCAGTATATCCAGGGAGGAAGCCCAGGTATACCTACATGACTATTGTCAGATGAAGCTGGATCCTTGTGCCCCCAGGGTCGTGGATCTGGATATAGGTCAGTATGCGACCATGAAACACATCGCCGAAACCATGGGAGAAGAAGTGCATGGTTTCCGTTTGTACATTGGTTGGATGCGCGCGGAAGGCACGGATGGCATGATCGCTGTTATCCGGCCACTCCAGCGCGAGGGTATCGAGCTCGGAGATGCCTATTACCTGTCCAAGGGGCCTTTGCTGAGTACATGCCCTGTCGTTTGCGATGATTTGCAGCCATCTCTGGATATCTGCAAAGAATAGAGAAGACCACCGAGCAGGTTTATCCGCTTTCAGGCTTGACGGGCTCCGCAAGGAAGCCCCGTGTCATCATTTTGTGTACTTCAGGACAATGCCTTTATTGGTCTTATAGTCAGCTCCCACAGCATAGTAAGCCCCTTTGGTATCCCTTGATATTCCATACAAACGCCAATCCTCACCTAACTGAGGTTCTGCCTTTTTCCCCAATGGTGCCCACTCACCTTTCTTGAATTCCATGATAAGGCCGCGCTTGCGGTTAGGGAGATTACCAACAGCCCAGCCCATGTCAGCATTTTCAAAAGCCGCCCCAAAGAGGTTCCATTCCTTGGCCCCTGCATCTACCTTCATCTCTGCCCATTTCTTCCCATCGAAGGTCAGGATCTTTCCTGTTTCAGGAGCTGCCTGGAAGGCGGGCATCCAGCCGACAGCGAAAACAGTCTTGGCATCTATGCACTGTATGTCTCTGCAGATGATGTTTTTGGAAAGCAGTGGCAGTTTGACCGGCTCCCAATTCGGGCCGTTCTTCTGGATGATAAAGGAACCACTGGCATAGGAATTCGTGACACTGCTCATGTCTCCATCTTTGAACCCCCCTGCAAAAACCAGGTTTTCGCCGATGCCATGCATGGCCAGGATGGTTTGCTCCTTGAATTCAGGGGAGGAAACCAGGCTCCAGGTACCATGGTTGTATTCAATCAGGACAGGCTTGCCGTTCTTTCCTCCGCCTCCCATTGCCCAGCCCAGGTTCTCATTGGCAAAGTACACTTCATAGAGCACCCAGTCTTTCATATCGACAACCGGCAATGATACCAGCTCCCATTTACCCTGAGCATATTTGTAAAGAAGTCCTGTTTTCGCTTCCCGGTTGTGGCCAAAGGCCCATCCCATACTTTCATTCAGAAACCACACACCCTGGAGGTTCCAGTTAGTCCCTGGAGCGGGAAGGTCAACCCTGGCCCATACTCCCTGATCACACCTGAGCAAAAGGCCCTGGGTCATGTCCTTGGTGAACCCGACCCCTTCATAGTTGAATCCGGCAGCCCATCCGAGCTGAGGCGCAGGGAAATGGACCCCGCGAAGTTCCCATTTTCCAGGCAGGTCTGGTAGCTTCTCGGCGGTCCAGGCCTGCGCAGAAAGCATCAGCGGAATGCAAAAACATCCCAGCAGAATCAAAAAGATGTTCTTTTTCATGATGATTACCCCGGTATTGGTGAGACCCGTAAGTTAGTAAAAAATATATAAAAATCAAATACTTGGCATGTATTTGTGCGGCAGTTCCCTAAGCCTTGATGATGGGGAATTATTCCTGTGTTTCGCTGACGAGACCCCTGGTAATACTGAAAAACGTCTGGTAAGGATCGAGCTTTCGAGCGCGGTTGTAATCCGACAGCGAGGACCAGTAGTTGCCCCTGATACGGTGCAGCCTTGCCCTGATGAGGTAAGCATTGGCAACAGACTCATCCAGGCTGATCAACCTGTTCATATCGGCCATGGCCGATTCATACTTCCCCGTCTTATAGCGGCAGTAACCCCTGAGAAAGAGCGCATCCTTATGCGTGGGCTCCAGGGTCAGGAGTTTGTTTAGGGCCTGCTCGGCAACTACAAACTGTCCTTCGTTCACCTGCGCAACGGCATAGGTAAGAAGCTCGTTATTGCGCTGTTGTGCGGCAAGACAGGCAGTCGTCCAGAGAAGTACAAAAATCAAAATGTTTCTCAGCATGCCGGTTCGAATGAACACCCAAATGTACTTTTTTCAGAAGGAATGAGCAAGTTAAAGGGTGTTAAGATTGGTATCATGCTGTTCTGCAGAACATGCGGAACCAAAGCATTTTTAACGTAACATTGGTATCCGGTATTCAACTTCAGACAGTATTACTACCTATGGCTTCGAAGATCAACCCTATTGCTCCTTATAAGGTCTATTTCACCGACACCGCCTTTCATAACCTGATGAAGAAGCGGATCTATCATGTGCTTCTGATTTCCAGTGCTTATGACGCCTTTATGCTGGAAGATGACGGGCGCATCGACGAGCAGATATTCAACGAATACGTGGCCCTCAACCTGCGGTACCCGCCACAGTTTATCCAGGTGCACACCGAAATGGAAGCTTTTGAGGTGCTGGAAGAGGAAAAGATAGACCTCATCATTACGATGCTAAGTCCTGAGGACTCAGATTCCTTCGCCCTGGCAAAGCGGATGAAGAACAAATACCCCCGCATACCTATCGTTGTGCTGACCCCTTTCTCCAGGGAAGTCAAGATCAAGGCAGCCCAGGATGATATGCAGGCCATCGATTATGTGTTTTCCTGGCTTGGGAATACGGATTTGTTGCTGGCCATCATCAAGCTGATTGAGGATAAGATGAATGTGGAGCATGATGCCAAGGAGGAAGGGGTACAGATCCTGTTGCTGGTGGAAGATTCTATACGTTTTTATTCAAGCTATCTGCCCCATCTCTACAAGATCATATTCAAGCAAAGCAAGGTATTCATGGCGGAGGGGCTGAACGAGCACCAGAAGATGCTTCGGATGCGGGGACGTCCCAAGATCGTCCTCGCAACTCAGTATGAGGAAGCCATCGCCCTCTACGAGAAGTATAAGAAAAACCTGCTCGGGATTATCTCCGATGTGTCTTACAAACGCAACGGTTATGAAGACAAGGAGGCAGGGCTTCGCTTATGCCGGAAAGTCAAAGCTGATGACGCTTTTATACCATTCCTCCTGCAGTCATCCGAGGATGAAATGGCCGGAAAAGCCCGGGAAATGGGGGTTGGATTTATCAACAAAAACAGCAAGACATTATCCATCGAGTTGAGGAATTATATCCGTGAACATTTTGCCTTCGGGGATTTCGTGTTTGTGGATCCGGTTTCGAACCGCGAGGTGGCCAGGGCATCCGATCTGAAATCCCTGCAGGAAACCATTTTCGATATCCCGGATGACGTACTTTTTTACCACATCTCACGAAATCACTTCTCACGCTGGCTCAATGCCCGTGCTGTCTTTCCCCTTGCCCGCCTGTTCAAGGAATTAAGGCCCGAAGACTTCAGGGACCTGGATGAGGTGAGGCGTTACCTTTTTGATGCGATCGCGAACTTCAGGTTCAACAAGGCGAGGGGTGTGATTGCAGAGTTCAACCGTGAGCGCTTCGATGAATACCTCAGCTTTACCCGCATCGGTGATGGCAGTATTGGTGGTAAGGCGCGCGGACTCGCCTTCCTGGATTCTCTCATTAAACGGAATCAGCTCTTCAGCCGCTTCGAAGGCACGCTTATCTCCACTCCCAAGACAGTGGTGCTGTGTACAGATATCTTCGATGAATTCATGGAGGAGAACAACCTGTACAAGGTAGCGCTGGGGGATACACCGGATGAGGAAATACTGCAGCATTTCATCCAGGCCCGCCTGCCTTTCAGGATTCATGAAGACCTGTATACGTTTATCACGGTGGTGAGCAATCCTATTGCAATCCGTTCGTCGAGTCTCCTGGAAGATAGTCACTATCAGCCGTTTGCAGGGATATATTCGACGTATATGATTCCTAATATCCGCAATGAGGAGCGCCTGATGATCGAGATGCTGAGCAATGCCATCAAAAGTGTCTATGCTTCAGCCTTCTTCAAAGCGTCAAAGGCGTATATGTCGGCAACTTCAAATGTGATCGATGAGGAAAAGATGGCCATCGTCCTGCAGGAAGTCATTGGATGGCAGTACGGTAACCGTTTTTATCCAACGATCAGCGGGGTTGCAAGGTCCATCAATTTCTACCCCATTCACCCGGAACGCCCCGAGGATGGCATCGTCAATATTGCATTCGGTCTTGGTAAATACATCGTGGATGGCGGGCAGACGCTGCGTTTTTCTCCAAAATATCCGCGTAAGGTGCTGCAGCTTTCCAATCCGGAAATGGCGCTTCGGGAGACGCAGAAGACTTTTTTCGCGCTCAACCTGGATGCCGGCGCCTTTTATCCATGCATCGATGATGGTATCAACCTGATGCAACTGCGCATCGCAGAAGCAGAAGGCGATGGGTCCCTGAAGCATGTGGCCTCTACCTTTGACTTTGCCAACCATATGATCCGGGATGGTGTCCAGTATGAAGGAAAGAAGCTCATCACCTTCTCGCATATCCTGAGCCATAACGTTTTCCCATTGGCGGAGATACTGCAAACCTGTCTTGAGATAGGTCAGAGGGAGATGAACAAACCCATCGAGATCGAGTTTGCCATGGAGCTGAACCGCAAGGAAGGAGAACCCCGGATCTTTAATCTGTTGCAAATAAGGCCTGTGGTTGATAATAAGGAAACCATAGATGAAAACCTGGAGCAGGTCCGGATAGATGAAACCGTGGTGTATTGCAAGTCGGCGCTGGGCAATGGTATTAACCGCGAAATCTATGATATCCTGTATGTTAAGCCTGATGCATTTGACCCCGCACAAAGTCCAAGGATCGCCGACAGGGTATTTGAACTCAACGACCGGTTCTTAAAGGAAAAGCGGCCGTATATCATCATCGGGCCTGGCCGCTGGGGATCTTCCGACCCATGGCTTGGGATCCCGGTCAAGTGGCCACATATTTCCGGAGCTCGGGTAATCATCGAATCCAGCCTGGAGAATTACCGCATTGACCCCAGCCAGGGAACGCATTTCTTTCAAAACCTCACGTCTTTCAGGGTAGGATATTTTACCATCAACCCATATATACGTGACGGGCATTATGATGTGGATTATCTGAAGGCTCAGCCTGCAGTTTACGAAGATGAATTCCTGCGCCATGTGCGTTTTTCACAGCCACTGGTTGTCAAAATCGATGGTAAACGTAACCTGGGTGTTATCTACAAAGAAGGCCGGGAACCCGCAACAGGGCA
>OFEK01001546.1_pt1 | contig 15104 bp, 15 predicted proteins | sample 1521131 | NCBI WGS metagenome assembly OFEK01 (sample SAMN05720209, study PRJEB24109) | activated sludge metagenome | isolation source: Anaerobic digester | place: China | collected 2015-12-16
ATGGCTCTCTCTCCCACGAGACGAGCAACCCTACATCGATATCATGGAACTCATCGCGGCAGAGAAAAGAGCCGTAGAGGTACCCGAGCAATACATCCTCCTTGTCGGCGAGGCATCGGCGGAGCTGGTCGATGATCCGCTCTCTCTCGATATCACCCATCTCTCTTTCCACCTCCCGGCCTCCACAAGGGTTCGTTTCCACGCATAATCAGATCTGCCAGCAACGAGGATTGCTCCCTCCCGCCTCATTAACCCTTCCCTGGCCAGAGCCAGGTATCATATAGCGCCCCTACCGAAGGTTGAAATACCGTGCGCTGGCCCTGCAATCACCCGATTTCTGGAGATCGCCTGCGTATTATAAGGGGCTGCTCACGGTCATGACGCGATGCCTTTCCCGGCAGGGATATCCGGGAGCCGCTCCCTGCCGGCAGGTTCCGGGATAACTCTCCCCTCCTCCCCGGTCACGCCGAAGGCAGGGCACCCCGGAAGTTCCGGGATCACGGCGATGAACCCCACATCCTCATCGCTGTAGATGAACTCAATTCCATACGGCTCCCCCTGGACCTGCAGGAGATCCCCGTCCAGCATCTCCCGGAACAACACCCAGAGGTAGACGGCATCTTCAATATCCTTGTCGCTCGAAAGATAGAGTTTGTAGTGGATCTGCAGCTCGATGGGCGATATAAGAAGCCGGATATCGTCGAAGATCACCGCTCGGACTCCTCCCGCTGGAAGGGCCAGGAGCCACCATAATTCCCGACAAGGTGATCATACTTCGCAAGACCGGGGTAGGCGTGCGCCGGCAGCATCTCGCCGTGGGTGTAGGCGTCCACCCCCGCCCCCGCGGTCTGCTCTCAAGGAGGTCGGCGAGGTCTTTGAGGTCGTGGCCGGTGACGAGGATACCCGGGCGTGTGCATGCCGCGGTGCTGACCGTCGTGATCCGGGGCGTCCCGTAAGCTGTGGTGTTCGCGGTATCGAGGAGGGCGAGGGGCCTTCACACCGAGTTCGCCCGCACCTGAGAACGTAGTCGACCATCTCATCCCGGTTGAAGATCCTGGCAGCGAGCCCCACTCCGCCCGCGCTCCGGGGGGGGCAGCGCATGACAATACGCCGGGGAAATCCGCATCCGGGAGCGGCTCCGGGGAGGAACTTGAGAAAACAGAGGTGCTCGTGGGTGGGGAAGGGTGGGCCCGGGCAATAACCACGGGCACCCCTCTCTAGATAACCCCCATCTCCGACAGCCTTGTCGGCAGGTATTCCTTCGTCACAAAGTCAAGCCCCCTGCTTGCAAACGCCTGCTGTTCCGACTTCAGCCTCATATCGAGCTGCAGTTTGATCTGGTTATGCCAGTATTCGGTCGCAAACCTCGGATCGGTGAGTTCCGCTTTAAGGGCATTGATATCCTGTTCTGTGAGCCTGTCTGCGGGGAGGTTGTAGTCTGAGATGTCTGAGGGCTGAACCCCGACAAACTGCGCCTGAGGCGTCGCCAGGAGTTCCGAGATGTGGGCGCTCTTGATCGAACCGTAGGCAACGCTTGCATATATCCTGTATGACCACGGATCGCCGTCGGTGAAGACCACCACCGGCAGACCGAGCGACTCGTTGAGACGCCTTAGCACCCTGCGCGTCGAACGCGCCGGCTGACCCTTGAGGTGGACAAGGATCGCCCCGTAGTCCTGGTCAAACCCGTTCTCCATCAACCGGGCATACATACCGCCGGTCTCTATGGCGATGACAAACTTCGCGTCGTGATCGATGAACTCGAGGTTGTCGACGTTGTTCGGGATGGGGTATCCCGCCTCCCCGACATCCTCCTGGCAGTGGATCTCCTTCACCCCCCGGCGGGTGGTCTCCCGAAGCCTGAGCGGCCCGAATATCGAGGCCCCGTCCTCCTCCGGCCGGAGGTGGAACGCCTCCCGCTGCACCTCGGTGATGATCTCCAGGTCCTCTATAAGGAGGTTGCTCTCGTCCTGGGCCGCAAACTTCGCCTTCTTCCAGCCTTCGGAGATGTAATAGAGCTCTCTCAGCGTCGACGACCGGTTCTCCACGAGCTGCTGCTTCAGGAACCCGATGACGTAGGCCATCTTCAGGAGATGGATGGCGCTCTTCTCCGTCGCCGCCGACCGCGTGCTCTCCCGGTCGCCGTACTTCCAGACCTCGCTATCGTCATCATACTCAAGGTTCCGCTTCGTCCGCGTCGGCAGCCGGATATACGGCACAACGCCGTCCCGCATCTGTTCATACCACTCGCGGGCGATACCTACAAGCCGCTCCTTTGCACGCGCATCCATCTCTTCCCTAGACATCGAGATCCACCACCACCTTCATCCCGTCATCAACCCCCCGCAGGTCAAGCGTCCCCTCACCCGTCCCGGTGTAGAGAACGCGCCAGGCCTCGCCGGCACCGAGGGTGCACCGCCATACCTTGTTGTATTCGCCGTCGATGCTGTCCACAAAATCCGGCCGGGGCACCGCGTCCTCCGCCGTATCGCGGGAGAGGCTGTAGATAACGATCTCAACCTCCTTTCCGGTGTAGTTGTTCACCTCGATAGAGACCTTCCCATCGACCGTCCTTTTCTTTGCAACGACTTTTCGCATAATTTTGCCCTCAATCGGCGTTGTATCGACCGGCGGGAGTTCAACGATCTCGCTAACCTTTGCTGCTATCTCCGGGATGATCGAGCATACCGCACGGGCACGGTCGTCCTGCAGTTTCTTCTTCTCCCGCCGGGAAAGATACCGCTTCAGTTCCCGCCCCAGTTCCTGGAGGACGAGGACTATCTCGCGCTCGATCTCCGGGATTGACGCGATCGCGTCCTTGCTCTCGCTCGTGAAGGGAACGTTTGTGGAGGCCACATGGACCATGATCAGAACCGGGCCCACGGGAAGACCCTGCTGTGCGAGCCCGTAGTTCTTCCAGTTCACCTGAGAGACGCAGTCTGTGATGGCGCAGGCGCCCTGCTGGTAGAGGAGGGGGACGCGGTTTGCAAACCGGAGGATCCTGGCGTTCCCTTCCGGCGGGATCCTGCCTCCATAGCCTATCGCCGCCTCGACTATGAACGAGTGCCCGCCGTAGACCGCGCTCGGCCGCGTCCGCGCCTTGATGAAGTCGAGGTGGATCTCCTTCTCAAGCCCCCTGCAGATCAGGTCCTCCCCTATCGGTGAGAGGCACTGCTGCGCCGGCGGGGCCGGGACCCTCACGGCCTGCATCGCCTCCAGGAGGCGCTTGAGTTCGTTTGAGTCGAGTTTGTTTGCCTTCCGGGAGGGTTTGAGCCCGGCAAGGCCGATCATCTCCTCCGCGGTCTTCTTTCCTACACGTGAGAAACTGCCGACCAGGAACTCCTCCACCGTCCCGGTGCTCGCGGCCGCCAGCCTTTTCAGCGCACCGAACTCGATCCCATGCGGGTGGGGGAGGACGGGTTTCGGGCACGGCGGGACCTCGTCGCTTGCCCGCTCAAAGACCGTGATCTCACCGTCGATATCCGCGGTGATCCTTGCATGCGGGTTTACGATCGCCGTCAGCCTCAGGTAGTCGAGCAGCCGTTTCTTCGCGGCAAGGGTACTCCTGAACTGGATCTCGATCCTTGTCCCGTGCGTCCGGTCCCACTCGATCTCCTCGTGGCTGATGACCTCGGGCTCGTTCGTCTCCGTCCTGATCATCACCTCGAACCGGTGGGCAGGCGTCTTTGCCCCCGTCCGGGAGGTGATCCGGGCCGGGGTGCCGGTGGTGAGCTGCGCATACAGCACCGCCGCCGATATCCCGATACCCTGCTGCCCGCGGCTCTGGCGGATCTGGTGGAACCTGGAACCGTAGAGGAGTTTCCCAAAGACCGGGGGGACGTTCTCCGGCACGATCCCGGGACCGTTGTCCTCGACGGTTATACGGTAGACCTCGTCCTCGACCCTCTTTACGCCGACAAATATGTCCGGCAGGACTTCAGCCTCCTCGCAGGCGTCGAGGGCGTTGTCCACCGCCTCTTTGACGGTGGTTATAATCCCGCGTGTCGGGGAGTCAAAACCCAGGAGGTGTTTGTTCTTCTCGAAGAACTCCGCAACGCTGATGCTTCGCTGCTCTCTGGCCAGGTCCTCAGCGATGACCATGCCCTGCCACCCCGGCGATGGCGTCCTCGAGTCCCATCTCCTGCTGCTCCCCGGTGCGGAGGTCCTTCAGGGTCACCGTGCCGGCCTCAACCTCGCGTTCGCCGATGATCACGACAAACTCCGCGGTCTTTGCGGCGTGAGCAACCTGGGCGGCGAGCCCCCGCTCCATAAGGTCGGCCTCAGCCCGGATCCCGGCCTCCCGGAAGGCGCGGGCAACCTGGAGCGCCCGGCCGCGGGCCCCGGGCGTGCAGACAACCCCGACAACGGACTCGTGGGGGAGTTCAACCCCGCCGAGCGAGACCATGACACGGTCAAACCCTATCGCAAACCCGCATGAGGCGACATCGTCGCCGCCAAAAAGGTGGGCGAGCCTGTAGGCGCCGCCGCCAAGTATCTGGTTCTCCGCCCCAAGGTTCCTGGCAAACCCCTCAAAGACCGTCCCGGTGTAGTAGTCAAGCCCGCGGGCGATCCCGAAGTCCGGCCGGTAGCGGATCTCCTGGGAGTCAAGGATCGCAAACATCTCCTCGATCCGGGCGCGTTCGGGAACGTCCCCTGCGACCTCAAACACCTCCTCCACGCTGCTGCAATCGGAGAGAGCGGCAAGCGGTTCGGCAAGGTGGGTGAGACGCCGGGCGGCGAGCGCCGCCTCAAGCCCCTCCCGGTCATGCTTATCGAGACAGGCCATGATCACCCCCTGGTCAGCGGGGTCAAGCCCGGAGAGGATGTGCTTCATCGGGGCAAGATGGCCGACGTGGAGGTCAAATGTGAGACCGGTTGACCTGAGTATATCGTCGGCGAGCATGATCACCTCGGCTTCGGCAAGCGCGGTGTCCGCACCTATGAGTTCGGCGCCGAACTGCCAGAACTGCCTGTAACGGCCTTTCTGGGGGCGCTCGTAGCGGAAACAGTCGGCAAAGTAGCACCAGCGGATGGGTTTTGGGAGAACCCTGCCCTCGTTGACGTACATCCGGAGCACCGCTGCCGTCACCTCAGGCCGGAGAGTCATCTTCCTGCCGCTCTTGTCCTCAAAGACATACATCTCCTGGATTATCCCTTCGCCGGACTTCATCGTGAAGAGTTCGAGGTGCTCAAAATCGGGTGTGCAGACCTCCCGGTAACCCCACCGCCGGGCCACCTCCCGCATCCGCTGCTCGATCGACCGCCGCTGTTCCATCTCTTCGGGCAAAAAGTCCCGTGTGCCCCGTGGTTTCTGAAGCATTCAGTATTCTCCCTTGTTATGGTCTCTTCTGCGAACTCTTAACATTTCTGCGCTCCGCCCGGCCGAAGAACCGCTCGACGGCACTTTTGCCATGCCATATGTTCTCCCGTTCAACCCTGTCCTGGAGGTAGAGTGCGAGCAGGATCAGCGCAAGACCGAGAAGGTCCCAGCCTTCTGCATACACCGTGATGAACGCCCCAAGGAGTGCAAGCGCCGTATATGGAACCCCGTGATACGCCGCTTTCCGGTAACCGGGAAGACCCGTACGGTAGAATATCCGCAGGTCGCGCAGCCATAGAAAAACGGTGACGGCAACGCCGAACCATGCAATATAGACGAGGTAGGACATGATGTGATGTAATATTATACCTCCACCCCATATTTTTGTTATCAAAGTATGCTGCCGAATGCCACAATCAGGGAGATCCTCCGGATGTATCGTGATGGCGAGGTTTCCGAGGACGAAGCGGCTGACGCTATCGAGGGGCTCAGGATCGATATGATCGACGGCATTGCCCGGTTCGATACGGGGCGGGGTGTGCGCTGCGGGGTGCCCGAGGTTGTGCTTGCCGAGGGCAAGGATCCGGAAGCGTTTGCGGGGATCATGATTGCGCAGGTGAGGGCGGCGGGCCGGTGCATCGCGACAAGGGTCTCGCCGGCACACCTTGAGGCGCTCCGGGCCCGGCTGCCGCCGGGTGTCCGGCTGGAGCACCGGGAGGCTGCACGCGGCGTCATCCTCTCGACGGGTGAGGGCCCCGCCCCCCGCGGGGGGACGGTCGCCATCCTCACGGCAGGGACGTCCGATATCCCTGCCGCCGAGGAGGCAAGGCTGATGGCCGAGGAGATGGGATGCAGTGTCAAGACCGCCTACGATGTCGGGGTGGCGGGGATCCACCGCCTCTTCTCGGCTCTCCGCGACCTTATACCTGCGGACGTCTTCATCGTGGCCGCCGGCCGGGAGGGGACGCTCCCGGCGATCGTGGCGGGGCTGGTCGACAGTCCGGTGATCGGTCTTCCTGTGAGCACCGGTTACGGCTACATGGGCGGCGGCGAGGCGGCTCTTGCAAGCATGCTCCAGGCGTGCTCGGTTCTGGCGGTCGTGAACATAGATGCCGGGTTTACGGCGGGAGCGTTTGCCGCTCAGGTCGCACGCGGGAGGGCGCGGGAATGAGCCGCGGGTTCTACATCGGCCGGTTCCAGCCCTACCACAACGGTCATCACTCGGTGCTGGAGAGGATCGCCCGCTCCGTGGACGAGATTGTCATAGGGGTGGGGAGCGCCCAGCTCTCCCATACGCTGGACAACCCCTTTACGGCCGGTGAACGGGTGCTGATGCTGACGCGGTCGCTCACGGATCTCGATTGCCCATTCTACGTGATACCGATCGAGGATATCCAGCGCAACGCCCTCTGGGTGGCCCATGTCCGGTCGATGACACCGCCGTTTGAGATGGTCTACTCGAGCAACCCGCTGGTCATGCAGCTCTTTGCCGAGGCCGGGATGGCGGTTCAGTCTCCGGATATGTATGAACGGCTGACGCACTCGGGCACCGCCATCCGCCGGAGGATGCTTGATGGCGAGCCCTGGGAGCACCTTGTCCCTCCTGCGGTCGTGGAGGTCATCCGGGAGATCCGGGGTGTTGAGCGCCTCCAGCGGATCGCAAGGAGCGATTGAAGAAAAGACTGATGGTGACCGGGATCATAGTCTGAGAAGAGAAATGTTCAAACAACTGCGCGACCTCTTTCACCGGGCTGAACCGGAGGAAGAGCACCCGGAACTCTCGTTTGACGGCATCCCGTCCTGGCTGGACTCCCGCGAGGAGGAGATCGCCCGCGGCCTTGAGGCTGCGACGGCATCGTCACGGGACGCCATCTCCGCCACGCTGGTCTCGCTCCGGGAGGCGGTCGCCAGGATGGAGACGGCAGAGACCGATGATGATACTCACCCCCGGCTCAGGGATATATCCCGGAAGACGCTCCCCGGGTTCACCAGGTCGATGTCACAGATCCTTTCACGCGAGCCGTCCGGCGACCCGGAGACCTTCTACGCGACGGCCGCGGAGATCCTGAAGGGGGTGCTCAAGACGATGAAGGGGCAGGGGAAGTATCTCTCGTCCGTTTACCCCGGGGAGGTCAGGGAGTTGAGGGATGCTGTCCGCGACCTTGGGCGCGAGGTCAACGCGATGACGGAGGCGATCGGGCGGGCGCGTGAGCGCCGGAAGCAGGTGGAGGGGGTGCGGGAGGCGTATGAGGCCATTGTCCGGATCCGGGATGATTATGCTGCCGTAAGCGCAAATCTCCGAGACCAAGCCGCTGCGATTGGAGAACTGGAAGACGCGATCCGGAAGGCCGGGGAAGGGCTTGCCGCCCTGCGAGATCACCCGGATTACGCCCGGAAGATAGAACTGGAGGAGAGGATCCGCGAGATCAGGGCGGAAGAGGAGATGGTCGGAAGAGAGATCGGGTCGCTCCGGTCCACGGCCGCCCACATTCTGCGAAAGGCCGGGAAGGTGGCAGAGAGGAGTGGAGACAGGGCTGCTGTTGCGGCGATCTCCCTGGCGGTTGAGGCGGAGGAGGGGATCGAGGCGGCGATGCCGGTGGTCCTGGATATGGTCCGGCGGGGCGACCTCGCCCTGAAGAACCAGGAGGAGATCCGTCTCTTCTCCGACCCGGAGACTCTGCCCGCCGCGTTGAGGGACGCTATTGAACGCGGGCGTGACCTTGAAATGGAGCGAAAGAAGGAGGAGGCGGCCCTGGCGGCGCTGCAGGTTGTGGTTGAGGAGGAGCGTCTCAGAGCGGCGCTCCCGGACCTGCAGAAGAGGCGCGAGGCCGCGATCGCGGCGAAGGCGCGGGCGGAGAACCGCCTGGAGAGCCTGCGGGCTGAGTATGCGCGGGAGTGCGAGAACCTGCGGTCACGAATGATGGGATTTGAGGCAAGGGTTACGATCGTCGACCTTCCGCCTCAACCCTGAGCACGCGGTAGAGAATGGAAACCATGTTTATCTCCGGCGGCGAAATGACTTGTGAGAGGAGTCGATGACCACAAACACCATAACACCCGGGCCGGCGTCACGTCTCTGGATGGCGGTTCCTGCAGTCTCATTTGGGGGTATCGGGGTCGGTCTGCTCTTGATGGAGGTTGTGAGGTTTTCCTACGGTTTCTGGGCGGGGATTGCCGGCTGTGTGATCGCTTCGTGCCTTCTCTTTTACCAGGCCTACTCCAAGCCGCGGCGGGATCTTGTCTCGCTCTTTACGCCACTTTACGCTGTCCTCATCTTTCTTATTCCAAATGAGGTTGGGTCGATGGTGATCGTGCAGGTGGTCTTTGCGGCGACGATCAGCCTTCTTTCTGTCCGGGTGGAGAAGTTGTTTAACGTCAAAAAAACGGAGAAGAAGACGATGAAACAGATGTTGAATGAGTATATCATGCGGATCGAGCCGCTCCTTTCGCGGGTCGATGAGGAGACCGGTCACCTTGTTGCGCAGGCTCTGTTGAGGTTTAAGTTTGGACTGTATGAGTCCGCGACTGACAACTGCAACAAAGCGCTTGACCGGCTCAAGGCGATCGAGCCATACCCCGGGGTGCTTGAGCGTGCGCTCCTGATCCTGCGTGAGCGTGCGTCGGGTCTTGCCATCTCACGGGTGGTGACATACCCCGAGCACGTCTTCACGGAGGAGGACAGCGAGTATCTTGCCATCCACCTCCCCGAGAACCTGGTCGACGACCCTGCCACGCTTGACCTGGACAACACTCTCATCCTGCTCTACGCAGTCGGGATCGAGACATCACCCCTTGATGAGCAGGCGCTGGAGGAGCACCAGCGGTTTATCATCCAGATCCTTGAGTCATACAAGGAGAAGCTGGCCGAAGCGGCCGCGACGTGAGCGGGGGGCTGGCGGCGGTCACCGGATCCCCCGGCCGGCATGCGGCCGCCGGAGGTGATCCGCTCTCATTCCAACGCCGGAGCGGGAGCATACCTTCTGGTTCTATCTTCTGCGCCCACCGGCACGGATTCCCCGCCGGAACACTACCTCCTCCAGAAACTGCAACCATGGAGGAAGAGGTTGCCGGCATGGCCGGGTTATTGAGGGTGTGGCACAACCTGGCGGGCACACCGGTTGTCCTGGATTCAGACGATCTCGTGAGACCGGCCGCCAATGAAAAGGGGGATCGAGGAGCCGGCTTGCCGCTACCGCGCCCTGGCCAGACCACATCGACAGCATCGTCGTGGTTCCGAAGAGTGCCATGTTAGAGGAGATCCGGGAACTTGCCTGGCAGCATCACCATGCCAGATCTTCAGGGTGAGTGGAGCGCGTTGCTCCGTGCGATCTTCTTCATCACCTTCTCCCAGGTGCCCGTGATCAGGAAACTCTCCTCCATGAACCCGATGACCTTCTCAAACTTCTTCATGGGGAACGCCATCGTCAGGACATCAACCGGCACGCAGGGCCGTGCCGAAGGGTCAAACAGCCCGAGAACGGCCTTTGGGTCATCGCTCTGCTGCTCAAGCCAGGGGTAGTGAAAGACCGAGCTGCACCCGGCGCCGAACGGACAGATAACCCCGCAGGGGTCGGGCCGATCGAAGTTTGCAAGCGTAAAGAGCCCGGAGATCACCTCGGGCCGGACGAAGAAGACCACGGCGTCAGGGTTGTCTGCAGCGGTCAGGTTGTCCCAGCGCTTGAAGACGATGCTCTTTCCCTTCGTCGGTATCCGGGCTGTCCCCCGGTCGAGTTCGTCAACCAGTTCGGGAGTCTGCCGGTATCGCTCTCCCTCAACGACGCCGGGCTTGCCGTATGAGAGGAAGTAGCGGAAGTCGGGAGCTCTTTCGGTGTCGTAACCGAGGTAAAACCTCCCGCCGCGGCAGCCGATCGAGTCTTCAGAGAAGGCGAGGCTCTGGCCCCTCCGCACCCTGGCGACGTCACAGACGAAGCATCTCCAGCCTTTAGGGGGAGGGATCTCCTCCACACCCTCCGTCGCTCCCCCGACCTCAAAGGCGATCGGGAGTTCGGCTCCCGGGAAGCAGGTCCCGTGAAGCCTGATGTAGGTGTCGCGCAGTTCTGTGTCCATATGGCCCTGTTCCAGGGGAGGGGGGATTAATCTTATGGTCTGCACGATGGGCGAGTAGAGGCCATCAGATCAACGATTCTGTGACACAAACCCGGCCAGCATCTCCTGGTTGTATGCGGGGGGGCTATCAAGCCGGTTCACCGATGCCATCGAGTCGCTCGCGTTGGCAGGAATGGGATTTCGGTGAGGGTGTTCACATTGACACCAGAGAAGAGGTCTCCACGGTGGCACTGTATCTATGGAGGGGAAAGGAAACTTTCCCTCCCTCGTCTCTGCATACCCCGGAACGGTATATACTTGCAGAACACCCCGCCGCCCGGCGCCACGAGAGAAGGTTACCTTTTGAAGAGAGCCGTCCAACATACAGAGCGGCGAGGTTCGATGGAATCCCTCTACCAGAACACCCACGCGACGGAGCGGTCAAGATGACGGCTGAAGACCACTCTCCCCACCACCCGCTCATCGAGTTTCGAAACGTCACCATTGTCCGGGGCGGCCATAGACTCCTTGACTCCGTCTCGCTCACGATACAGGAGGGTGAGCATCTCGCCATTCTCGGGCCAAACGGCGCCGGGAAATCGTCGCTCATCCGGGCGATCACGCGGGAATACTACCCCTCCTCGCCGGGCCCGGAGACTGTCTTTCGGTTCTGCGGGCTTGATACATGGGATGCCTTTGACCTCCGATCGCACATCGGGCTCGTCTCCGGCGACCTCCAGTATACCTTCACCCGCGGGATCTCGGGCCGCGAGGTTGTGCTCTCCGGGTTCTTCTCGAGCATCGGGCTCTTCTACCATGAGGTGACACCGGCGATGGAGCAGAAGGCGGACGATATCCTCGAGTTCCTGGATGTCGCCCACCTCGCCGACCGGCCGATGACGGAGGTCTCCTCGGGCGAGGCCCGCAGGCTTCTGATCGGAAGGGCACTCGTCCACGACCCGGGCACTCTCGTACTCGACGAACCCACAAACAGTCTCGACCTGCACGCGCTCCACTCCTTCCGAAAGACCCTTAGAAAGATTGCCAGGTCGGGGACGGGAATCATCCTGGTGACGCACAACCTCCATGATACCATCCCGGAAATCTCGCGGGTGGTTCTGATGCGGGATGGTGCGATCGTGATGGACGGCGAAAAGGCTGAGGTGCTGACTGAGAGAAATATCGGCGAACTCTTCCGCGTTCCGGTTCATATCCACAGAGAAAACGGCTACTACTACGCCACAGGCTACTGAAATTGGGCGGACGCGGCTGAAAATGTTTCATTTGCGCGCCGGAAGGGCACTCAACCATACCTTTTTTACCCAGAAGTGACAATTTTCGGATCGATAGGAGGAAAGAATTATGTCATCCAGATTGATGGACTACTTCAACAAACAGCCAAGGATAGGCATCCTGAGCACCGCTAACAGAGAGGGAAAGGTAAACGCGGCTCTCTTCGGCTCGCCGCGGATGGTCGACGAGAAGACCGTCGTTATGGGGCTTGGAAAGAACCGCACTCTCGACTACCTGCAGCAGAATCCCCATGCCGTCTACACCATCCTCGAACCGGGGGAGACCCTCATGGACTGGAAGGGTCTGCGGGTCTACCTGAAACTGAAGGACTGCGCAACCTCGGGTAAGAAACTTGAGGACTACAAGAGAGAGGTTGCAGCGGCACTGGGCGAGGATGCGGCGAAGATGATGCACGCCACGCTGACGTTTGAGGTCACAGAGGTCCGCCCGATCGTTGACATGGGCCAGGGCTGGGAGAAGTCGGTCTGAACGCTTTGAGCACCCGGCACGCCCGCAAAACCCGTGATATGAGGGTATACTGGCGATACATCCCCCAGGCGAGGAACACCCTCGCCGCGCTTGCTGCGGCGTGCGAGGTGCACGGCTACGAACTCGATGTGGCGGACGGCCCCCGGCCGGACGTCACCATCTACAGCCTGAACTCTATCAACGAGCGCGTCTACCGTGATGAGATCGCCGGCGCAGACTGTATAACGATTGTCGGCGGGCCTCATGCCTCCGCCTGCTACCGTGAGGTGGCCGAATACGCCGATTACGTCGTCGTCGGGGAGGGCGAGTACACCCTCCCGGCGCTTCTTGCCGCCATCGAGGATGGGCGGAACGCTCCTCCAGGGGTTGCCACCTCTGCGGGCTACACCCCTGCACAACACACCGTTCTCCTCGACGGTTACCCGCCCTTCTCGCGTATCAAGGGTTTTGTCGAGATAACGAGGGGATGCCCATTCTCCTGCGGCTACTGCCAGACGCCGCGCCTCTTCGGGCGGTGTATGCGCCACCGCTCCATCGACGAGATCGTCCGCCACGCCTCGCGCTACCGGGATATCCGGTTCGTAGCCCCGAACGCCTTTGCCTACGGCTCTGACGGCATCCATCTGCGGCTTGACAGGGTAGAACGGCTCCTCCGGCAACTCGATGGTCGGCGGGTCTTCTTTGGCACATTTCCGGGCGAGGTGCGCCCGGAGTGCGTCTTGCGAGAGTCCCTTGAACTCGTGACCGGCCACTGCGCCAACACCCGTCTTCACTTTGGGGCGCAGTCGGGGAGTGATGCGGTGCTGCGCCGTCTGCACCGGGGGCATACGGTCCAGGACGTCCTTTCCGCCGTTGACCTCTGCCGCGAATACGGGCTCGTTCCGGTCGTCGATTTCATCCTGGGGCTGCCATTTGAGACCGATGATGACCAGCGCGCAACGCTCGACCTGGTGAGGGAGGTGACGCGGGCCGGGAAGGCGCATATCCACTACTTCATGCCGCTGCCGGGGACACCGCTCTCAAACGCCCGCCCCCGGCCGCTCCTTCCGGAGACCGAGAGCGTCCTTGGAAAACTGGCGCTCGATGGCAGAATAACCGGCTCGTGGATGGATCATGAGATAAGGTTTTTTAGACACACTCCTCATCTATAGAGCATGATGGATGTGCTCCTCCTAGCAGATCTGCACGGAAACTACGGAAAAGTTGACGCTTTTCTTGGCTACGACTACGATGCGGTCATAATCGCTGGTGACATAACCAATTTCGGTCCACTTGAACCTGTAGAGTCATTACTCTCCTCCTTCGAGGTGCCATGTTTTGCAATACCAGGCAACTGCGATCCCCGCGAGATCGTCGACGTGCTCGAGCGTTCGGATGCGGTCTGTCTGCATAACTCCTGGATCTCCCTTGGCAAGGTAACATTCGCCGGGCTGGGCGGCTCGAACAAGACCCCCTTTGACACACCGTTTGAACTGACGGAAGAAGAGATCGATAAAGAACTGGGGCGGATTGTCAGGTACATGGAGCGGAACGTTCACAACGTCCTGATCAGCCATGCCCCGCCATACAAGACGCTGGACACCGTCGGCGCGAACCACGTCGGCAGCCAGAGCATAAGAAAGCACATGACCGGTTTCGACCTGGTCTGCTGCGCCCACATCCATGAGGCACGGGGGATCATCAAGGCAGACGGTGTCACCATCGTCAACCCGGGACCTGCATCGGATGGATACGGCGCTCTCATCCATTTCGGGAATGAGCCAAAAGAGATCCGTATTGATCTGATCAGCGTTTGAACAGCAGCATCTCAAGATACGAGGTGTAGATCGGTGGACCATCTACACCCACCTCTTTTGCAATCGCACCAATCCTTGCGGCGGCATCGTCTCTACCGTCTTCGGTCAGGATCTCGATCTCGATGAACGTCCCGAGCCCCTCGACGGTGTCGAGTGTTATGGTCACACCTCCCATATAGTAGAACTCGCGCGTCTTGGAGACAGTGGCTGCGCGCCGGAATCCAAGGCTGGAGAGCATCGTCTCGAGGGTCTCGCCGGAGTTCACCGCCAGGTTATGCTCTTCCCGGGCCTTTGCGCCGCCAACACGAACCTTCGGGCCTTTGTAGGTCAGGGTGACTCCGGTATCATCGTACCGGACCCGCAGCGCTTCATCGGTCTCTCCGAAATCGCGGTGCGGAGCGTTGTAGTAGACGTCCCGCTCCTGTTCTCTCCTGCCCTTTCGCGCTCCCATCGCCTCCAGCCGGGACCTGATGGCATCGAGACCCCTGACCGCAAACTTTGCCTCCACCTCTAGCATAACCCTCGCATCAGGTTTGCTCTCTGGAATGATGATATATACCATTCCATCCTAATGAAATGGAACAATGTGACAGGGGTGCGCGGTGCACCGCTGCGGGAATGCCGCAGCGGGAGGCTGCTGTGCACCAACTAACCATGGTGAATGGAAATGGCAGTTCAGGAAGGAGATTTTGTCAGGATCAGATACACCGGCCGTATCGGTGGAGACGTTTTTGATACCACAGATGAGGAGATTGCAAAGGAAGAGGATATCTACAATCAGATGGCGGAATACGGCCCGGTAACCATCCGCCTTGGAAGCCGCCACATCCTTGCCGGTCTTGAAGAGGAACTGATCGGAAAGGAGGTTGGCACGGAAGGGGAGGTCGAGATCCCGCCCGAGAAGGCGTTCGGAGAGCACGACGAGAACGAGGTGAGGTCTTTCCCGGTCACGCAGTTCCGCGAGAAGCCCGAACCCGGGATGCGGGTCAGCATCGAAGGCAGGGAGGGTGTGGTCATCAGCGTCATAGGGAGGCGCGCGGTCGTTGACTTCAACCATCCCTTCGCCGGGAAGAGCGTGCACTACACCTACAGCATACTCGAGAAGGTCGAGGATCAGGCGGAGCAGATCAGGGGTCTCATCAGGATCTTCGCCCGCCGGA
>OFEK01001547.1_pt1 | contig 15104 bp, 11 predicted proteins | sample 1521131 | NCBI WGS metagenome assembly OFEK01 (sample SAMN05720209, study PRJEB24109) | activated sludge metagenome | isolation source: Anaerobic digester | place: China | collected 2015-12-16
GATCACTACCGTTCCAGCTGAAGGTACTGCTGCTCTGGGATATTGGTCCGGATGGTCCATTCGCTCTCGTAACTGTTGGTATCACTGGAGAGTTGTTTCTAGAGATCAAAATAAAGAAAAGGATAATGGCTATTAAAACAAATATAACAAACATCCGTATTCCGATTCTTCTTTTCTTGCCTGCCTTTCTTGTGCTTGTTGGAGTGGAATAGACAGATTCTTTCTTTTCATCTTCTATCTCTTCTTTTCTCGTGACCTGTACTTTACTTAAATCCAATGGTTTCGTTTCTGGAGCTTTGCCTTCTGCTTTTTCTACAGTATCAATGGACTTATCTTTAATTGTTATCCCCAGGGCTAAAGCAATAGTCTCCACTGCCCATATAGATATATCTTCTTTCAATCCAAGGTTGTCCTGTATCTTCTTTGTGAGCCTGCTCATCTCTATTCTTACTGTTTTTCTCTTACTTGAATCTATAAGCTCTCTGGCTATTCCTTCCTTTAGAGACTGTGTGATTGCGAATATCATTCCCCTCGGTTCTTCAGGGCAGAAGTCTTTCAAGAGACCTTCTACTCTTTTCGGCTCTCTTAGTATATCTTTTCCATGCTTTTCGACTATTCTGATCAGTTGCTCTCTAACTTGATCCATCATGTTCACCTTTCAAATGAAGGTTGTATGAGCCAAATCATTGCTACTTATGAGTCTTCTCGCACTTGCGGGCTACTCCGTGCCCGGCGCTCGAAGACTCAGCACAGGGTAAAAAAGTAAGAATGCTAGAGTGTAAATCAGGGCACCGTCCTGCAAATACGAAAACCTAGGTAATTGCCTGCACCAGCAGGCGAAAAATTGTCGCGATTCGCTACACGTACGTTCATTGAAGCGTTGTACCAACTGCCACCTCGATCCACCCGGTCGGAACCACTGTTGTCGTACGGATTTATCTGTGCAGAACTGGAGTAACTTCCATACCGGTTGCTACACCACTCCCATAAGTTGCCACTCATATCATATATGCCTAGCTCGTTAGGTCCCTTCCCTCCAACATCCCGTGTCTGGCCTCTCGAGTTTAATCCGTACCAGGCAACGTCTCCGACGGTATCGCTCCCGGAATACTTGTAACCCATACTCTTGTTTCCACCTCTGGCCGCATATTCCCATTCTGCCTCTGTTGGCAGCCTGTATCCGAGTGCCTTCGTTATGTCGGTCGTTATCCTTCCATATTTGTTCAGCAGGTTCCCGTTGCTGTCATACGCTTTGGGCAGCTTCTCCTTCTCACTCAGCCAGTTGCAGTATTTTATTGCATCAAACCAGCTGACGTTTATTACAGGTCTTCTTCCCCTTCCCCAACTCCAATCATCTGGCTTCTTTTCGCTACTCTCTTCACAGTACCTGTCATATTCCTCAAATGTCACTGGATACTTTCCAACATAGAAGTCATATGTGAGTTCTACTCTATGGGTCGGTTTCTCGTCACTGGCTCCATCTCCCCACGTGTCTCCCATAATGAAACTTCCACCTTCTACATAGACCAGCTCGTCTCCGTTTGATGTTCTTATTTCTCTTTGCTCGATACTTTGAAAATAAGTTACCTCTCTTTGTATCTCTACTGGTTTTTGTTCAACTTTAACTGTAACCTCTTTGGACACTTCTATAGCTTTCTTTTCGCTTATTATCCCCAGAGCCATAGCAATGCTTTCCACTGCCCATATAGATATATCTTCTTTCAATCCAAGGTTGTCCTGTATCTTCTTTGTGAGCCTGCTCATCTCTATTCTTACTGTTTTTCTCTTACTTGAATCTATAAGCTCTCTGGCTATTCCTTCCTTTAGAGACTGTGTGATTGCGAATATCATTCCCCTCGGTTCTTCAGGGCAGAAGTCTTTCAAGAGACCTTCTACTCTTTTCGGCTCTCCTAGTATATCTTTTCCATGCTTTTCGACTATTCTGATCAGTTGCTCTCTAACAAGATTTGTCATCTATAGATTCCCCTTTTTTAAACGGAAAGATATACCTTTTAGCTAGAAGGACGTTCTGCAAATCCGAAACCCTATATAACTAAAAAATGTAGTTTCAGGCGAGTAGCTTCCTCTTGAAGAAACCCGAGAATCATCTGCCTTGTTATACCAGCTTCCTCCTCTTACCACACGTTCTGAACCGTTCACTATATAGGGATTTGTAACCGTGGTGCTTGAGTATTTTGAATAGTAGTCCGTACACCATTCCCAAACGTTGCCAGACATATCATGTATTTTTAGTTCATTTGCTGTTTTTTTACCAGTTTCCTCAGTCTTCCATCTCGCGTTTGAATTGTACCAACCCACCGAATCCAGATCGTTTGATCCAGAGTATATGAAATTCTTACTTTCATTCCCACCGCGCGCCGCAAACTCCCATTCGGCTTCTGTTGGGAGTCTATAACCTATCACTTCAGATGGATCTAGAGTTATCTTTCCATTTCTATCCAGAAGAGCTCCCTTTGAATCATATGCTTTCGGCAATCCTTCTTCTTCACTCATCCAATTGCAATAAGCAATTGCATCAAACCAATTTACATATATTACAGGCATTTTTTCCCTCCCCCAACCCTGATCGTTAGGTTCTTTTCTTCCTTTATCTGCACAGAATCTATCGTATTCTTCAAAGGTAATCTCGTATTTTCCTATATAGAAGTCATATGTAAAAATAACCTTGTGAGAAGGCTTTTCGCTATCGGATCCACTTCCTCCCATCATGAAACTTCCCTTTTCAACAAGAATCATTTGCGGAGCTAATTTTGATGGTTTATCTACAGAGGTTGAAACCGTGTTATTCTGCTGAGGTGTTTTTTTGTTGATAAAATTTGGATTTACAATAACTATCAAGAATATCGTTATAATTGAAAGAACGAAAATAAGAGATCCTTTATATTTGTGCTTCTTTATTTTAAAAGGATGCTTTGTAATTTTTTGATTTATTATTACTTTTGCTTTATCCCCTTCCTGTAGTCCTTCGGTAAGTGCATCAAGTTTCTTGAACTCACTCTGTATGACTGTTTCTTCATTTGAACTTTCTACTGGAATTTCATACTGTAATTCTACTTTAGAATCAGATTCGGAATCAATATCAAGGGAATAATCTATACCCATAACAATACATATACTTTCTATGCTCCATAAGGCAAGCTTTTCTTCAAGAGCGTAATCTTCCTGAAGAATATCTATCAATTCTTTTATGACTACGCTTTCCGAACCGCTTGCATTAGATTCTGCTAACCTGAAATATGAACCGGCTTCCAGAGCGATAAATATACTATAAATCTCTTTCTTGAATTTGTTATAGCAGAAATCTTTTAAAAGATTCCTGAGTCTCAGTGGATTCTCAAGAATACTCCGCCCATAGAGCCTGATAGCTTTTAAAAGCTGATCTCTAACTTCTTGTTCCACTTTCATACTCCTCTTTAGTTAGCTACTACTAGGCTTGGAGTCTCCTAATATCGTAGTTATCTAGTCTATCAACGACTGTAGATCAATTGGCTGTTATGCATAGACGGAATCCTAAAGATGATGACTTATTGGTCGGCAGATCGCCACCTCTCTTTGTAACTGTTACTCCAGATTTTGTACTTCCCCAGCATCCACCACGGGCTACCCTGAAGGTGCCTTCATTCTGATAAGGGTTAGTACGAGGAGAATTCTTGTATTTTGCACACCAGTCAGAACACCACTCCCAAACATTTCCAGACATGTCATAGAGCCCTAGCTCATTAGCAGCTTTTAATCCAACTTCTTGAGTCTTTCCTGACAAAAGGGCTCTTTCAGGTCTTTTTGGATTGAATTTATTGCAGGAATTATATAGAAACCATGCTACTCTATCTGCTTCATTAGCACCGGCATATCGAAATCCGATGCTCTTTTTTCCACCGCGAGCTGCGTATTCCCATTCAGCCTCGGAAGGTAATCTATAACCTATTGCCAGAGAAGGATTATCAGTTTCTAAGGCATTTTTGTCTAAAAGGTTACCGCCATTATCGTATGCTCTAGGCAAGCCCTCTTTATCACTCAACCAATTGCAGTATGCTATCGCTTCATGCCAAGTTATATTTATTACTGGTCTTTTCCCTCTTCCCCAACCTTGATCACAAGGTTTAGTTATTTTGATTTCTTCACAAAATCTGTCGTACTCCTCGAAAGTTACCGTGTATTTTCCAATGTAGAAGTCATACGTCAAGTTAACTCTATGAGCAGGCATCTGTCTCTTTAGATCTTCTTTGATTCCATTACTTAAATCGGTATATTCAATGTTGTCCCAGGTGTTACCCATAATAAAACTTCCTCCCGCAATGCGAATAAGAGTATCTCCATTCAAAGTCGTCTTTTCATATTCTTTTCTTCCACCCGAATCCCTGCTGGAACGAATTTCTTCTAGTTCTTTTTCACTGGTCAAATCGAGTGCTATCGCAACAGATTCAACTGCCCAATGCGCTGCTTCCGAAGACAGCGCATGGTCTTTACATAAAACATTACTGAGATCTTCAATAACAAGGTCTATTTTTTTCAGTTTACAGGCTTCCAAAAGCTTTTCCGAAAACTTTTCTCTAATTGCAGGAGAAATAGCTGATAATTCCCTCTTTTTATTATGGCAAAGATCGTTAAGTAGTGTTTCTAGCTCTCTTGGTTTGTCAAAAACCTGGCTTCCCTTTTCCTTGACAACAGTTATTAGAGTTTTCCTTACATCATCTCCCACGATCTCCATCTCCCTTCAAAGGTATCTCAATTTGAAAGATCCACAAATATGGCAAAAAAATTCTTTGGAATCATATTGTATTACTTCTTAAGAATGTTCTCTTTGAATATAATTCCAACAGTTATGTCATCGCCAATCCTGTCTGCAGATAAATCATTTAAGAAGCTTTCAATGTTGGTTTTAAGATATTCTTCGCCTTGAATTTTAAGATTATCCAGAAAACTCTTTGCGACTTCTCTGAACTCCTCTTCGCTTACAAATGAATTCGAAAGTCCATCGGTAGAAAGCAACACTAGTATCGGGGGAGTCTCCGATAATCTTTCGATGAAAAGTCTGAAATCTCTACTGGCCTCCATTGAACACAGAGATGTTGTTGCGTTTCCGAAAAGACGTTCGTCATCTGGTACTGGAGAGTATACTTCCCCACTCTCTGATATCACAAGAATATCGCCATCTCCAATTTGTGCAAACATCAGGAGGTTTCGGGTTATCAGGGCAGCAAGTAGTGTTGTGCCATAGGCCAAATAGGAATCATCTGCGAGCGAAGTAACTACATCACTGGAAATTTCAAAGAATATTTCTGGTTTGTCTTCACTCAGTTGAGAAAAACCTGCTACAGAGAAATCTTGCTCAACTCTTTTTTTCCATATCGAGTGAAGCCTGTGAGGGAAATTTGATTCAAGGCTTCTCTTCAAAACTGATAAGCTTGATGTTTCTGAGCTGTATTTTGCCACTTCTTCAAGCAAATCTACTGCTGCCCTCACAGCAATACTCGAACCAATTTCGCTCCGAAAACATCTTGGATCGCCATGACCATCTGCCACCGCTACTATTACGGAATCTCCATCATCTAAAACCTTTAAAGCGAAAGCATCTTGGTTTGGCATTCCTTTCTTGATATGCAGGGCTCCGCGAACCGAGTTGCAAATAACTCGCCAGGTTGTTTTCTTAGAACTCGAAATCATCTGGATCAGTACCCGGAGCTGGTGGCTGAGGTATCCATACGGATTCATTTTCCTTCTTTTCATTAAAGATGTTTTCTCTTGGCTTGCTTGAAGGTTGAGATACTTCTTTAATCACTGTGGTACTTGCCCATTTTATATAGTTAACCAGTGTTACAGCATTTCTAGCTTCTAGCGGAGATATTGACATTCCAGACATGAATTCTCTCAAGACATCAAAATCACAATCCTCACCAATCCCGATAGCAATACGTATAGCCTTTTTTCCCCACATAGTGTTCAAAATTGCAGTAAGTCCCGTCTCATATTCGTCAGTAGGCTGACCATCGGTTACAAGAATTAAAACTGGAGGATAAGCTCTTTTGGGCATGGGTGGAATTTTAAGTGCTTCTGCAACCATCTTGAATGCTGCTCCCATATCCGTTTGATTATCGGCCTTAAGATCTGTCCATTCGAATTCTTCAATAGGTATGGCTTCATCTGAGAGCCATTTTGCTCCTTCAGAGAACTCTAGAACCCTCATCAATAATGTTGCAAAAGAATTCTCTCTGGCTATTCGTCGAATTTCTGGAATTGCCTCTCTTATAGCTGTATTCAAAGAGTTTATTTTCAAGCCTTGCATAGACCCAGAAGAATCGCACATTAAGAACAGGTATAAAGGTCGTGCACTCTGTTCTTCTCGTTTGAAAGGCATTTCTACACCTCCACCACTTGTTTTTTAGTTTATTTCATATCCTCACTTACCCAAAAGGGATCATCTTATCTGGAAAACGAAAACGATAGCTTGGATTTTTCTGTCACAGACACTAAAACTCTGAATCTAAAGACTATCTAGATTCTTCAATTATTTGTGTTCAATACCCTTATAATCCCAACTTGCTTCCCAAAGTCAATTTTCATATCGGGTACAAGAATGGTGGCTTTGCCTTTTTCTATTTCAAATTCTCTTCCAGAAGCAGAGATTTTCCATTTACGGTCGCTAAGATTTCTGAATCCGGATTTGCTCGGATCATGTGGATGCCTTTCAACTCGGGCAATTGGTTCAGAAAAGTCAAACTGTTTTTCTTTATCTACATGATGTGGATACAGAAGAGTATCATGATTGATTATGATTTTCTGACCTTCAAGCTCCAGATACAATTGACTTGCTAGTCGCTTCTTGCAGAACCAGCAAATAGAAGTATCGTCAGGATTATCGAAATCGTGTATGATCTCTTCGCCGCATGAACAATAGTGTATACTATCTTTAAGTCTAGTTAAGGCGATTTTCCACTCACTTTCTCTTATTCGGCTTTCCGGATTTGTGAGTCCTTCGGTGAATGCCTTTTCGAAGAGTTTTCTGATGAATGCGGGATAGAAATACCATAACCATAAAACGTTTTTGTGCCTCTCGGGATCTGGCCTGTTAGAATCATCTTCATTATCATAAATGAAAACCGGGTGTTCACCGTAGAGTTTTCTTTGTTCCGCTATATCGAAACACTGTATTGAAGAATCCAGATAACCTTCTAGTGGATGGTTTGACATTAGTAAATAAAAAAGAAGTACTGCAAGAGAGTATAAATCAGTATAAGAGCTCGGACTGGCTTCTCCTCTGACAATCTCAGGTGCCATGAATTTCGGTGTACCCGCGATTGTTCCAGGAGCTTTATCCTGGTCAACATTATCATTATCGCAGATTCTTATTTCTCCTGTATCTGGATCGAAAAAGACATTTCCAAAATTTATATCTTTATAAGATAATCCCCTAGAATGTAAGTTTAAGAAGCTATTTGCCAACTCATAGCCGATTTTGATTAGAGTATTAAACTTTGGCTCAACTTTTAAATCTATGAAGTCTTTTAAGCTCTTAAAACGCTGTTCTCTTAGTAGCATTACATACCCAAAACTCTCCTGTCCATTTTCTTCATTAGGGGTAACAACAATATCTAATGGCCATAGAAAGTTTTCATCTGGTGCACCATTTTTTATAAGTGCCTCTATTCTTCTTCGCAAATCAATATCTTCCCGAAGATACTCTGGAAAATACCACTTCACTGCATAATCTTGATCACCTTTGACCCTGTAAACCTCGCCCTGCCCACCTCCTCCAATGAACTCCTCTACTGTACAGGCATATTTTGAATAGAACATAAGTAGTTCTTGCCCTGGCCTCAGCAGTTGTCCCATACAAATTGCACCTCCAGGTAATTTTCATTCGCATAATACTGAGTGATCGATTTGTTGACAGCACGTACAAATTGAAAATTAAACAATCCCTGTATCCTGATCTATCCAACTTATTTATTTTCATAAGTTGTGATATTTGTTATTATTAGAAAGAGCTTGACCTGACGCTGAAGAGATTGTCAGGCATTGATAGGAAAAAGCGCGGCGTAAAGGCCGCGCTCAATTCAAAATTCGTACTGCATTTCTTTCCATCCACCTTCAGGTATTTGAACCTGTACCGGCAAAGGCTCTGGAATATCTTCCCATTTGTAATCAGTCTTTGCCGAGTTCATTTCAGAAATGATGTTATCAACTTCCTGCTGCTGCAAGAACGCTTCCTCGATCGACCTTGCGGTTGCCATTAGGCTCTCGAGCTTGGATTTGCTTCCGGCATACATTTCTGCCTGATCCTTCAAAAATGATCGTTGTAGTTCATTGTTTTGTAGTATTAATTTGAATTGTACAATCTTGTTTTCCCATTCCATGATATCAAATTTCAACTTGTCTATCGTCGCCCTTGAATTCTCAACCAATTGCTTTGTGCTTTCATAATACTGTCTTTTCAAATCTGCTGTTTGGGATTTAAGAGAGGTTTCGGTGTTAATATGTGAAAGATTGATCTGGTGTTCTCGCAGACTGGCGTTTACACCTCCTATTTCTACTACCTTGTTAAGATCAGACTCTCCCGCATATGCACTCAGTTCTTCTTGAAGTCTGTTAGCTTTTCTTGCAGATAGATTGTAATCTTCCAAAGCCTTTTTAAAGTCTTCTTCGACTCCTTTTTCCTTTAGATTGGCCTCGGCGAGCTTTTCAATATATACGATTTGTTCGTTCTTTAACTCCACAACGAGTTGTTCGGCAGCTTTTATTGCTTTTTCATTAGCTTCAACCTTGTTTGCCATGTCATCTAGCGTCTTCTTGATTGCCAGATATTCCACACTCCCGCTAGGCCTATTAAACCACCAAAGAGCTCCACCAATCCCAACTCCAGCAATGCAAACCACTATAATTACTAAAAGTGTTGCAATTCCTTTCTTACGCATATAACACACCTCCCCTTTTGGAATACTTTGTCTTTTTTCAATACCCTTCTTAACTATATTGGTGCTACGGTTGTGGTTATTATTCCTGTTCTATATTTATCATCTTCCCAGAATTGCCATTTTATATTCTCTAGAACCTTGTCGATGGTGGAGAGTTTCTTAATTGAATCGGCAAAGCTTAACTGCATTTCGTAATTGATTAATCTAATTTCCCACAAGTTCAGACTGTTAGACAAATTCTGCAAGTATTTCCAGCTGTAATACATGGTTTCATTGTAGGTATCAACCTTTGATGAACAGATATCGTAGCTCTTGTAGATAATCGCTCTAAGGTTATTGAGTCTATTGAATAATTGCTTCCTGTAATTCTCAATGTTTCTGTTTTCCATTACCAAGAAGAAAGCAAGTGTTGCTAATGCAGATAAGCCAAGTCCAGTTGCCCGGTAAGTCAGTTTTTTCGAGAAGTGGGAGGTCTTTGTAACTCTTTCGGCTATTCTATCTCCTGGAAAATACAGGGTTCCAACCGCATATGCAGATGCGATTGTTGAAACAGTCAAAAAAAATGTAAGAACCGTCACAAGAACTACCCTGTTCACAATCACACCCCCACCAGTAAAGGGTGCATCGCTCAGGTCTGCAACTGTCTCTGTCAAAGGTATTCGGCGGATAAGATTAAGTGCAATGCACTCATACAAATAATATATCACTTGTTACATTCTGCACAAAGGAATATTCACTTATGTGAGTTTACGTTTCTGACTGGTGATACATTTTATCGGTGTCAAGTCTATTATGTATGCTTCGTCATAAAAAACACCCTATATGGAGTTGAGTCCTTTTCTTTTTGTTTTGCCTTACTTGTTTCTTCGCATATTTATTGCGATCTATATTTGAGAAGTATTTCGAAATTTTCAGTTTGAGATAGTATCTGCTTTTCTTGAAGTTTGTGGTACAACTCGAAGATATATTTCAACGTTCAGTTCTTTTAAAGAGTGTCTTTCCGCTCGTTAGTTCTTAACCTTCTTGTCCAGAAAGAAGGAGCCTAGTACAGTATCCGAAAACTCTCTTGTTATCGAAGGGGACCGTTATTATCATGAAAGCTACAAAACCTTCGATATCTTCTGCGTCTTCTCGCGCCCCTGGGGCACAAGCCCACGCCCCGGCGCTCGAAGCCGCATCACAGGGTAAAAATGTAAAAAGACTAAAGTGTAAATCAGGGCACCGTCCTGCAAATACGGAACCCGAGGTAGCTGCTCGCGCTAGAGGGCGAGACGCTGCCGCGATACGCTACCCGCCCGTACGCCGCATCGCTGAGCCAGCTGCCGCCACGTAACACCCGGCGGGAACCGGCTGTACTGTTGTACGGGTTGGTTGTTGGACTCTTGCTGTAGTAGCTAATATCCCACCAGTCTGAACACCACTCCCACACGTTTCCGCTCATATCGTACAGGCCCAGCTCGTTCCTCTTCTTCTGCCCTACTTCCTGGGTCTTGCCTCCGGAGTTTGAATAGTACCAGGCAACATCATTTACGTTATCGCTTCCTGCATACCTGTACCCCTTACTCTTGTTTCCACCCCTGGCCGCATATTCCCATTCTGCTTCCGTCGGTAGTCTGTATCCGAGTACCTTTGTTATGTCTGTAGTTATTCTTCCGTCTTTGTCCAGTAGATTTCCATTGTTGTCATACGCTTTGGGCAGCTTCTCCTTCTCGCTCAACCAGTTACAATAGTCGATGGCGTCCCACCAGGTCACGTTGAATACAGGTCTGCTTCCCCTTCCAAAACCGCTATCGCCGAGTTTACTTCTGCCAGTAGCATTGCAGAAAGCATCATACTCGTCGAATGTAGTCTCGTATTTTCCTATATAGAAGTCGTATGTAAAGGTCACTTTGTGCGTTGGTTTTTCATCACTCTCTCCATCACTCCAGGTGTCGCCCATAGTGAAACTGCCTTTTTCTACAAGTATCATCGATGGTATTATTGGAGATTTGTTTCTAGAGATCAAAATGAAGACAAGGATAAGAGCTATTAAAGCAGATATACCAAACAGCCGTAGTCCGATTCTTCTTTTCTTGCCTGTCTTTCCTTTGCTTGTTGAAGTGGAATAAACAGATGTTGACACAGCTTCTTTCTTTTCATCTTCTATCTCTTCTTTTCTCGTGACCTGTACTTTACTTAAATCCAATGGTTTCGTTTCTGGAGCTTTGCCTTCTGCTTTTTCTACAGTATCAATAGGTTCATCTTGAATTTTTATCCCCAGCGCCAGCGCTATACTCTCCACAGTCCATATAGTCTGTTGTTTTGGGAATCCGAAGCTTTCTTCAAGGTTCTCGCTCAGCCTGGCTATCGCAAACCTTTCAGTTCTGTTTCTTCTGGACTTGAGAAGTTCTTTTACAGCCCCTTCCTTAAGAGCTAAAGTTATGGAGTTTATCTCTCTCTTGTATTTGTTGCCACAGAAGTCGTTTAGAAATCCCTTGGTTCTACTAGGGTTAAGAAGAACTTCTTCACCGTTTTCCCGGACTATTCTGATCAGTTGCTCTCTAACTGTATCGTTCATCATATTCACCTTTCGAATGAAGGTTGTATGAGCCAAATCATTGCTACTTATGAGTCTTCTCTCGCTTGAGGGCTACTTCGTGCCCGGCACTCGTAGACTCAGCATAGTGTAAAAAGGCTAAAGTGTAAATCAGGGCACCGTCCTGCAAATACGGAACCCGATGTAGTTGTACGTGCGAGTGGGCGAGTAGCTGTCGCGAATCGCTACCCGCACGCCCGCCGCAATGCTGAACCAGCTACCTCCACGAGTCACCCGGCCGGAACCAGCTGTACTGTTGTACGGGTTGGTTGTTGGACTCTTGCTGTAGTAGCTAATATCCCACCAGTCTGAACACCACTCCCACACGTTTCCGCTCATATCGTACAGGCCCAGCTCGTTCCTCTTCTTCTGCCCTACTTCGTGTGTCTTGCTTCCAGAGTTCGAAGCGTACCACGCAACTGAATCAGGGCTGTTGGATCCAGAGTATTTGTACCCCATGCTCTTCTTTCCACCCCTTGCAGTATATTCCCACTCTGCTTCACTCAATAACCTGTATCCCTTCACTTTCGTTATGTCTTCTGTCTTTCTCCTGTTCTCATCCAATAGACTTCCGTCTCCATAGTAGGCTATCGGAAGACCTTCCTTTTCACTCAGCCAGTTGCAATATTCAATAGCATTATTCCAGCTCACGTATATTACCGGCCTTCTTCCCCTTCCCCAGCCTTCATCATATGGCTTCGTTGCCCCGCTCTCCCTGCAGTACCTGTCATATTCTTCGAATGTCACAGGATATTTTCCAACACAGAAGTCATATGTGAGCTCTACTTTGTGGGTCGGTTTCTCGTTGTAGAAACCATCTCCCCACGTGTCACCCATAACAAAGATCCCTCCTTCTACATAGATGAGTTCATCTCCGTTCGGTGTCTTTATCTCGCTTCCTATGCTGTCCTGTCGGTAAGTTACCCCCGTCTTTGTATCTGAAGCCTTTTGCTCCACCTGGGGTTTTCTGATCCCAGTCGCATCCTTCTCGCTCATTACCCCCAGCGCTATCGCTATGCTCTCGACAGACCAGATCGCAACCTCTTCTGTCATCCCCAGATCGCTTTGCATTTTCGAGCTCAATCTCCCAATGGCGATTTTTACAGTCTTGCTTTTGCTCGAATTTATAAGATCATTTCCCACTCCTTCTTTAAGAGCACTCACTATACTGAATATCTCCTTCTTACAGTCACCACAGAAGTCCCTCAACAAACCTTCTACTTTCCTCGGTTCGTCAAGTATTTTGATCCCGTATGTCTTGACTATCTCAATAAGTTGTTTCCTCGCTTCATCTTTCAAGATAATCACTCCTGTCTATCTGAATCTTCGTCTCCTCGCGCTTGCGGGCTACTCCGTACCTGCCGCACTGTTGACCCAGATAGCTCCGTTTGTACTTTTATTCTTGATTCTCTCAAATTGTCAGTCAATGAATTCACACTTGTTTTATAGAGTTTTATCAACTATCTTTACTGGACTCATTTCAACTCTATTCTGACGAACCCTTTCGTTTCTCCGCCTTCCGATACGATGGGAATATTTCTTGAGGAGGTACTGGCGTTTATCCTAGCCGATCCGATGAGTTCCGCATTATCTTCATGCACTGTCAAAAAGTATATGGTATCAAAATCCAGAGGCCAATCGACTTCAAGCTCTGCACGCCCTCCGCTTGAGGTGATCTCGTACGAACCAGCGACCAGTTTTACTTTTTCAATCCCTGACGGGAACAATACGTAAGTAATAGAGACTAAGCCATGTCGGAATCCTGGGTCGTTATACGTGGATGCCGGAATTAAAATATATTCAAGAGGCAAAAAAGTCATGTCAATCTCTCTGCCCCTGAAAGCCTCCTGTAATAGATCTAGACCAGAAACAAGGTAATCATAGTCGCCCAAAACCTCGATCACCATAGGTGTCATTTGAGTCGGTTCACCATCAACTATTGCGGTTGACCCTACACAACGCACGTATGTGTATGGCAATATTCTCTTCCCGTTTAGTGAGATCTTCGTCGCTTTCAAGGAATAAAGCTCATTCAAAATCATGAGAATATCACTATCGTGAATAATGCTGTTCCCCTTAAAGCCCGATTCAACTCTTATCCGAACACCCCCTCCTTCTTCTTCGGAGAAGTAAATTTCATCTGATGAGGAGTTTACAAGAGAAATTGTGGGGATTGCCGAGGTCAGTGTATTTTTCGCGGCTTTCGTATTTTCTCTTACTATGTTCTTGATTTCCTCCAAACCCCGCTCGAGAGACACGATTTTTTCCTTTAGCGCCTCGATTTGCGAAGAAATCTCCTTGTTGGTCTCAATTTCAAAAAGCGAACCAGCTTTCAATTCTTCCTTCGAAGTACAGTTCTCGGTCGAAAAAGTCCATAATGGACCTTCTGCAACCCCTCCAAAATCATCTTTCGCTATTACTTTCCAGAAGTATTGCTTTCCCGTCTTCAGCTCGCTAACCAATAGCTTCGTACTTAAGATTCCGGTTTCTTCTACGATAAGATCGTCACCTATTCCCAGAATAACATCGTAGGTCAAACTGTCCCCGTCAGGATCTTCGCATTCCCACTGGAGAATCAGAGCGTCAGGATAATTATCAGTAGCGTTTCCAGGAAATAGATATGACGGCTTGTTCGGTGGTGCGTTCGGTACTGTTGTGAAAGAAAACTCTTCACTGGAACTTCTCTTACCAAATTCGTTTATGGCCGTCACTTTCCACGTGTATTCTCTGCCTCGTTCGTGTAACTCAACAGGAAAAACGGTATTTTGGGTTTTGTAGACTTCTCCGTTGAATTCAACTTCAAATTCCAGACCCGAATCGAAGCTTTCCCATTCAAGGTTTACCTCACCTGCTGTAAGATCAGTAGCACCATTAGACGGACTAATTAGCCTTGGTTCCTGTGGAGAAGTCGCTTCTGGTATAGTGATGTCTAGTATCAAGATTCCACCCTTTTCCAGTATCTCGAGAGCCTCTATTTTATTACCATGCCTTTCTATCAACAACTCGATCTCATACGTCTTCCCCGCTTCGAGAATAATCTGCCAGGGAGTTTTTTGTTCCAGCCATTCATCATCAATTCTAATCAGCGCATCGGATGGTTTAGATATTATTCTCACCGCTCTCTTAGCGGGGTGGGCTCCCAAATCTATTCTCACCGATTCATAGGCGTGTTGAAAAGTTGCCTCGTACTCCTGCTTCTCGATTATTTGGCCATCGAGTGTGACTTTGTGGGTGCCAACATCCAGATCAAAAACAGTCAGTTGCCCTGATTCAAGAGTTCCTTCTAGCTTCCCATTTACATAAATGCTCGCGGTTTTTGCCAGATCATTAGCTGCAACGATTTTAAGAAGACAATTACCTTCATTTGCAATGGCTGTTGAAATTGACACAACGACCACGAGCATCAGCGATAAAAACCTAATATGTGTTTTACTCTTCATCACTTCACTCCCCCCCACTCGATGCTATACCTTTACTTTTGCCAGTTCTTACTTTGTGAATCAATCGTCAGAAATATTTCTCAATCCTCGAGTCTCGCTCTCATAAACGCATCTTCGGGTCCGGCGATGGGTATTGGGATGATTTTCGAGATCGTG
>OFEK01001554.1_pt1 | contig 15063 bp, 4 predicted proteins | sample 1521131 | NCBI WGS metagenome assembly OFEK01 (sample SAMN05720209, study PRJEB24109) | activated sludge metagenome | isolation source: Anaerobic digester | place: China | collected 2015-12-16
TGTCGATCGTCGCCGCGGCGATGCCTGCACAGTGCGTTCCGTGGCCGTGATCGTCCATCGGGTCATCATCGTTGTTGATCCAGTCGTATCCCCCGGTGATGTAGTTACCCATATCCGGATGGGTATAATCGACCCCGGTATCAATGACGGCGATGATGACGCTGCTCTCCCCCCGCTCAATGCTCCAGGCGTAATCCGCCCCGATCCCCCCAGGCGCCCACTGCTCGGCATACCGGCGATCGTCGGGCACATAGGCCGGCACATCAAGGGCATAGACTGGGATATCACGTTCGACGAACTTCACGCCTGGGCACTGCGAGATCTCTTCCATAAATCGATCCGGATCGGAGACCGATACGACCACCGCGTCAAGTCCGGTCAGCTCGTCGATAACCCGGACGTCTGTGGAAGAGAGAGCGGAGGCGTCCAGGGCCTGTACTGAGTCCTCCTGAAAGCCGATAATGATGCGTTCGTGCTGCCCGGGATCCGCCGATGCCGATTCGGCAGTAACGCAGAAGGCTATCAGCGTTAAAACGGCTATAAACTGAAGCAAAAAGTGTTTTCGTTCAGGATGCCGCATGGTTCTTCCTCTCGGGCAGGGAATAGTGATTATCCGTTATGTTTGCAGACCATTGTATATAGTTTGGTATGCAGGGCCACGTCTTATTGCCGGACAGGAAGCAGATAAGCCTCCATCTCCCGTCCTGTTTCTCTCCGGCTATCGCCCTGCGGGGAGCGATTGCCGTTCCGACAGGAATTCAGGAAACAGAAAGGGCTCCCGGGTGCGATCGGCCGAGGATGGCGCTTGAGAAGATCGGAGACCTTTGAGCCGCTCCAGTTCGTTCGAACCGGAACAGGAGCCCCGGCATGGTGCGCGCTGCTCGTTCAGGCCGCTGCTCTCGTCTCCGGCCGCGACGAGCCGGATGTTCCAGACGGGTTCCTCAGAAAACCGTCCTGGGTTCTCTTCCCCGGAATGAAGAGAATACCTTCGGTCGGGCGAAATTATCTGTTTATGGGCCTGGTAACGCATTTTCCAGAGCGGAATATGTAAATAGAAGATTTTAAAATAGCTCCATGTCATTGCCGTACCTCCAGGGCGTCCGAAAGGGTCGTACGGCACCGTCTGCGGAGATACCTTATGTACGTGATCACCCGAAAGCAGATCGCCATAGTCGTTGCTCTCATTGCAGGCATAACGCTTGCCGCACCGGCGGCCGCGATGGAGGAGCAGAACAGCATTGCCGTCTCGGTTGCGCCGATCAACCCGGATTTCCTCGCATACCAGAAAATTGCGGGAGAAACCATGCTGGCCTCATCTGAGGATGGAGGCGTGCGTCCGCCCGGGCTGATCCCCCCGCCCCTCGACCTCTCCCACATCAGGGCCAGCGAGTCACGCCCTGCTCCTATGTCGGTGCAGGAGACTCTCCCGGCGGTATACGACCTCCGCTCGCAGGGGAAGGTGACCCCGGTAAAGGACCAGGGCCACGCCGGCTCATGCTGGGCATTTTCGGCCATCGCTTCGCTCGAATCGTCTCTCCTTCCCGGGGAAACACGGGATTTTGCGGAGAATCACATGAAGAACCTCTGCTCCGCCGGTTATCCGGAAGGGTTTGACTCTGCCGATGGCGGGGACCACCTTATAGCAACCGCATACCTTGCCCGCTGGACCGGGCCGGTGAACGAGGAAGACGACCCTTATGATGACGCATCGGATGTATCCCCGACCAATCTCGCCCCTGAGAAGCACGTCCAGAACGTCCTCTTCCTTCCCGACCTGATCGGCCCGAACGAAGTTGCAGCGCTCAAACGGGCCATCATGGAGCATGGGGCGGTGTACACCAGCATGTACGTGAATGTGAATGAGAGTTATCCCTACTACAACCCTGAGACTGCCGGCTACTATTATGACGGCACGGAGGAGCCGAACCATGCCGTGACCGTCGTCGGATGGAACGACACATACGGCAGGAGTCTGTTTGCTTCCGTTCCCCCGGAAGGAGGCGCCTGGATCATCAAGAACAGTTGGAGCACGGAATTCGGTGACGAGGGGTATTTCTTCGTCTCCTACTGCGACTCAAAGATAGGGGTTGACAACACGGTCTTCACCGCAGAAGATACCGGCACCTACGATGCCGTCTACCAGCACGATCCGCTCGGGTGGGCTGGCAGTATCGGCACCGGGAGCGAGACGGGGTGGTTTGCCGCCGTCTTTACCACTGGTGCCGACGAAGAGCTCCGTGCGGTGAGCCTCTATACGGGGCAATGTGACTCCCCGTACGAACTGTATGTCTACCTCGATCCTGTAGCAGGTCCGATCAACGCCTCAGGCCCGGCCGCATTCCAGGCCGGGATGATCGACGATGCCGGATACCGCACAATCCCGCTCGATAACCCGGTTGCCCTCTCTGCCGGCCGGACGTTCTCGATTGTGATGAACCTGACCACACCGGGTTATGAGTACCCGATCCCGGTCGAACGTCCGGTGCCCGATTATTCAAGTAAGGCTACAGCAGAGCCCGGCGAAGGCTACGTGCGTATCAACGGAGCGTGGGTAGACCTGGCCGATGAGTATGAGAACTACAGTCCGTGCCTGAAGGCGTTCACAACGGTTCCTACAACTCTCTCCGTCACGGGCATCGCCCCGGACCACGGCTACCGGATCGTGCAGGTCGCCAACCTCTCCGGGACGGGCTTCCAGGACGGCGCGGTTGTAAAACTCACCCGCACGGGGCAGCCGGATATCACGGCCACCGGGGTTTCCGTAGCATCCCCGTCACAGATCGCCTGCACGCTCGATCTCACCGGATGTGCGGCAGGTCCCTGGGATGTGGTCGTTGAGAATCCCGATGGACAGACCGCCGTGCTTCAGCAGGGATTTACCATCACGGTCCCCCTCACCCTCACCGCGAATAAGGATGCCGTCGTGCGCGGCGACAGCGTCACGGTGACCGTCAGCGGTGAGAGCGATCATGCGTATTTCATCTACATTCTGGCTGTCAACGGCACCTCGCCGCCGGAATATCCCTCGATCGCACCCGGGCAGCCCGGAGTGAGCAGCACCGGTACCTGCGGCCCGCTGGTGGTGGCGAACGCGACCGCTGCGTCATGTGCAAACGTCACCACCACATCACTCGGCAGCCGCCCGGTCCGGTTTGATACGAACACCTCGACCAGGGTCGGGACGTATACCATCGAGGTGATCGACTGGGCCGATGCTTCACGGTCTGCCACTCTCCCGGTGAGCGTGGAGCAGGGGGCAGTCACCATCGTGACAGCCGGCACCGGGGTGTACTCTACCGGTGAAGAAATAATCTTCTCGGGTACAAATACCGACAGTGCGACGACATACCTCTTCGTTACGGGACCGGGGCTTGCCGCGAACGGCGTGAGACTCGATGACGTAGCCATACCCGGCGTAACCGAAGACGCCGGCACGTTTACACGGGTGGAGGTTGAACTGGACGATACGTGGGAGTACCGGTGGGGTACCGGTGCCTGCGGCCTCCCCCCCGGCGGAGGCACCTACACCATCTATGCCGTCGCGACGCCCAACGCCAGGGACGATCTGACCGATGCCGTGTATGAAACCGTCTCTGTCACATTGAGGGGCGAACCGGGTCCGACAGCCGGCTTTACCGCGAACACTATCGCCGGGCCGGCGCCGCTCGCGGTGCGGTTTACCGACGCTTCGACCGGTGAGATCACCGCCTGGTCCTGGTCCTTCGGCGACGGGAACACCTCGACGGAGCAGAACCCGACCCACACCTACACCGCGCCGGGGAACTACACCGTGAACCTCACGGTCAGCACCGGAAGTGGCTCCGCCACGTTCTCAAGGCTGGACTACATCACCGTCACAAACGCGAAGGGCGACTTCGGCGGGGACGGCGAGGTCGACATCGGCGACGTCGCCCGGGTAGCCTGCATGGTCGTCGGGAAGACGGCGATTGACCTTGCCGCCGACTTCAACGGCAACGACGCAGTCGATATCGGCGATGCAGCGAAGATCGCCTACTACTTCGTCGGGAAGATCGAGGCGCTGTGAGGGGAGAGAAGGAGCCGATCTCCCGGAAAACACCCATGAGGCTGCGTTCGGCCACAGGATCAGCTGATGAAGAGGGGGAGCCCTGGCCTTAACCTGACGCCGATGGAATCTCTTCTATTTTTAATCAGTGCCGAGAAGCGGTGCGTTCCCGGACAGGCTGTCCCGCAGGCAGGCAGCGCGCGCAGGCGGGGGCGGGGGCGGTGGAGTGGAGCCGGCCCGGGGGTTCGGCGGGGTTTCCCGGTGCCCCCTTCAAGCGCAAAGTCATTTCGTGAGGGCGGTTTCGATGAAACGGGTTTGCCGATCCGGTGATAAAAGGGAAACGTTTTTCCCTGCCCGGAGATCAGTATCGTGCATAGTCAGATAGCCGATCCGGCATCGTGAAAGACTGACTTTCCCGAGCGAGAAGCGTTCACCGACCGTCACAGCCATCCCGACATGATTCCCAACATTCGGGGCATCCCGATACCACTGTTTCACGTATCCCCTCTCGTCTTTCAGGCAAGCAGGAGCTCGCCGGCAGGATCGACGTTATGGATACGTGGTCGTGATGAAGCATACCCTCTCTCTCGTGGTTCTTTTTGTACTGGTAGCGATGGTGTCGGTGACGGCGCAAGAAGTGTCGATCAACCTAGACATCTCAGATCAAGCCCCACTCACTGTCCCATTCGCGGAGGTCCCGCCTGAGGAACCCACCGACTCTGCATTATACTCCGACAATGAGGATTTCATTGGTCCCTGGGTACAAATGACTGCCAGTGCCGAGTGGTCGGCACGACGCTATCTTACCAGCGTCACACTGCCAGACGGCAGTATCGTCCTCATGGGAGGTCGCGACTATACTGTCGGCCACCGGAACGACACATGGCGGTCGACGGACAATGGCGCCACGTGGACGTGCGTGAACGCGAGTGCCGGGTGGGAGGGACGAAGGAGCCATACCAGCGTTACACTGCCGGACGGCAGCATCGTCCTGATGGGCGGTTATGGCGACGGCGGTGGGAAAAATGACGTCTGGCGCTCGACGGACAACGGCGCGACTTGGATGTGCATGAACGCGAGTGCCGGGTGGGCGCCAAGGGGCTATCACAGCAGCGTTGCGCTGGCTGACGGCAGCATCGTCCTGATGGGTGGTCTTAGCAACGGCGGTATGATGAATGATGTCTGGCAATCGACAGACAACGGCGCCACGTGGACGTGCGTGAACGCGAATGCCGGGTGGGAGAGGCGAAGGACCCATACCAGCGTTGCCCTGCCAGATGACAGTATCGTCCTCATGGGCGGTGAGGATAGTAGCGGCGGCACGATAAATGACGCCTGGCGTTCGACCGATGACGGCGCAACATGGACATGCATGAACGCGAATGCTGGGTGGGTGGGACGATATTTCTTTACCAGTATCACGCTTCACGATGGCAGCATTGTACTGATGGGTGGTCGGGTTGGCACCAGCTCCGAGCGGAACGACATTTGGCGGTCGACGGATCACGGTGCAACTTGGACACAAATGACCGCGAGCGCCGAGTGGCCAGCACGATTTAGTCACACGAGCGTAGTGCTCACCGACAGGAGCATCGTTCTGATGGGCGGTCGGGATAGCAGTGGCTATATGAATGATGTGTGGCGTTTGGAAATCGCACAAACATCCCCAGCCGCAACCACCCTCTCCGTCCCCTACATCCATCAGGTCTACGACACCCCCCCCGGGTTCAACGGTGAAGCCGCGTGCTCGGAGACCTCAGCCGTGATGGTGCTCGCCTACTATGGACGACTCGCGCCGGACCCTGTCGTCTGCGAGGGTAAGTGGGTCTATGGCGGGGAAGATAAGGGCCTGGATCCCCCAAGAACAAGCACGTTCGGCAGATACGTCTGCGAGGAGTACACCTACGGCAGAACGACGTTCTCCAAAGAGTATAACGATACAACGCAGCTGGGAAGGACGGCGGCCGGAAAAGGTGCGTGGGGATGGATGGAGGCCAGGGTTGCTTCAGGCACTGCACGACCGAATGCAATAATCCAGTATCTCAGCCTCCATGACTGCACAGGTACGTTTATCGAGTCGCCAGCAAAAACCCGTGCAGAAGAAATCATCAAGGATCAGATCGATAGCAAAAGACCTCTTATCGCAAGGACCGATCTGGGGGATTTCGGACACTACGTGGTGATCACAGGATATCGGGAGACAGATAGCGGATTAGTCTACTATGTCAACGACCCCTACGGAAAAAAGCCATACCTGATCACGAAGGCAGTGCAGCACTTCGATCAACCGGTGACCTACACCTACGAAGATATGCAGCTTGGAACATCCACATGTGGTCTTATCACAGTTCAGCCTCGGAAATCAGAGGATGAGTCGCCGGTTTTGAATCCAGAATATAGTGTGTTTATTGGTGGCAGCGGCCAAGATGGGGTAGGTAAAATAGTAACTGCACCAGACGGGTCAATATGGTGTTTAGGAAGGACAAATTCGCCGGATCTTCCTGCAGCGGTTAATTCTTTTGATGGGAGTGCATCTACTTGTGGTTATGCCGATTTTATATCACGTATTTCACCTGATGGAGACATTCTATCTTCAACATATCTTTGCAGTAATTCTGGGAAGATAACTTCTTCTCCCGATAACAGTGTTTGGTTTGGTGCAATTACTTATGATTCTGGGGGACCCATAAGCACTCTCTGCCACATATCCCCTGAAGGAAATATTCTTTCATCAACGCCAATTGGCGGTACTAATCATACAGAGATCCGGGCTATTGCAACAGCTCCAGACGCTACCGTGTGGGTGACAGGATATACATCGTCACGCGATATTCCCAGTGCTGTAAATTCCTTTAATGGTGCATATAACGATGCGTTTGTCTCTCATTTGGATCGAGATGGCACGATACTATCAACGAGATATATTGGGACGGGAGCAGATGATTTTGCGCACAGAGTTGCAATAGATAATGATGGAAGTATATGGATCGGCGGTGAGATCATTCTTGGCTGGTCCGGTCAGGGTTCTCCCGATCCTGAATCTCTCCCAAATGCGGTGAATATCTATAATCACAATACAAGAGAAGCCTTTCTTGTCCACCTCTCGCCATCGAATGAGATCCTATCCAGCACCTATCTCGGAGGGGACGGTTTTGGTTTTATGGGAGAGGCATTAACAGATATTGCTGTTGCACCGGATAATACTCTCTGGGCTAGCTGTTTCTGTGATAGGGAGGATATCTCAGATGACTATCCCGATTACGAATCGTCTGAGCATTTTATCATTGCACACCTGTCATCTTCCGGTCATATTTTATCGAAAACCAGGCTCCTGGGTGAGATCTATGACATAGACATTTCAAAAGATGGTTCAGCATGGGTTAGTGGTAGGTATGGGCACGACATTCCCAATTCAATTGAATCTGATAACATTAATGGCCCCTTTATTTCGCACATAGGAGAACCTGGAGGAGTTCTCTCTTCAGTATATTTTGACCAAAATTTTTGGGATGGCGGCATATCCGAAATCAAAGTAACCGATGCTGGGAATATCGCTGGGGTAGGATATACTTCCAATCCTGAATTGCCGGGAGCAATTAATGAATATTGGGATTCTTCCTTGAATAGCATCATAGTCACGTTAACACCGGATAGTAATATCCAGAGTGTGATGTATTTCCCACCAATGTTTGGGGGTTATGATAACACTGGTCGTTTATGGGCCAATAAAGGAGTGATCTATGTTGGTGGAACCGTATACGATCATAATTACTTTGAATACATACCTAAACAAAAAAATACCTTTGGAGGGATATCAGATGGCATCCTGCTCAAATTTTCATACTCAGACGAACCTCAGCCTCAAAACATTGCGTGGTTAAAGGCCAAAGACAAATGTGGTGCATATATCTGTGGGTTTGCCGACGCCTCATTCGAATACCAGGGCATCAAGGGAGATTTCGATTTTTCGCAGACCTCCCACCTCAATTATTCAAACTACCTTCAAAAGGTCCTGAACTCAAACCCCCGCACGCAGGTTGCAGACACAGGTACAGGCTCCCCTGGATATGAATCAAATGTATTTGGCTCAAAAACGAAGGCCGCTCTCATCAAATTCCAAGAAGTATACGATCTTCCCGTTCAGAATTCTGATGAGTTAGGCACAGTCGATCAGATCAATAGTGAAACGAAGGATAATTTAAATGCAGTACTGACCATTTTACAGCATGACCCTATCAAATTGGTCCCTCGGGATTGGGTTTTAAAGTATCTCAACAACGAGGTGAATGGATTCTATTTCGTCGAAGATGTTACAGATGGAATTCGGGGGTACGTCAAAAAAGATCTGGTAACCGTGACCACCGATTATGAAGGCGCGAAGCGTGTCCTCTACATCAATCCCCCTGCTGACTTCCAGTTCCGAGACGAGCTGAAATACGGAGACAATTCGGAAGAAGTGAAATACCTTCAATCGATCCTGGATGCATATGGATATTTCACTCATTCATATGAATTGACTGGATATTTTGGTACCTATACATACAATTGCCTGTTGGAGTTCCAAGCTGATCATGGATTGGAACGAACAGGAGTCGTCGATTCAGCAACCCGCCAAGTGTTCAATGATCTCCTAGAAAATGATATTGCCGATATCGACCGTCCACAGGCAATAATCACCGAGGTGGAATCAAATATAGAAGAGTATTTCTCCGGCACATTTTCCAGAGATACTATCCTTGCGATGATAGCGGCGGAATCCGGAGGAGCGTATAATCGCTATAACAACGCATATGTCGCCAAAACCCCCTGGGGGAGGGGCATTATGCAAATTGATAATCCGGATTTCGTCGTGGGTAAAGAGAGCGGGATCCGTTACTGGAAGGATAGGGAAATAACCTATGGTCGATCAGACGAGTCAGCCATAGTTCACTTCTATACCAACACCAGACAGGGAATTGCCGCTAATATAAGGGATGGTTTTGGATTGTTAGCCCGAGATAAGTACCAGATGGCATTAAAAAGGGTTACGGAAGTTCCTGATGTACTTAAAAACAAAGAATACACTCTTGAGGAATTGAGATGGATATATACTGCTAAGTTATATAATGGAGGGTATAAATATGTGTCAAAAGTATCGGAGAGGTTAGAAACATTAAATGAATATTATAACAACCATGTAAATCCAAATAAATCGCTGGCAGAAAAGTATAAACTTCCATATGAAATGTTTATTCAATTGAAAAGTCCGGGATATTTACAAATAACTGATTCGAGTGGTAGGATCACGGGTCTTATCGATGGATACTATTCCGAAGAGATCCCATATTCTTACTTTGATCAGGAAAACCATTGCGTATGGATCCCGTTTATTTTTGACCGATATGATTATCGCGTTGTCGGTACGGATTCAGGGCATTATGGGCTATCTATTAAGTCACGCTATGAACACAACGAATCTTCCTTCGACGCAACCGGGATTCTCATATCTATCAACGACACTCATGGTTTTACTATCGACTGGGATGCCCTCAACCAGGGCGAAGAGGGGGTAACAGTCAACATCGATAGACAGGGTGATGGAATATATGACGAAACATTTACAATAAATCAGACTTGGCAGCCGGTTATATCTTCATTTGAAGCCGACATTGTGATGGGATCAAAGCCTCTTCTGGTGTCTTTCACTGATAGGTCAAGCGGTGAGCCAACAAACTGGACTTGGTCATTTGGCGATGGAAACACCTCAGACGAACAGAATCCCACTAATGTTTACCAAGATAATGGACTGTATAACGTTACTCTAATGGTTTCGAACGAATGGGGTTGCGACACGCTTACACGGGTTGCTTACATCGATGTGACCCCTCAAACTCTGGTTGCAAACTTTTCGGGTGCTCCGACAGAAGGTTCAGCATCTTTGACTGTTCAATTCATTGATACCTCAACCGGCAACCCGACCACCTGGTTCTGGGGCTTTGGGGACAAAGAAACCTCGACCGAGCAGCACCCGGTCCACACCTACAGGGCACCGGGCACCTACAACGTCAGCCTGACCGTGACGAACGCTGCCGGTTCGAATACCACGACCCGGGCCGGCTACATCACGGTCTCCCGGGCACCCGGGCAGGGCATCCTCTGGGACGTCCCCCTGAGCATCACCAGCGGAACGTTTAACCGGACAGTGATCCTGGGCTCGGCGGAATCCGCTACCCTTGGATTCGATGCAGAACTGGATCTTCCCGCGCCTCCGGAACCTCCAGGAACCAGTGAGTCGGCCTACTTCACCTGCACTGACCCGACATTCGGACAGCTCGCCGCCGACTACAAGCCCCCGGTCGATGACACCAACCCCGAAGCGTTCTGGACGCTCTTCATCCGCTCCGACGAGCCGGTGCAGGTTGCGTGGAATACGACGCTCCTTGCCGAGAGCGTTCTCTCCCTGACCTGGGACGACGGGACGAATACCATCGCGATGAAGACGACGAACGGTACCACGCTCCCGGCAGGGAGTTACAGCATCAGTATCTCGGCCAGCACCGCCCGGCAGATGGATCTTTCCCTGCAGGAGGGCTGGAACCTGGTCTCCACGCCCTTCAACAATGCAACGTATACCGTCCCGGAGGGCGCTATACTCGCGATCTACGGCTACAACCCATCGACGAAGGGCTATGAAACCGTGTCCGGGGTCACGGCGCTTGTGCCCGGCAAGGCATACTGGATCGCTTCGGCCCGTAACTGTACCGTCACGATGACCGGAACGCCGGTCATCCCGGTCACGGCCCAGCTCAAGCAGGGGTGGAACCTGATCGGAAGTACGGCCGGTCGAAACGCCTTTGACGGTATCGCGATAGCTCCCACGGAGTCGTGGGCGATGGCGTTTGTGTATGGATACAATCCACAGACGAAGAGTTATGTCCCGATTACCGAGCTGCAGCCGGGCGAAGGATACTGGGGTGCGGTGACCCGGGATTGCACCATCACCCTTCCCTGAACCTTTTTACTCCACCATTGACATGCGCCATCGGTGATCTTAAAGTGTACACCGGGGAGTCTTGCCGGAAGGGTGAAGAACGAAAGCGCTTGAGGAGGCAGGTTTTCAGGGCGGTTTCGACGAGAGGGAGAGGAGATACTGAGCTGCAACGTTCCGGGTGCTACCTCCGGAGAGGGAGTGGAAAACAGTATCCCGGCCGCGGTTTGGGTGACGGAAGAGAAAAGAGCCAGGGAGGGCGAGGGAAGGTCCACAATGTGAGTAAGTTTCATTTGAAAGAGATCTTTTTTCCGAAACGTGGACAGTATAGCCTGAAAAAATTGAATAGATTTAAATATTCAGGATAGAACCATTCCTGCATAGCCTGTTTGAGCAAGGCTTGATGCAGAAGAGCGATGAGCCGGGTCCGGACCACGCCGCATCCCGAATGGCTGCAATCGCCGGGTAGCGGGTAAGACGCTCTGGCGGATCTTTCCAAAAAACTACATGATGCCCCTGGGGCCACAGGCATACCGGATGAAAAAGGGGGGGAATTTTCATACGAAAACGGCGGAGAACAGACGCCTGAAGAGATTTGTGAGCCGAAGCAGATATGGAGAGATGCGCGAGCGGCTCTCGTAGAGAGGTTGATACCTGTGAAGAAGTATTCACTGTCAGTATTGTTCTTTGCACTCTGCATGCTGGTTACAGCTGCGGGTGCTGCATGGATCGAGGCGCCGGGAGGAGTACTAGCGCCTGAATCGACCGGGGTCTTCCCGGTCTCCGCCGGCGGTCTGACGGATGCCCAGGGGGTTCATTTTAACCTGACGTTTGATGGCACCCTGCTGTCGGTCGAGAGCGTCTCGGCCAGTAGTGCAATCGCGGGTTCCAACGTTACCGCAAACATCGATAACGGAGGCGGATGGGTACAGGTGGTCGTCACGAACCCAGAGGGCATAACCGTCAACGAGACATGGCCGTTAACCCCGCTGGTTGATATCACGTTCCGTTCCACCACGAACGAAGGGGCATCGGCAATAGAGTTTGCGGGTACTCCGACGTACAGTCAGGGCGGGGATTTCATGCCGGAGGAATTTTGGACCAACTTCGGAAGGATTAAGGTTGGAGATCCTGCAACGATCCGGGCCCCCTCCGGCACGCTGGCCTACGGTGAGTCCAGAACCTTTGCCGTCGGCGTGAACAATCTCACCGGTGCAACGCAGATCTGGTTCGAACTGATGTATGATGGGTCGCACCTCGTCATCGACGATATCGCGCCGACACTGCCGAGCGCGGTGATAACCGGGGCCTTCGCCAATAACGGCATCTACGAGTTTGAACCGACAGCTCTTGAGTCCGTGCCCGAGGAGGTACGCCTGAATCTGCAACAGTACCATGGTTCAAACTTGGTGTGGGTGGAGCTGGAGATCCCGGGTGGCCTTACAACCACGGGTTACACTGATGTCGTTGATATCACGTTCCGGCCGACCAATCTTACCGGTACCGGCGATCTCGATTTCTACTACCATTGTACGTACCAGGATGAAAATGAGTCGACACAACTCTTCGATCTCCAGGTCCCGGGCCAGATCGTAACGAACGGCGGCGGCAGTTATCCGGTCCTCGGCGAGTTCAAAGCCCCATCGGGCACTGTTGATACCGGCTCGCAGAAAGTGCTTCCCCTCATGGTCCGGTCCCTGAACAACGCAGAAGAAGCGTATGTCTGGGCTGAGTGGAACTCAACCGTAATAAATGCCACATCGCTATCCCTGAGTGCAACCGCACGGGACGCAGGTGTGACACTTGAGGGGGGTGATGTCTATTCTTATGTGTATGACAACATCTCGGTCGGGTATCTGTATGCCTATGTCGGGAACCTGACGAGGCTGAACACGGCGTCATGGACCCCTCTTCTCGACCTCGCGGTGAGGGCAAACGCCACGTCGGGCCGGATCCCGGTGAATATCTCCGGGAGCTCGAGTATGATCCCTCGTGAGAATGTCTCCATCGCTTACCCACCCGCGTCGCTTGAGAACGGGCTGATCATCCTCGACTCCATGCCCGTCGACGCCATGCAGATCGGTCTCGGCGACGTCGGGGCGGCGAAGGGACAGACCACACGGGCACTGCTGACCATCCGCAACGCATCGGCCATCGGTGCAGGATCCCTCGACCTGACCTACGATCCCGCCGTCGTGACGGTGGATGCTGTGCATTTTGCGTCGCCCTGGGAGGGTGCTTCAAATATCAACAACACGAACGGAAAGGCACGTCTAGCCTACTTCTCCAGTTCTGGCTACGGCCAGAGCGGAGACGTACCCGTCTGCACCGTGACGTTGAGAGCAACCGGGGAGCCCGGCGACATCAGCCCGCTGAACATCACTGTAGATCAGCTCATAGATGATGGTGGCAAAGACATCACATCTGCCGCCCGGCCGCTCCCCGGCGAGTTCCAGGTGCTGTATCCCGACATTCCCGATCCCGTCCGGTACCGCGACGCCGGCGGCCTCTACAAGGGCATCCAGAGCGGGAACACGTTTTACTTCGGTGAAGAGGGCCTGAACCTCACCTGCCTCGGCAGCGTGCAGCGGCTGGTCCACTACACCAACTTCTCGGCCGGCACCGTGGATGCAGTCATCTACGTGCCCGACTGTCGCTCCTTCGATCCGGTAGCCGGGGGGAACCTGACCCCCGGGCGCTACTACGCCTGGGGAAGTGACGGGATTCTCGGCGGCAGGCCCTGGGTTGAGATCCGGGAACCGTGCACCGGGCTGGACGTTCTCCTGGGCGGCACAAACACCTCCGTCGACGGCACCTCCCTCACCCGCGACGCCGTTCTCGATTTCGCGCTGGAGAACAACCTTGAAGGTCTCCACACAACCCCGGCGGCCATCGCTATGGATATCGAGGTCACGATGCCCGGCGGCGGGAGACTGGTGCGGTTTGGTGGTGTGGACCTGAGGGGCATTCCCGTCAACGCTTCAACGGTATACGCCCGCGGGATCTCCTTAAACGATACCAATCCCGGAACCTATACCGCAAGGGCTGTCTGGCCGTCGGCGAGCGACTTTGCCGGAAAGGGATACAACTCGAACACCGTATCGTTTGAGATCGCCATGAATACAACCCCTCCCATTGTCGGCTTCATGGCAAACGTCACCTCCGGCCCCTCCCCCCTCACCGTCCGGTTCACCGACACATCAACCGGTAGTCCCACCAACTGGTTCTGGTCCTTCGGCGACGGTTCATTCTCGCTGGAGCAGCACCCCATCCACACCTACACCGCGCCGGGCACCTACAACGTCAGCCTGACCGTGACGAACGCTGCCGGTTCGAATACCACGACCCGGGCCGGCTACATCACGGTCTCCCGGGCACCCGGGCAGGGCATCCTCTGGGACGTCCCCCTGAGCATCACCAGCGGAACGTTTAACCGGACAGTGATCCTGGGCTCGGCGGAATCCGCTACCCTTGGATTCGATGCAGAACTGGATCTTCCCGCGCCTCCGGAACCTCCAGGAACCAGTGAGTCGGCCTACTTCACCTGCACTGACCCGACATTCGGACAGCTCGCCGCCGACTACAAGCCCCCGGTCGATGACACCAACCCCGAAGCGTTCTGGACGCTCTTCATCCGCTCCGACGAGCCGGTGCAGGTTGCGTGGAATACGACGCTCCTTGCCGAGAGCGTTCTCTCCCTGACCTGGGACGACGGGACGAATACCATCGCGATGAAGACGACGAACGGTACCACGCTCCCGGCAGGGAGTTACAGCATCAGTATCTCGGCCAGCACCGCCCGGCAGATGGATCTTTCCCTGCAGGAGGGCTGGAACCTGGTCTCCACGCCCTTCAACAATGCAACGTATACCGTCCCGGAGGGCGCTATACTCGCGATCTACGGCTACAACCCATCGACGAAGGGCTATGAAACCGTGTCCGGGGTCACGGCGCTTGTGCCCGGCAAGGCATACTGGATCGCTTCGGCCCGTAACTGTACCGTCACGATGACCGGAACGCCGGTCATCCCGGTCACGGCCCAGCTCAAGCAGGGGTGGAACCTGATCGGAAG
>OFEK01001557.1_pt1 | contig 15047 bp, 11 predicted proteins | sample 1521131 | NCBI WGS metagenome assembly OFEK01 (sample SAMN05720209, study PRJEB24109) | activated sludge metagenome | isolation source: Anaerobic digester | place: China | collected 2015-12-16
AATGGATAACTTGGTCTTAAATCTAAAAACTCAGGGTCAAACTTCATAGATGAATATTCACAACAGTCATTTCTTAAAAGGTTTTGACTATATGCAATTAAAGCATTAGACTTCTTATGAAATACACCCCAGAATTCGTAATTGGAGTTATTTACAAAAGAAAGCATGTGCCTCATATAGTCTTTTTCATCAATTGGTTTTTCGAAAGTATCATACCTTTTAAAAGCGTTCTTATAGACTTTGTATCCATTATATGCAATATACTCTGCATCGATCTTCTTTACAACACAAGTTTTTAAACCGCATTTTAGATAGCGTCTAAAATATTTGCTATATTCCAGCTCATTGTTATTTATCTCTTTTTCTTTGATTACATACCACCATTCTGTTTCGTGACTGCAGTCAAAATCACTTACCCACCTTATAAAATAAGGTTTATATGTTTTAAATAAGTACCTTGCGTACTCATTTGACATTTTCACTTCAATATGGGGAGGCACATCAGGTATTAATGCACCCTCATATTTTACCCATTCAATAAGTTCAGGTTCTATATAAACCATCTTTGCAACTCCATCATTTTATTAGTATTTGCTGATATCTTCCTATGTGTTATGGTTAATACAGGTATATTACAATTATGCTACTGTTTATGTTGACATAATAATTCTTATCAGTAGCATAATATTCATTTCACTTATAAAATGTTTCAAATATTTGTTCAATTTAGCTTTATATTTCAATCTACACGTATAAAATTCAAAAGATAGCTTAGAAATGCAGCTGCTATTGTTAATACACAAATAACTGCAACTCTTAATACACTATTTAAAAAGACCAATAATATAGAAATGCAGGAAAGAAAAAAAGAAACTAAGTATATGGCAAGGACCGTTTTTTTATGACTCAGCCCTTTCAACTCCATCATAAGATTGTAAAAATGGCTTCTATCCGGTTTAAAAATAGGTTTCCTATTCACAACCCTTCTAAAGATGCTCAAGGTCATGTCATATATGGGAACTCCAAGTATGATGGCTGGTATTATTAGCACTGTACTACCTGAAATTACTGTCATTGGTTTTGTTGATGAAGTTACATTTACAATAAGATTCTGACACAGTATTCCTATGACAGCAAGATTATAGCCAAGTGGAATACTTCCGGTATCACCCATAAATATTTTGGCGGGTCTGAAATTGTATTTGAGAAACCCCAGGCACGAGCCCACGATAGCAGCTGACAGAAATACAATAATACTTGAATTATATATGAGTCCAATTGTACAAAAGCCTGCACAGGAAATTGTTGTTATTCCCGCAGCAAGGCCATCAAGCCCATCTATGAGATTAACAGCATTTATTATTGCAGAAATCCATATTACAGTTACTATTATATCAGGAATCGGCAAGCCGGATATGTTGAATCTGATTCCCATTAAAACAGTAATTAAAGAAGCAAGAGAATGTATCGCCAGTTTCAATTTTGAACTTAAATCAAATCTATCATCAATAATGCCTGTTATCATCAAGAATATTGTAACAAACATTATTTGAACTACCTGTGTTCTAAATATCTCATATGAAATCAATGCAGCCATTTCAAAAACAACTACAGGTATGAAAATACCAATACCTCCTGCCTTTGGTATTGGTCTATTGTGTATTTTTCTAAAATCGGGATTGTCCATTATTCCCAGCCTTATGGCAATGGGGGTTACTATCAGACTTAATACTGCTGTACATATTATTATGAAAATTGTTAATAACATAAGAAACATATTTCCCACCTTTACTTTTGAGCTTTCTGAGCCTTCTCATAGTTCTGCTCTTATACCCCTTACTTTTGCTGCCCCTGTTCTTGCTTCTACTCTTATACCACTACTCTTGTTACTTTTCTTAATTGCCTTACTTTCCTTACCTTTCTTTCTTCTTTTCCTCTCCTCCTAATATGCCACTACCCTCATCTTTGCCTTATGTTGTTAATGTCCATAAGTCCTGAAATAAATCCTATACCTATGCAAAAATGAATTAATATATATAAAAATAGGGCAACTATTATACTCTGTTTTTTAGAAACAACTGCCTTAATAGCAAAATATGCAAACACTGTTAAATATGGCACCAGTTCCAGTAATAAGGGTATTATTGTTCTTCTAAAAATCAGTATGGCAACTGCAAATATTGTGTATAGTACAAAAAGCATTGGTATTAATGTTGTAATAGCCAGCTGCTCTTTGTGCTTTTTAATTAGCTTTGCTTCCCAAAAGCCATACGAAAACATCTGACGCAAAATATCTTTTAAAGAATTTCTGGTAAAGTAATAGAATTTTATTTCAGGCTCAAAAAGAATTTTGCCTCCAGCTTGAATTATTCTTTTATTCAAATCATTATCATGATTTCTCACAAAGTCCTCATTAAAGCCTCCAACTCTATCTAAAATATCCCTTGAATAACAGCCAAATGCAACGGTATTAACAAACCGTTTTTTATCAGAATATCTGTAAGGAGACAGCCCTCCACCAAAAGCAGTGTTCCTTACAGTTGAAAAAACTTTCCCCAGTTTGCTCCTACCTATATTTATTATCCTTCCCCCTACACAATCAACATTATTTTCTTTTATGCCGGATATACTTTTTTCTATGAAATCAGAAGGATATTCTGCATGAGCCCCAACAATAAATACATATCTGCCTGCAGATTCTTTTATTCCGGTATTAAAAGCTACAGGAGCAATTTTGCGGGAATTTCTCAACAAAATAATATTGTTATACTTTGACTTTAGAACTTCTACTATTTTAAAGGTATTATCTTCAGACATCCCCTCAACCACAATTATTTCATATTTACGCCGATCATACGATTGATTCTCAAGGCTTTCAATACACCTTTCAATATAGGATTCTTCATTTCTAGCTGCTATAATAATTGAACATATAACATCTCTCATATTTAACCCCTCATGGATTGCTACTGTTGTATTTGGTGTTGTGTTTGGTGCCTGGCACCAAATACAACAGTGCAGTGCCGTTGTATTTGGTGCCAGGCACTTTTTGCAACGCCGGGCACTTTTTACAAAACGTTCCAAAAGCTTTTTATGTCAGTTCCGCAGTTTAATATATAATCAATAATTGACATTCCCTCCGCGAATTCTCCCCAAAGCTGACTGTACGGCTTTTCATAAAAATCTGAGTATTCCAGTTCTATGCCATAGTCCATAAACATTTGAGGATCTTGATATTTGGTGCCGCCTCTGCCTGATAAATACTTGGTGCCGCCTACAGCTTCACATATTTTAATTATTCGCATAGTGCTTTTCTCTTCAATATTAAGCTGGGAAGAAAGCATTATTCTGGTCTTTATGTTAAGAAGCCCACATATTTTAGTAATTGTATTAATATTAAAATCAGACAGGTTATCGCTATTATATGACAGGCAGTTTTGTATAAACGGAATAAATTCATTAAAATATGCTGCTCTCTTGTAATTGTAATGAATATTTTTAAGGTGGTTAGACCTCCAGTCCTGTTCATTATTTATGCAAACCTCATTTATTTTGCACCTTGAGCTGTCGTTAAATTTTGATGGTATGGTCAGCCAGTGCTCACCCATGTGAGTTTTAATCTTATTTCTATTTATATAGCTGCCTTTTATATACTGGACATCATCGAGAAATATAAAAATATCACTCTTATATATTTTGTAGAAGTATCCCATCCATGGTATATAATTAGGTTGATGAATTGAAACTATCATTCTTGCTAATTCTCCTTATATATTTAGCCATCTATATTTCATTGTAAATATCTAATCGTCTATATTATCCACCTGATAACTTCAAAAACCTCCGCATATTGCACACCAATCTGTGTCCCTCTGGTTACCGCCAGTGCTTTTATAAATTCGGATGAAAAGTATTTCTTTCCCTGCTGAGACTCATAGCATCCAAGAGCTCTGATTTTATTATTAATATTTTCATAATCTAGTTCAACAAAGCATGCAGTATTTATAGTAAGGTTATTCCATGGAAGTTCATATCCCATCACAGACTTAAATTTGAAAGCTCTAACCCCTTCTCTGGCTATAACATGGTGATCCTGGTGAATGTCATTTATGCTGGGTAAAAAAATAATATCAGGATCAATGCTTCTATTGAGAATAACCAAATCTTCAAGAATTTCTTGTCTACATTTTTGGAAGTTTCTAACATCATAGTTGTAAATATGTAAACAATCTTTGCTTATTCCCAGTATAGCCGTTGCATTTCTTACCTCTGTTCCCAATATATCTGAGGGATATTCCTCTGATACCGATCTTTCAGCAATGGAAAACGCAGCATAATGAACCTCTGTTCCACTATTTACCAATCTATCTATTGTTCCACCACAGCCTAATTCACCATCATCGGTATGTGGTGCCAACACTAGTACTCTTTTAAACAACATATATATACCTCACATTTCATTTATAGGGGACAGTCCTCTAGCTTTAGTCCTCTAGTTTTACTCTAGTTTTAGTTCTCCAGTTTTAAAGATTTATACAGTTCCCTCGCTGTAATACCTCTGCCACCATATTCTTTTAAATACTTCAGCACTTTAATATAAATATCTTTCCATCCAGGGTAATCTCTGTCATAAAAAACGCCCGTATGGAAATTAACTGCTATTGCACCTTTTACATCCCTTGTCTCATCTAGAATTCTTTTGATTTTTTCCCAAGCTTTTTCTTTATCTTTTAATGAGACATTAACGAGCGTTTGATCCATAATAGTCAATGGAATTTCCAGCACCTCTATCATCCTGTCTTTTGCCAAATCATACGGATAAAAGGGGAAGGCCACTCCTGCTCTAAAACCTTCACAGTCAGCATATCCAAGAGTAGTGTCATATCTCATCCCAGTTTCTTCAATTTTATGCCATGTTTTGGGAACATCAAACCTCAAGTAGTGATTTCTACAGCCATATACCATTTTTCCGGTTATCTCCTCAATTCGTGCCTTTTCTTCTTTAATCTTTAGAGAATTATTATATGAAAAATAATTTGTATGAAGGGCCGATTCCCAACCTGATAACTCAATTTTTTTAATAATATCAACTACTTCCTCTAGGTTGTACCGGGCACCATATCTTCCCCTTCTGCCATTCATAAAATAAAAAGTGGACTTAAAACCATACTTTTCTTCTAGTTCCATAAACTTCTCAAAATCCAGATAGGCATCGTCTCTTATAAATATCCTTTTAAATGCGAAAAGTATATTCCTTGTACCTTCTAAGATTTTCCCGGCTTTTATTTTTGCAAGACCATTTCTTATTCTATGAAGAAATACATATGGGTTTCTATCAGTTATATTATCTACGTCATGAGTTAATACAACAGTAAATTCTCTTTCTGCAATTTTCAGGTTCATGCCTTTATTATTAGCAGCTCTTTCAAGAGCTTCTTTTAGTCCATTTGCATAGTAATTAATTACTGGGATATACAAATCCTTGCGTTTGCTATATTTTGCAAGAAATCTGCCCCTGCTGTCCTTGAGCTTTTCCCCGTATTCTTCAGAACACGTTATTACTTCAAGTATTTCATTTATAACATAATCACTTATTACGACGTCATATTTCCTTTCATAACTGTTATTTATATTACAACTTTTTTTATTGCAGCCTTGACCTGTGCAATTGCAGCTTTCACTAATGGAGCTAATGCTTTCACCTATGTAATAACCATTTTTTCCAATAGAATTGCTTTCGCAAAATATACTTATATCATTATCCATGGATATTCCGGATATCATTAAAAGCGTTTTTATAACATATCTGCATTTATTCCGGAAACTCAGATCTTCAAGATGAAAATACAATTCTATCATTTTAAGCTCCAACCCCTAATCACTAAATATTGACCTCCCACTGCTATCTCCAACTCCCGATCTCCAGCATCTAACCTCTCACTTCCCATTTCTCGCCTCTCACTTCTAACATCCAGACAAATATTTGTATATATTCAAGAGCCCATTTTCAATGCTTTCCCAGTTGTGCTTTTCCATCACTGCCTGCCGACCCCGCTCACCCATTTTCAGGGTCTCCTCAACATTTTCAAGCATATAGTCAATAGCCGCTGCTACCTCATTTTCATCAGAAGGGTTTACTAGCAGGCCACATCTCTCGTCACCCACAATTTCCTTTATAAGAGGGTAATCTCCTGCAATAACCGCCAATCCGCAAGCCATGTATTCAAACAGTTTTATAGGCTGACAGTTTGCATCCACAGGATCTACAGGCTGGAGAAGTACAAAACCAATTATGTTTCTTTTTAATAATTCAAATACATTTTTATGCTCAACAACCCCAGTGAATTCTACAGTATTTTCACAATTATTTTTACAACTACCCCCGATAAAAAATTTTTGTTTTTCAAGAGGGAAGGGTAGTTGACCATTGATTCCCAACAAACTGGCTGCAGCATTACCAAATTCACTTCCAGCTTTTCCAATAAAAGTCATCCTCGAGTTATTCCTAGACTTATTTATTGCTTCTAAAATCTTTATACAACCCTTATCACTGCTAATTCCACCTGCATAAACCAATCCCCTTAAATCCTTACATGCTACTTCATCCCCTATGAAAGGCTTAACAATAGAAAGCCTTGGGTAGTTAGGAAGATTAAGTACATGCTTGTTGTATTTTTTAAATTTTGATACCAATATCCTGTTTACAGTTATTATATAATTGCACTTTCTCGCAAGATACCCTTCAAACCAATATACAAGTTTCTTTATTACCTGCTTCGCAATCCCTTTAAAGTGCAGTGCAAATGTTTCAGGATGGTATTCATGACTGTCATAGATAAGCATGCTGTTTAATCTTTTTTTCAGTTTATACCCTATATACAAAGCATCAGGTTCATGGCAGTGATAAACGTCGGCTTTAGCCTCAATACCTTTTTTATATAGCTGAACCAATGTCTCAATACGATTTTTCAAGCCATGATTTTTACGTACAGGTATCCCTATAATTTTCACCCCGCCAATTTCATTATATTCCCTATCGCTTTGGGCAATAATAGTTATGTCATTATATTCTTTTTTTAATGTCAATACCTCTTTATAAAAAATCCTGTCATCCAGAGGACCATGACCGCTTGTAAGCATGCAAACTCTCATACCGATTTTCCCTATACTTCCCTTCTACATAATTTTCTTCTGCACTATCGCTTTCTTAACTATTGCCTTCTTAACTATTACTTTCTGCACGATTCCCTTATGCCTTTTTAAAATATTTATCATGGTTCTTATAAGCCAGGAACACTTGTTGATTCTTAACCTTGGTATAAGTTCTCCGCCGAAACCCCTTAAAAAAAGCTCTACACTTTTAATTGAAGAACCTTCGAAATTCAATTCTCCCGACACTTCTGAGGCAAATTTTATCGCTTCCCATACCAATAAAGAAGGAATTCCCAGCTTTCTACCCTCTTCACTGCTGCACATGGCAACTCCATGTGCAGCTTTTCTATCATAGACAATATAATTTGCTCCTAGAATATTATTATCCTTATCTACAGCAAACAGTATTTTCCGTGAATTTCTTTCTTTCAGAGCATTATCAAGATTGACCAGAAACTCTTTAGTATAAGTAATATTTGAATTCTGACGCATGTAGGTCCCATTGTCAAGTTCGTAAAAGCGATCAATGCTAAAATCTTCTGTCGTTATTCTTATTCCGGACTTAATTGCTTTTTTGATCTTTTCTTTTACCGGTCCTTTAAACTGGTTGAATATCTCATTCAGCCTAGCTTTTCCCAATTCTGTCTCCAGAGCTCTTAAATTTCTTATAACATATGCGTACTCTATATCAAATCTAAACTTTTCCCATTTAAATGGAAGGCAATTTATATAGTTTTCGCTGAACACATAGTCAAAAAGCAGGTAAGAAGGAAGTTTTTCTATTAAAGCACACATGACACTTATCTCTTTTGAGATTTTATTCACCGGCTTCATTACAGCAAAGTCATTTAATAAAATACCAAGGGTTGGTGTAAGTGAAGGGTTTCTATAGAATCTTCTATATATTGAAGGTAAAGCAATACCACCAATAATTCCGCTTCCATCCATGCAGACCAATATTTTAAATTGACCTGATACTGCTTTCAACCACCAACTTTTATTATATAAGCTTCCCTGAGGAGATATATCAACGAAATTGTCCCATATATCATATTCACTTTCATAAAGTTGTCTCACTATATAAGCATCTGACACGCAATACCTCCAAAATTCTGTTTCTCTTTCTGCGTTGAACACCAGCATAAGAATTTGTCAAGAAACTTGAAAATTCTATACTCTGAAAATATGTGTCTCCTTACCTCTAATTTAAAAGGCTTTCATATATTCCATCTATCTGCAGTGCATTTTTATTCCAGGAAAATTTATTCCTTACAGTTGTGTATGCATTTTGACATATTGAATTATAAAGAGCATTATCATTCAAAAGCAATTCAACTGAATTTACTATGTCCTCCACAGATTTAGGTTTAATCACTATACCATTATATTTATGTTCAACTACTTCTGTGACTCCTCCTACACTTGTTGCAATTACCACCTTACCGGCAGCCATGACTTCCAGCACAACATTAGGCATACCTTCAGAATAGCTGGGAAGAATAAATATATCGCATGATCTCATGAGCAGCTTCACATTTTCATGTTTAACCTGCCCGAAAAAAATAACTTTATCCTGCAGGTCTTTTTGAGAGCACATGTTTGTAAATTCCTTACGTTCTCTTCCATCGCCCACAATTAGCAATCCTATTTTCTTATAACGTTTTTGAAGTCTTTCAAAAGCAAGAATAAGCTCATAAATTCCTTTCTCCTTGGACAGTTCTCCCACAAACAAAAGTCTTGTTTTAAAACCATACTCTTTTTTCAGTTCCTCAATTTTTATTTGTTCCTCACCACATAAATGAAACCAATCTTCTTTAAGCCCGTTATATACTACCACGCAGTTCGCCGTTGGGTTCATTGCCGAGCCTACTTTTGAATTCGCAGCTAGATTCACTTCCGGGTTCACTGTGCTGCGGGAGTTGCAGTTGAGTTCGCTGCCAGGTCTGTTGTTGAGCCTTTTGTTGGTTTTTTTTCTTAATTCCAGACATTTTCTCATTAGATCTTTGCTAACTGTGGTTATAATATCATTGTTTCTGAGTGAATATCTGGTAAAATACATAGCCATCTTATTCCTGTAAGGGTAAACATTTATATCACTTCCTCTTGCAGAACAAACTGTTTTAATATTGGGGAAAAATTTCTTCAAAAGTGCCCCTGAAAATCCATCAGGCAATATGGTATGAGTATGAATAATTGCAATATCATCCCTTTTCATAAGTGTTCTTATTACTTTAGCAACGGATATAAACATTGTAATAGCCCGTATGAAAAACAGGTGTTTGCCGGGAAAGCAAATATATCTTGGGTATATAACATCAATATTGTCATCTTTATTACCATTACCATCTGTATTACCATATATATTGCTATCAATATGATCATCTGTATTGACATCCATATTGCCATTAAAATTTCCATCTACATTACCTGATTTATTCATTATTACCTTTTCTTCTATTTGCCCATATTTCCTCCATTTTTCCTTGAACCATAGCATATGAGGAGACCAGGGTATGGGACTTATAACTGTTATGTTGTACTTACTCAGTTTTGCCAAGCTTTTTACCTGCTCATATATGAAAATCCCACCATTTATTTCATAGCTATTTGGAAACATATGAGATATAACTATAAGCCTAAGTCTTTTTTTCTCCATATTTAATATTTCCCTTTCGCCTTTTCACTTTCATTAATCTGATTAATTATTGCATAAACAAGAGACAAAACATACCAAAAGTATTTCTTATATAGAATAGTACTTGTTAAACCGGCAACTAATAAGAACAACATGAGCACCATGCAAAACTCCTTATAGCCATTCTCTTTCAAAGAAAAAATATTCCTGAATATATTATAAATAGTAAACAAAAATATAAGCATCCCTGTAATTCCCAACTCTACTGAAATGCTTATATACAAATTGTGAGGATCCGAATTCAAACCCACATCCAAAGGAGCACTGCTATTCATTATATATCCGTAGGTGAATGCAGCAGGGAAATTACTTATGCCCACTCCAAAAAACAAATAATCTTTGAATATGTTAAAGGCAACTTTCCATATATCAAGTCTTCCTGCTGCATTATCACTTAAGGTGAATATTGTGGTGAACCTATTTAAAAATAAGTCTGTCGAAACAGGAACAATCCTTTTTAAAATTAACAATGGTACAGATACAATTACCACGAGTGTTATAATAGAAATAATAACCCTTTTAATATTAAACTTACTGCTTGTAAAGAAAACAAAAGAACTAATACAGGTTGCCACCCAGGCAGTCCTGCTTAAGGAAACCAACTGCCCCAGAATTAAAACAAGACATGCTGCCAAGTAAATACCCTTTAAAATTTTATTGCCTGAATTTACATAGTTTTTAAATAAATATAAACTTAAAATAATAGCAATCCCTATTGTCAGACCATAAAAGTTCATATTTTCGCCATAAAAAGCAGCCACTCTTTGGCTTCCGCCGGATGTAATGAAATTGTATATACCAAGGCAGCTTACTACTATACTCCCACAAAGATAAGCGTTCATATATTTTATTAAGTTTTTATTTGTACTTATTGAATTTATTGAAGCTATTGAATTTATTGAAGTTATTGGATTTACTGAATTTATTATCATAATTACCATCACATAGTAATTGGCCAAATTAGTTATTCTGTTGAAGGATTCCTTTATATCTATAGACCATGCTATTGATGCTGCTGCATATAGTAGGAAGGCTGTTAAAGATATATCAGGTAATTTAATCCCATGTTTTATATTACTTATTAAAAATGAAATAACAGTCACAATTCCAATTACTTTAGTTAAGGTTAGTCCCGGTATTATTACTGAAGCAGAGTCAAGGGGGATTAGAAATACCATAAGTACCAGACCATTGGAATAGTCTGCAAATATAAAAAAGAGTGCTGCAATAGCAGAAATAGCAAGAATTGAATGCAACACTAAATTAAGGTATATCACAGTATTAGTGGTCACTGCAAATATAAGTACTAATAGTATTTCCAACAAAGGGTCGCTGTTTATTCTATTAAATTTATATTTTAATTTATTTAAATTCACTTTCTTCACCTATATGCTATCTCATCTAAATGCTGCCTCATCTATATCCTATCTCATCCATATGCTGCCTCATCTATATGCGGCCCCGTCCGTATGCAGTCCCACTTAATCTATAGAGCTTGACACTCTGTTTAAAAGCTCTGAATACTTACCTGCCATATTTACATGGGAATATTCGTTAATTTTATCCTTATCTCCTATAAACACAGGTTGTGTACCATTAATGCACTCTTCATACCATCTTTTTATAAATTCCTCAATTTGAATTTCAGAAGTAGCATATACCCCTGCTCTTGTAGTATTCAGAAGGTCTCTAAGCACCCCTCCCCTTACTCCTATAGCCAAAATAGGTCTCCTGGCAGCAAGATATTCAAAAATTTTCCCGGTATATACCCCTTCCTCACCAGGATTATCCCATTCCATAACAAGAAGAACTGATGATTTTCTCTGTACTTCCATACTTAAATTCCTGTTTATAATTCCATGCTGAACTGCAATTCTTTCAAGCTTATATACCTTTATCAGTTCCTCCAACTTATGACAGAAGGGTCCGTAGAAATTCACCTGGATCTTGCTTCTATCCATATATCCATTATCAATAAGTTTTCTAATAACTTTGAAAAGTGGTCCCGGATTTTTCTTCAAATCGTATAGGGATCCTGTATGAGATATTAAAAGCCTGCCTTCTATTGTATCCCCCACAGCTGTATCCGCTGTAACTATGTCCTCTGTAACTGTATCCTCTATAACTATATCCTCTGGAGTTATTTCACTTACTGTTTTTTCTGCAGGACAATAATCACTTACTTCGTCCGGGTCGAACCCATTTGTTATGCAATATACATCCTTATTCCCATGAAGCAGCCTCAATTGTTCTGCATATGGCTCCGATACAGTTACAAGAGCCGATGCATATCTCAATGTCCTTTTTTCCAGATTCCTTTCAAATATTCTCCTTATAAGTGTATGATCATGATAATGATTCTGTGTCCATAAATCCCGTAAATCCGCTACCCACGGGACACCTTTCTTTCTGCTCAAACGGCTGGCAATCAGGTGTGTGCTTACAGGACTGGAACTGCTTATAATTACCGAGATTTTCTCATTATCAATAAGCTGCATTCCAATTTTTTCAGCTTTTTTTATCCAAGTGCAAAATTCGTCGGGAAAAGCAATGAAATCTTTTAAATAACTAAAAAATCTGTTTACAATTCCGTTTTTCCTTTTTTTATTTATACCTATCTGTTGCTGTAATCCTATTCCATCCTTGAAACCAAAAAACTTCTTTATAATGCCTATCCTTGAACAAAATTCTGTTTCAATTACTTTAGCGTAAGGAGCCCATTCTCCCTCACCCAACTCAGTGGTTAAAACAACGGGTTCCCAACCAAACCGGTGTAAATATTTTGTCAGTCCCCTTATTCTGTTTGTTCCAACTCCCGGACGCGGAGGATAATAATACGATATTACCAAAACCTTCTTCATGACTATATACACTTCCTGTTAAATATTTCAATTTTCTATAATTTTTTTAAACTTATTTACTAAATTTCCTAATACTTTCTTTTCGCTAAAGGTTTTTGCGATAAAGTCCATTCCATTATAGTTAAACACCAGCGAATTGTTGTAAAAGCTTCTGCATAATTCTAAAACAAGAGATTTTAAACTAGAGTAGCTATCTACAAAAAATGTCTTATCATATTTATAGGAATAACCCACATACCTTCCCACTCCCAGTGCTTCTCTCACAGAAAAAGCCAGTCCGTCGTGTTCTGTAAGTCTTAAAAATAAAACGCAGCCTTTATAAAACTCCCCCATGTCTTTTACCCATCCTAATAATTTAATGTTTTGAGGAAGCTCTTTTTGGGTAGTTTTCATTCCTGCTATTCTTACTTCAATTTTGGGGAAATCACGAGCAAGTCTAATTAAATTATCTATACCATAAAACTCCTGCCTGCTTTCATTTACATAGGAAAGAATTGAAAATTTATCAGGCAGCTTGTATATCTGTCTTTCCTCGGTATTAAATGTAAAAAAGTATAATATTTCAGTCTTTATACCTAATTGAGCCAAATCTTTTTGAATCCATGGAGCTTCGCAAAAATGAATTGACTGTTGGATAATTTTCATGTCAACAAGATTCTCTTTGTATGCTCTCCTTGCATTCAAAACATCCGAACCCACCCATTCCATGATAAACTTCTTTTTGAGTAGAAAAGCCATTGCTGCAGATCTGCTATATACGACGAAACCTCCTATAGAGTATACAATATCTGCATTTATCAGATGAAAAATATATTTTAACTTACTTAAAATACCTCTATTCATATCAATGGCAACATAACTGTTGTCCCTGTCAAAGTGAGAGAGGCTTTTTGCCAGCCTGCAAGCAAAATATGGAAGCCCTATTATAATAATTTTCATTTTATATTTTATCTTATTTGTTTCTATTTCCAACTCATCTTTGGGTAATTTAACTTTTATATCAGCCTTATCTTTGGATGATTTACTTTTTGCTTCAGTCCCACCTTTGATTGATGCAGATATTTTGTAATACCAAATTAGAGTTAGAATAAGCGTTACCAACCTTACAAATGTAAGAATATAGAAACCCGTTTTAACATCATTTCCTATATAACTGCCTGACACCACTGCTGCAATATCAAGCAGATTACTAGCCAGCCCTATAATAAAAGCCGTTTTCTGCCGGTTAACTATTATTGGTATATATGATATGGGAGATACAATAAAATGCATGAAGACACTGGGAGCAAAAATCTGTGCATATATACCGGCTTCATACCATTTTTCTCCTAAAAATACCCTGAACATTCCCGGAGCAAACAAAAGTAAAATAATAACTGCCGGTATTGCAAGTAAGCCCTGTCTTACTGTTATCTTTTTAACAAACCTCCTGAGGTCGCCTTTTTCATTATAAATTGCTGATGCCTGTTGGTAAAATACCTGCCCTACAGCTGATCCAATCAATCCCATGGGTATCTTCAGTACTTTTAAAGTAAATGAATAAAGTCCAAGTACTTTACTGCCATAAAATGCCGAAATCAGAAGTACAATGCCACTGGACTGTATTATATCTGCAAAGGCGTGGAAAGAGTTCACCAATGGAAAATCTTTGTACTTGACAGCATTATTTTTTATACCTGTCCAGGATATAACTTTTACAAGATGACGGTCTTTGCTTACAGCACTCCAAAGAAGCACAGCAACAGCTGCTAACTGACTTAATAAGCCGCATACAATTAACCCGCTTATGCCGGCACCTGCAAATCCCAAACCAAGGTTTAAAGCCCCCACAATTATTGACTGCATGATTCTGGAGATGGTCAATCTTTTATACCTTTCTTTCCGGTTTGTCCAATAGTTTAATGTTTCATAAATACCACTCATTAACACTGATAAAGGTATAAAATAAAGCCACCTTGATATTCTCGCATCTCCAAGCATCGTAGTAATTTGCAAATTAAATGTACAAAATACAACAAGAGATATAACACTTATAATAGTCGAAATAATAATTGATAGAGCCGTAATATTGGCTGCATCCTCATCATCTCCGGGAAGCATAACCGCAAGTTCATAACGTCCCGTAGCTACTATACCAATCATAGCAGCCAGTGATGTATAGACTGATAATACTCCAAAATCCTCAACATCGTAAATTCTTGATATAATAGGAGATATTAATATAGGTATTGCCTGTGCTGCTGCTGCTCCACCCATAAGAGTAAGCACGCTTACTACAAGCTTATCTTCATATAACCTTTTTTTTATATTTCTGATATATTCTTTAAGTTTATAATATA
>OFEK01001559.1_pt1 | contig 15026 bp, 11 predicted proteins | sample 1521131 | NCBI WGS metagenome assembly OFEK01 (sample SAMN05720209, study PRJEB24109) | activated sludge metagenome | isolation source: Anaerobic digester | place: China | collected 2015-12-16
AAAAAAGATTTTTGGGTTTAACCAATTCAAAGGCAATCAGGAGGCAATCATAACAAGTGTTTTAGACGGCAACAACACCTTTGTTGTAATGCCAACCGGCGGTGGAAAATCATTATGTTACCAGCTTCCTGCACTCATCAAGGAGGGAACCGCCATCGTTGTTTCACCGCTGATAGCCCTGATGAAAAATCAGGTGGATACCATCCGCAATTTTGGTACCGAAAACGGTATTGCCCATGTGATGAACTCCTCCCTCTCGAAGGCAGAAATCACACAGGTGAAAGAAGACCTGGTTTCGGGGAAAACAAAACTGCTTTATGTAGCACCGGAAAGTTTGACCAAAGATGAAAACGTTGAGTTTTTGAGAGAACTCGAAATTTCGTTTGTAGCGATTGACGAAGCACATTGTATTTCTGAATGGGGTCACGATTTTAGGCCGGAATACCGCAGATTAAGGCCAATCATCAATGCCATCAATCCGAAACTACCTGTTATAGCACTTACCGCAACTGCTACAGTAAAAGTGCAGCAGGATATCCTGAAAAACCTGGAAGTACAGGACGCCAAAATTTTTAAATCCTCCTTCGATCGGGAAAACCTATACTACGAAGTGCGTCCAAAAACAAAAGATGTCACAAAAGACATTATCCGATACATCAAAAATAATCCCGGAAAATCAGGTATCATCTATTGCCTGAGCCGGAAAAAAGTTGAAGAAATTGCTGAAACACTAGTTGTAAATGGCATTAGGGCATTACCCTACCACGCCGGCCTGGATAGTAGTACGCGCCGGATCAATCAGGATAGGTTTTTGATGGAAGAAGTTGAAGTGATCGTTGCCACGATCGCATTTGGTATGGGAATTGACAAACCCGATATTCGTTTTGTGATCCACCACGACATCCCAAAAAGCATTGAAGGTTACTACCAGGAAACAGGCCGAGCCGGACGTGATGATGGCGAAGGCAATTGCATTGCTTTTTATAATTATGAAGACATCCAAAAGCTGGAGAAATTTAACAAAGGAAAAAATGTTGCCGAACAGGAAATTGCACGCGAACTCCTGATCGAAACTGTAACCTATGCCGAATCATCGGTGTGCCGTCACAAGCTGCTGTTGCATTATTTTGGCGAAGTGTATGAAAATGAAAATTGCGGAGCTTGCGACAACTGTCTGAATCCAAAAGTGAAGTTTGATGGGCAGGAAGATATCAAGCTTGCCCTGGAAGCCATTGTGAGTACTAAGCAACTCTTCAAGGCAAAACATATTGCCGAACTGCTAACAGGCAAAAAAACCGGCGACATCAAAGCTGCCAAACACGACAGAAATGAGTTTTTTGGTGCCGGTGAAGATCAGGACGAGAAACACTGGAATGCTGTGCTGCGTCAGGCATTGATTCAAAAGCTACTGATCAAGGATATTGAAAATTATGGGATTCTGAAGATCACCAAAGAAGGCAAAGACTACATCAAAAAGCCTTACAGTATCATGTTGGCCAAAGACCATGACTACGAAAATCCGGATGACAATGATTTTGAAGCCGCAAAAGCCTCAGGGCCAAAAGGAAGCGGAACAGATATGACGCTTTTTACCATGCTCAAGGACCTGCGTAAGGCCATTTCAAAAAAGGAAAATCTGCCACCTTTCGTAATATTCCAGGATCCCTCCCTGGAGGATATGGCCATCCAATATCCTGTAAACATGGATGAGCTTCAGCAAATTGTAGGTGTTGGAGCAGGTAAAGCGAGTAAATATGGAGCCCCCTTCCTCAAACTGATCAAACAGTATGTGGAAGAAAATGAAATTATCAGGCCAAACGATATGGTGGTAAAATCAGTCGTAAATAAATCTGGCCTCAAAGTATATATCATCCAAAGTATTGACCGTAAAATACCGCTTGAAGACATCGCCTATGCAAAAAATCTTTCGCTGGATGAGCTGCTCACTGAGCTTGAGAGTATTGTTGCCAGCGGCACACGTATCGACATCAATTATTATATTGATGAGTATGTGGACGAATACCACCAGGAAGATATTTACGACTATTTTAGTGAAGCCGAATCAGATTCTATTGAGGAAGCCCTTACTGAATTAGGAGAATCGGAGTATTCGGAAGAAGAAATCAGGTTGATGCGACTTAAATTCATGTCAGAAATTGGAAACTAACTCATCTAATAAGTTTTTCTTCCTTCTCTTGTTTTCCTTGTTCCTGTTAGGTATCATATTTTCGTGCAACAAGAAAGTCAGCCCGGAAAATACTGCAGCCATACAACTATCAAAAGAAGAAATGATTTCGGTATTGACAGATATGCACTTGTTGGAATCTGCACTTAGCCTGCGTCGCAACCGAGGACAGTCGACACATGAACTGAAAGAAAGCTGGTATACACAACTTTTTGAAAGATATAATATTACAGCAAATATTTTTGAGGAAAACCTTTCGTACTATAATGACGATCCTGCTGTGATGGAAAAAATTCTGGAAGAAGTGATGGCCAATCTTAGCCGGCTACAGAGTGAACTGGATTCAGAATTGGCAACAAAACCAAAGAGTGCAACGCATGATTAACGGCTAAAATTTGCTACGCGATCCTCAGCATTACCACCGATCTCAAGTGAATAGGTAAAGCTAAGTTTGTTTGCGTTGATATATCTTCCGGTTCCTGCAACTCTCCAACCTGCGCCAATCACCTGATCCTCAACTATTATCGAGTTTGACACCACTAATCCGTCTGCATTGGCACCAGATCCGGCAAAATTGCGCAATACCACCATCGTGGAATTTGAAGCGTTACGGTCGATGTTTACCTCATAATTCAGCTTGGAAGCATTATCAGTGACCGACCAACTACCCAGGTACTTAGTTACAGCATCTGTGCCGCCTCCAGGAATGTCGATTTCCTCATCAAGGGCACAGCTGTTAAAACTCAGCATGGCTAAGACGATTAACAATAGATACAATGGTAATGTCTTCATTTTCATAGTATTAAATTACTACTTTACTAAAAATGCAGCCCTGTGTAATGCTTTGTGATTAGCTTCAACAACTACAAAATAAGTGCCAGAAGAAAGAGCAAAAACAGGAAGCTCGAAATAATTTTCTCCGGCAGTAGCCATATTACCTGCCTGATGCAATAATACTCCTTTTGTGTTAAAGATTTTAATAACAATTGAAGTGGAGTAATCCAGGTTAAAAACCAATCTGGCCTGATGTGAGGCAGGATTGGGGAAGACTCTGGCATCTTTATCCTGTTGAATTTCTGAACTCCCCACCAGCATACCACCTGCCTCTATTACAGCGTTGGTGATATTTTCCGAAGTAGGTTCCCAAACGTAATTATTAAAAATCTCTCCATCGGGTGTTAGGATAAAAACTGTTGGATAGGAAGTGGTTTCGTAGAGCTCGAATGCAGCATTGCCTCCTCCTTCAAGTCCACTGGATAACGGCATAAACAACTGATAGATATCGGCAAATTGTGCCACCTGATAATTGGTGCCATTATAGTTTATCCCATAGAAATAGACATTGCTCTGATTTTCACCAAAATTTTCATACGCTATCTGAAAATCATGCGCAAACGTTTGGCACGGTCCACAAGAGGTTGAGAAAAAATTAATAACAACAATTTTTCCATCCTCAAGTAGCGGAAACAATTCAATCAATTCGCTATCAAGGGTTTTCACTGTAAAATTAATTGGTTCCTCAAGATTAACCTGACTTTTCAGCGAACCTGAAATTAGAACGAAAATGAATGTAAAAAGGGATAAATATCGTGCCATCTAATTCTATTTTAACTGATTAAAGTATTTTGCAAATTTAATGAATTCATTGTGATAAATTCACAACTGAACAAATTTACATCAATAAATACTTTATAACTGATCTTCAATCATTAAGCTCATCCAAAACCTTATCAGCCAAACGACTCGCTCCAATTCTGAATAATGATTTATTTAACCATTCCTCACCCAAAACTACCTTCACTAATTGGTAATACTGAAAAGCGGTTGCGGGATCAGCAATCCCTCCGGCTGGTTTAATTCCAATTTTTAATCCTGTTTTCTCATAATACTCCTTAATGGTATCCAGCATGATAAGGGTTGCTTCGGTTGTTGCGGCTGGTTGCACTTTTCCGGTAGAGGTCTTTAGGAAATCCGCCCCTGCCAATAAAGCTATTTCACAGGCTTTCCTGATGTTGGCAACAGTTTCTAGTTCTCCGGTTTCAAGTATGACCTTAAGATGTGCCTCACCACAATTTTCTTTCACGGCTTTAATTTCGTCAAATACCTCGTGATGTTTCCCCTGCAAGAACTTCCCTCTCGAAATCACCATATCCACCTCATCAGCTCCTGAATCTACTGCAAAACGAACCTCTGCAAGCTTTAGATCTAAAGGCATTTGTCCGGACGGGAAACCACAGGCAACAGTAGCCACATCTATTCCTGAATCTTTCATCAATCTCTTCACCTGCTCAACAAATGGACTATAAATGCATAATGCAGCCACTGTATGTCCAAGCTGTTTATATGCCAGGGCCCGATTACAAAAATCAGTAATACTATTTTCATTATCCGTTGCCTCAAGTGTTGTAAGATCAATAAAACCAAATAGTTGCGCTAAAATAGTTTTAGATTCAGATTCATCCGGCAATTCTTTAGTGATTGATTCAATTCGCTTTGACAGAGAAGCTGAAGTAAATTGATAAGCTGAAAATTCCATAAAATCATTTTGTTGCAAAAATACGTTTTTCCTTCTGCTCAAAACAATTGCATCCTATCCGAAATCGGATAAGCTCTACAAAAGTGGATATTTAATACCCATTAATTACTTCACACCTCAAGGCAAGTTTTGGGTCAGTATTTTTTTTTGACTACTGATTAGCATTACATTAGAAGGATCAAACAACTTCAAAAATCACTTTGGCACAAGAATTGAAAAGGCATTAAAAAAGATTACATTAAAATGTTTGGTTTAAAACTTTCTGTCTCCACTAACAGAACTAAGAGATACCACAAGTATTACAAGTGCGAACGATGTGGTTACATTAGCATTGTAAAAAATGCCAATTGCCCAATATGTACCAAAGATGGCAAGATTATTAAAATGAAATAAACACAATGATAGCTGATATACAAAACATGACGATTATGAAGATTAATGATACTTACACTAAAAATGAATTAGAATCATTCGGGTTAGTTGAACGTCAGGTGAAAGATATCAATGCCAAGGTTTATCTTAATGGTTCCAAAGTTTTTTTCTTCGAACCACTAGCCGACCAACAATCCTACCGCTTATACTCCATCATTAACAAGCGATCCTTTTTCTTATAAGCACGCTTTCACCCGAAGGCATTACGTTCTCCTTATAAAGGCAACCCGATTAAAAAAAGTTCCGAAACACCTGTTTCGGAACTTTTTAGCTTTGAAGCCTAAATTAAATACCTAATAAGCGGCATCCCGACCGGAGAGATGAATCAAACTCCGCAGATCCTGATTAAACTGCCTGGCATTCAATAATTCGTCCAAAGACAAAATCATACGGTAACGCCATTTATTTTCGGGATCACTGGGCACATTGATACGCTCCTTGTCTGTTTGATCCCATCTAAGGCTGCCATCTATCGCGATCAAATCCTGAATGGGTAAAACAACCCACATAGCTGGTGCATAAAGATGTTGGTTGATGATCTCCCTGCAAACCCATGGCTCAGCATAAAAAGGCGGGTCATCATTATGACCCAAAATCTTGTGATAAAAGCGGGCAATTTTCTCTTTATCTTCTTCCCACCAGCCTCTTATTGTTGACATATCATGCGTGGAAGTTGTACAAACACTCAAATATGGAGCATCGGCCGGATGACCAAATTCAACCTTTGGATTTTTGGGCATGCGCTGTACCTCAAGGCTTAAGATATTCAACCGCGTCATAACCTCCGAAACTCCTTCGGGTACCATACCCAAATCTTCACCACATACCAACATATCTGAAGCTTCAATTATGGCTGGTAACTTATTCAAAGCATGATATTTCCAGAACTCATCATGCCTGCGATAAAAATAATGGATGTACAAATCATTCAACCGATCCTTAGTGGCAGGATCCAACTCGCGATAAGAATAAGTAAAATGGAAAGCAATTCTCGGATGAAAAGCTTCTGGGTGTGCATAGGGGTCTTTGATAAACAATACTTCATTGAGAAGTCCCATCAGGCCATCTCTGATTATCAGTGTTTTTCCATCAATATCACTGGTCTGGCCATAAGGGGTAAAATGATCATAGATTTTGCGTTGTGTATTATAATCTTCCTTAAGCTCAAACACGCCAAAATCTGTCTCGTTAAGATAAGAGCGTCGTACTTCGTCTTCGAATACTCCAAAATAGTCGTGCAAAAAATGTCCGCGGATATAGGGTCGTGTATATCTTTCCTCGTCAAACCATATACCCCGTTCGTCCAATTCGGAAGGTGTGATTGGCAAACCCGGCTTAAAATATCCCAGCAATCCATGCAACGCATTGTTAGGTATCTCCCAGATTCTAAAGAATCCAAGGATATGATCGATGCGGTAGGCATCAAAATATTTCTCCATCATACCCAACCTCTTTTTCCACCAGCTGAAGCCATCCTTGGCCATTTCTTCCCAGTTATAAGTCGGGAACCCCCAGTTTTGTCCCATCACAGCAAAGTCGTCAGGAGGTGCTCCGGCTTGAGCATTCAGATTAAAATAGAAGGGTTCTGTCCAGGCTTCAATGCTGTTTGGACTAATTCCGATAGGGATATCCCCTTTTACAGCTACCCCTTTTGAATGTGCATAGTCAATAGCTTCGCGAAGTTGTTTGTCAAGATGAAATTGAATAAAGTAATGCACAGCAATATGTTCATGAAAATTGTTGTCCGGATCGCAAAGTTTATCAATCTTTTTCGGGTCATATTTGGCAAATTCATTCCACTTTCTGAAATCACTGGTTTTATACTGGTCCCTCAAATAACAAAAAGCAGCATAAGGTTTTAGCCAGACTTTGTTTTCCTCAAAGAAATTTTGATATGCACGGGAAGCGCTTACCTTTTGCCAGTTCTGATCGAAAATAAGTTTAAAATAACGTGCTTTCGCCCTGAACATGGCCACATAATCAACATAACTCAAACTGTTTAGCAGCTCCTGCAAGGCCTCAAACTCAGCAACTTTTGACTTGTCTTTTAATTTGCCCATTGCCGGAAGGTGCAGATACATGGGATGCAAAGCCATAACCGAAATAGACTTGTAAGGATAGGAATCGAGCCACGAATGTGTAGCAACGGTTTCGTTAACCGGAAGTACCTGGATCATCTTCATACCTGTTGTTACACACCAATCTACAAGCTTTCTCATATCGTTGAACTCACCCACTCCAAAGCCTTCCTCACTTCGAAGTGAAAAAATTGGCACCGCTACTCCGGCACCTTTAAAATCGCCCACCGGATAGCCAAACTTTTCGTCATTCAGAATTATCTGCAAACTTTCAGCATCGGAGCCCGGAAGCGAAACAATCCGATCAGGACGCTGCTCCCAGGTGTTTATCTCACCAGTGCTTTGATTCACTATCACATACTTATACCGTATCTCATCAACCAGCATATCGCGATCCAAGGTCAATTTCCAGTAGGGAAAGTTGGTATTGTCCATCAGGAGTGGTTTTTGCCATTCTCCCAGACTTTTGCCTTCACCGGTAAGTGCCAAAGTATATCCTCGTCCGACCCTTGGTGCCAACATGCGAAAAGTGACTTGCCTTTGCGTGCTGAAAAGTTTTCGCTGTTTCTGATTTTTAACTGGTTTCATTATAACATCCGTAAAAACCTTGGTTTGCAGAACACGATCAGGATCCAATTCAGCATGCCACACGTCACGGATGTATAGCTCCTCAACTGAAGTCTCCGGTATCAATCGATTACTGCCTGTCTCCCATTGGATTGTTCCGTTTGCCTCCTGTACAAAGTACTTGTAAGGGCAAGGCAGTCCTTCGTCGAGATTGAAAGTGGCAACCCATAAATCGTTTCCAATGTATTCCATTCTAAGTGCGAACTCAGGGAGCCATTCGCCCAATAAATCATTTTGCCCGGAGATACAAAGCTGTTGTCCCCAACTACTTTTAAAGCTGATGCTAAGGCTGATTTTCATTTCAGAAAGAATTAGAAAGTTATAGCGAGTTCGTTTGTAACACTTTGTAAAGTTCGTGTTTTTTGCGATTTAGCACAATATTAAAACACAAATAATTCGTGAAATAAAGACAAGTAATAAAAAAATTCCGGCCAGGAAGCTAAAGGAAAAACTTAAGTTTCAGACTCAACTTCTGAGTTGCTTAACTGCCTTAACTACAGCATCTTCCAGTCTTTCATTAACAGCATCTTCGTCACCGGCACCATCCACCTCAAAAAAGATCGTTTGTTTCTTATAATACTCAATAACTGGTTTAGTTTTCTTTTCATATTCATCTAAACGATTAAGTATCATGTCGGTAGAAGTATCGTATGGTCTTTTTCTGTCAGTTTTCCCCCTGTCGTTCAATCGTTTAATGGCATCAAGGGTCGATAGCTTAATGTTGAGCATGCAGGATACTCTTGAATTTATCCTTCGGAGTAATCCGTCGAGGATATATGCCTGTACAATGGTGCGCGGAAAGCCTTTAAAAACAAAACCGGCAGCAGAAGGGTGATGATGGATTTTTTTCTCGATTAACCGGATCGCAATTTCATCAGGAACGATCTCCCCACGATCCATAAATGGTTTTGCGATCAGGCCTATTTCAGTATTGCCGGCTATTTCTTTGCGGAGCAGTTTACCAGTACTAATGTAAACGAGGTTATGCTTACGTGCAAGTAACTCGCCCTGGGTTCCTTTGCCCGAACCAGGTTTTCCGAGCAATACCACATTAAAAAAATCCTGCTTCATGGTACCCTCGATGGTGTTAACCAATTTACCGAATATCGTTTCAACCGAACCAACACCATCAATAGCAAAATATTTGTTTTTCTCTTTGTAAAATTCAATTACAGGCTTTGTTTTGTTTTCATATTCTTCGAGCCGAACCTTTATCACTTCCATGGTATCATCAGCACGCCCGCTTATTTTTGCACGCTCAAGCATTCTGTTTATCAGCTCTTCTTTGGGTACTTCGAGGCTTAGCATACAAGTAAGGCTTGTATTCATCTTCGACAACAAGCCTTCGAGAATGTAGGCCTGCACAACAGTGCGAGGAAATCCATCAAACAATATCCCTGCTGTGTTGAGATTCATAGTCACCTTTTTTTCGATGATCTGTACGATCAGATCGTCTGGAACCAGCCCACCCCTTTCAATGATTCCTTTGGCTTCTTTTCCAAGAGCTGTTTGGTTTGCAATTTCCTCTCTCAAAATATCTCCGGTGGAGATATAGGTAAGGTTATACTTTTGGAGCAGCAGTTTGCTTTGTGTTCCCTTTCCGGCTCCTGGAGGTCCAAATAATGCGATATTCAGCATGATAAAAATTTGACGTTGTTTATGAAATTACTTTGTAAATATCGGGTAAATTGCGGGCATGTTCGTTATAATCGAGGCCATAGCCGATAATGAAGTCGTTGGGGATTTCGATGCCTACATAATCTACTTCGTAATCGTGTGTAAAAGCTTTTGGCTTGAAAAGCATTGTTGCTATTTTTACATCATTAGCCTCAAGCTTGAACAACTTATCCCGTGTGTACCTCAGCGTTAAACCTGTATCAACAATATCCTCTACCAATATAATGTTACGTCCCCGAACCGAATGATCAAGACCAATCAATTCGCGCACCACATGAGTTGTGCTGGTACCCAGATAGGACGAAAGCTTTACAAAAGAAATTTCACAATCAATTTCCAGGTGCTTAAACAGCTCGGCAGCAAACATAAAAGCGCCATTCAAAACAACCAAAAACAAAGGGTTTTTTCCGGCCATATCGCGATTAAGTTGATCGGCAACTTTTTTGATAGCCCTTTCAATCTGATCCTGAGGAATATAAAGATCAAACTCTTTATCGTGCACACGAATAATACTCATACAAATATATTTTTGGAAGCTGGTTCCGATTTCGAGCCAACAAATATAAGGAATGTTATGTTGATCCGTCTTTTTTAATCTTTAATCCACCCTGATATTAATCTTTTTCAGGTTGTCGTAACGCGATTTATGATGGGCATTGGCATGGACTTTCCCTTTTCGAAGTTGTATTTGTTCCTCAACGGGCAATTGAATAATCGACTTACAGGCTTCAGAGCAACAGTTTCTATATTTTTCCGCACATTTTTCGCATTGTATAAAGAGCAAATGACAGGCGTCATTGGCACAATTAACATGTACGTCAGCAGGTTCGCCACATTGATGGCAGCGCGCAATAACATCGTTGGTTACCCGTTCGCCCATTCGATCATCAAAAACAAAATTCTTGCCTTTGAACTTGCTTTCAATCTCAAGCTCACGAACCTGATGTGCATAATTGATCACACCGCCTTTCAGCTGAAAAACATGCTCAAACCCCTGATGACGCAAATAAGCAGAAAACTTTTCGCATCTGATACCGCCCGTACAATACAGCATGATATTCTTTGGCTGTTTCTCTTTCAATAGTTCCACGATCACTGGAATCGATTCCTTGTAAGTATCAACATCCGGCAGAATTGCATTTTCAAAATGACCCACCTCATGCTCGTAATGATTTCTGAGATCAATCACCACTGTTTCGGGTTCGCTTAGTTTCTGATTATAGCTTTCAGCATCCAGATGCTTTCCTACATCATAAATATCAAAAGTGCTGTTATCCAACCCGTCCGAAAGAATTTTGTATTTGACAAGAATCTTGAGCTTGTAAAATGATTTTCCATTGTCCTCAATAGCTTCATTTAACAATACATCAAGCGTATATGGATGCTGTTTGATATATGCTTTGAAGCGGTCAAATTCAGGAAGAGGAACACTAATTTGCGCATTGATGCCTTCCCTGGCAACATAAATCCTGCCAAAAACCTTCATCTCCGAAAGCTTCAAAAAAAGCTCGTCCCGATACTTTTGCGGATCGTCAATTTCGACGAAACAATAAAATGACAGGGTGCGTCGGTCAAAATCCTCCTGAAACAAACGCAGCTTTAGCTCTCTGCGATCAATTTTATTATAAAGAATCATTCTAAATAAACTTTTGGGGTGCAAAACTAATTGATTTCTTACAAAATCGTGATCAAAATTGATTCTATCACTATTTTTGCAGCAAAAATCAAGGTTTTGTCAACTAAACATAGTTTTTTTTCAACACAACAAGTCGATCAGCTTCTTGAGAAAATAAACCATCAACAGCATTTGCTTTTAAAAGGTTTGGCCGGATCTTCAAAAGCAGTCCTAACAGCATCTGTAGCACAAGAAAGTAAATTTTTTCATCTGGTAGTATGTGCTGATAAAGAATCCGCTGCCTATTGTTACAACGATCTTGAAAACCTGCTTGATGAACGCGAAAAAGCACTCAACAAAAAAACGGTACTCTTTTATCCAACCTCGTACAAAAGGCCCTATGAGCCTGAGAAAGCCGACAACAACTATATTTTATCGCGTACGGAAGTTTTGCGTCGTGTAAGTACAACCAACCGCAAAACCATTGCCGTAACTTATCCCGAAGCCTTGAGCGAGAAGGTTTTTACGCAGAAGCTCCTGAACCAAAACAGTTTTCGCATCAAAACTGCCGAAGCTGTTTCACTTGATTTCCTTACAGATTTTTTGGCAGAGTTTCATTTTGAACGTGTAGATTTCGTGATCGAACCCGGTCAGTTTGCCTTGCGTGGTGGTATTGTGGATGTTTTTTCTTTTGCGGATGAACATCCCTTCCGGATTGAATTTTTTGGGGATGAGGTAGAGTCCATCCGAAGTTTTGATCCGGTTTCGCAACGTTCGCTGCATAAACTCGACAAAGTTGTACTCCTCCCTAATATGCACGAACGGATGTTGGTCGAAGAACGTGAATCACTCCTAAAGCACTTGCCTCAGAACCTTTTGGTTTGGATTGATGAATCTCAGGCACTTGCTGAACGAATTGATATGGTGTGGGAAAAAGCCCTGGAAGCCAACGAAAAGATTCAGCATGAAAACAAACAATATACGCCTTTACAGACTTTTTCGCAATCGCATGATATCATCAGTCAACTTGCGGAAATTAAAACTATTGAGTGGGGGAATTCAGGCATAATGACATCTGAACCAGATTATCATTTTCACACACTACCTCAGCCTGTTTTCAACAAAAACTTCGATCTGTTTTTAGCGCACCTTAAAGAAAAGAAAACTACCGGATTTCAGGTTTATATTTTTTCAGAAAGCAGTCGGCAACTCGAGCGATTGCAATCTATTTTGTCTGATCTTCAACATGATACACCCGAAGACGAACAAGCCAACTTTGTACCGGTATATCATAGCCTGTGTGCAGGATATATTAACCAGACAGAAAAAGTATGTCTGTTCACTGACCATCAGATTTTTGAACGCTATCACCGCTTCAGGCTTAGAGACGCTTTTGCAGCCAAAGAAGCCATCACCATCAAGGAGTTGAACGAGCTTAAGCCAGGCGATTTTGTAACGCATATTGATCATGGGATTGGTCGTTTTGATGGTCTGGAAATGATTGATAACAACGGTAAACGACAGGAAGCAGTAAGGCTGATTTATCAAAATAGCGATCTGCTGTATGTGAGCATCCACTCCCTGCATCGCATCGCCAAATACAGCGGTAAGGATGGTGCCGAACCTACGCTAAGCAAACTCGGATCAAATGCATGGAACAAGCTTAAAAACAAGGCCAAAACCCGGGTTAAAGACATCGCCAGGGAACTGATTAAACTTTATGCCGAACGCAGAAACAGTCCGGGCTTCCAGTTTATGCCCGACACTTACCTGCAAGCCGAACTGGAAGCTTCATTCATTTATGAAGATACACCAGACCAGCTCAAAGCAACCGTTGATGTGAAAAAAGACATGGAATCGGAAGCACCGATGGACCGGCTTGTGTGCGGCGATGTGGGCTTTGGTAAAACAGAAATCGCAATAAGAGCTGCCTTTAAAGCAGTAACCGATTCAAAGCAGGTGGCCATACTTGTCCCGACCACCATATTGGCCTTGCAGCATTTTAAAACCTTCAAAGATCGCTTAAACGGATTTCCTGTCGAAATAGATTATCTTAATCGGTTTAAATCGGCTAAACAACAAAACGAGACCTTAGAGAAACTTAAAAAAGGTACGATTGACATTTTAATAGGCACGCATCGGTTAATTAGCAAAGATGTGATTTTCAAAGATCTTGGACTTCTTATTATTGATGAAGAACAGAAATTTGGCGTGGCTGCAAAAGAAAAGCTAAAACAAATAAAAGCCAATGTGGACACCCTGACACTCACCGCAACACCCATCCCACGAACCCTGCAATTTTCGATGATGGGAGCCCGCGACCTGAGTATCATTAACACTCCGCCACCAAATCGCTATCCTGTTCAAACTGAGATCAGATCGTTCAACGAAACTCTCATACGGGATGCTATCCAATACGAGCTTTCGCGTGATGGTCAGGTGTTTTTTGTGCATAATCGTGTGCAAAATATTATGGATGTGCATGATATGATAATAAAATTTGTCCCAGGTATTCGGGTTGCCATTGCTCACGGACAAATGGACGGCCACCGGCTTGAGAAAACCATGCTTGGTTTTATCAATGGCGATTACGATGTGTTGCTGGCTACTACCATTATTGAGTCGGGATTGGATATCTCAAATGCCAACACTATTATTATTAACGAAGCACATCATTACGGATTAAGCGATTTGCACCAATTACGCGGACGTGTTGGGCGTTCAAACAAAAAAGCCTTCTGTTATTTGCTTGCACCGCCCATGGCAGCACTGACCAGTGAAGCACAAAAACGTTTAAGAGCTTTGGAGGAATTTGCCGATCTGGGAAGCGGATTTAATATTGCCCTCAGAGATTTGGACATCAGAGGTGCCGGCAACCTGCTGGGTGGCGAACAGAGTGGTTTTATCAACGACATAGGCTTCGAAACTTTTCATAAAATATTGGACGAAGCCATTCTCGAACTTAAAGAAACAGAGTTTAAAGATCTTTTCACAACCGATACACCAAAGCAATTTGTGCGTGAATGCGTGTTTGAATCCGACCTGGAAATTCTGATTCCAGGCAATTATGTTTCAACCTCTGCCGAACGTATCAGATTATATTCCGAACTCGACAATCTGGCCGATGAAGAAAGTCTGGAATCATTTGCCGAAGTGCTTATTGACCGCTTTGGCCCCATACCAAAACAAACCAATTCACTTTTTAATACGATTCGTTTGCGATGGATTGCCCGCAATCTGGGATTTGAAAAACTCGTGCTGAAGAACAAAATGCTCACAGCTTATTTTGTGAGCGATCAGCAATCGGCGTACTACCAATCTGCAGGGTTTTCGGCCATGCTCAGATTTGTACAGGCTAATCCTGAACTTTGCCGGATGAAAGAAACAAATGGCAAACTACTTTTGCATATCAAATCGATTGACTCGGTTCAAAAAGCACTAGAGCTGATGCGTGAAATTGAAGCTGGTCTCAAATGATTGATAGATCAGAGGATAATTTATCTCCTTGTTTACTTTAAAAGAAAACCTTCTCAATACAAATTAATTCTGCTTCACTTCTTTGATCAGAACAATATAAGCCGGAAAATGGTCGCTGTAACCACCCAGAAAAACACCACCAGCAAAAGTCCGGAAAGGGTAACCTTTAAATCGGCCACTGGTTTGGGTCATCTCGGGCTTGAAATATACTTTGGCATACTTCATCTGATAGGTTTCATAATCATCACCAATCAACGCCTGGCTGATAATCAGCTGATCAAAAAGACTCCAGGCATCCCGGTAAGCATTAGAGCCAATCCCTTTTTTATATAAATCATAATAAGGGTTGTATAGTTCAGCTGATTTCAAATTTGTTTTTTGCCCTTTGGCCGCTAAAAC
>OFEK01001560.1_pt1 | contig 15024 bp, 12 predicted proteins | sample 1521131 | NCBI WGS metagenome assembly OFEK01 (sample SAMN05720209, study PRJEB24109) | activated sludge metagenome | isolation source: Anaerobic digester | place: China | collected 2015-12-16
GTGACCCGGACCGAGCATGCCGCCCAGCGGCTGTCAGCGAGCCGGCATTCCAGCCCGGATATCGGGGTCGATCGCCGGAGCGCCTCAAGCAGCCGCCCGGCTAACTCCGGATCGGCGATGAGCGGGGCGATGTGGGTGCGGATGAGCGCCATCCCGTCCGCTCCGGAGAGGTCACGGTCGTCCGGCAGGGATAAGAGACGGCGGAAGGCCCGGTTGAGCCGCACGACCCTTCTATCGGCGTCGAGCAGGAGCAGGCAGCCTTCGAGTTCGTCGAGAGCGGCGCGTGTGACTGGCAGTTCGTCAGGCATTGATACTTGAGACATGATGCGTTCGGCCCTCTGGCGTCTCCGGTTGGGGGTGGAACCTGATCCGCAGTAAAGTTTGTCATCGGAGGTTCGGAGGTTGCCTCTCCCGCGGCCGTCGGCAGAGGACGGCCCTGCCGGGAAATACGGCCGAAGGCAGCCCGGAGGGCACGGGTCAGCGGCCCCGGAAATGCGGCAGAGGAGGACGATCCGGCCGGCGGGCGAAGGCGTCGATGGTGAACGCCCGGCGTCCGGAGGGAAGACGGGAAGGCCAGGGTCGACCCCGGGCTCTGCGTTGACTGCCTGACCTGTGTCGACGAGTGCCCGTCCGGCGCTATCAGTCTCGATTGGTGCCAGCCGGTGAGCAGCAACTCCTTTTACACGATTTCAAGGAACTACGGCCTGCGAGATCTGCTGCCGCAAAATCCGGGTACGGATATCCGTGCCGGATAGGGTGTGAGTGGAAGAGCGGGGGAGAAGGAGTCCAGTGCCGGTCGCACGGGGAGGACCGGCAATCCCCACCGGACCGGAACCTACCGCCATCAGTCCCGCTCGTTGCCGATTCTGATGACCTCATGCACGAGGAGATCAAAGTCTTCCTGCCTGCTGCGGTGGTTCGTGATGGCAACGTGCAGGTAGTTCCTGCCCCGGATGCTGACGGTTGAGGGGACGGCTATCCCCCTCTCCTGGAGTTCTGTCTCGATCCGCTTGTTCAGGCCGTCAAGTTCGGCATCGGTCAGGCCGGGCCGGACGTAGCGGAAATTGACGATGTTCAGCGAGACCGGCAGCGCGAGTTCGAGCCCCGGAGCGGACTCGACCAGTCCGGCCAGGTAGTGCGCCTGGTCGATGTTCTGCTGGATGATGCGCCCATACTTCGCGACGCCGTGCTCTTTGAACGTCATCCAGGCCTTGAGCGCGTTAAAGCCGCGCGAGAGTTCAAAACCGTAATCGGAGAGCCAGGGGACGTCGATGCCGGTCAACCCGCGCTCTCCTTCGCCGTGGGCGAGGTACGTCGGGGTCAGCGAGAATGCCCGGCGATGATCGTCGGCGTTCCTGACGAGGATGCAGGCGATGGGGTACTGCAGGTACATCCACTTATGCAGGTCGAACGCCAGGGAGTCCGCCCGCTCCATGCCGGCGACGAGATGCCTGTACCGGGGAGCGATGGCCGTCCAGGCGCCGCTCGCACCGTCGACGTGGAACCAGCACCTCTCCGCGGCGCAGATATCCGCGAGAGCGTTGAGATCGTCTATGGCGGCCGTGTTGGTCGTCCCGGCGGCCCCGACGACGCAGGCGGGGAGAAGCCCGTTCTCACGGTCGTCTGCGATAGCCGCTTTCAGCGCCTCAAGGTCGATCTGCATAAACTCGTTCACGGGAATCCGGCGCAGCGCATCGTTCCCGAATCCGAGCAGTTCGACGGCCTTCTGGATCGAGGAATGGGTCTCCTCCGAACAGTAGACGGTCATCTTCTGCGGTGCGTCGGACATCCCCCTTTTCCGCACGTCGAACCCGGCCATGGCGTTCCGCGCCACGGCGAGGCCGATCAGGTTCGAGGCCGAGCACCCGCTGGTGAGAAGGCCGCTTGCTGTAGGAGGATACCCGAGAAGCGCCTTGAACCAGTCGAGGACCTGCATCTCGACGTAGTTGTTGCTGACGTAGGAGAACGCTCCGCTGACGGCGTCGGTCGAGGCCGCGAGCATCTCTGCGTACATCCCCATCACGGTCCCGGAACCGGCAACCCAGCCCCAGAACCTCGGGTGGCTGTTGCCGAGCTGGTAGGGGAGGATGGAACGGACGTACTCCCCGTAGACCTCCTCGGCCGGCTGCGGGTCGAGCGGGGGTGGCCCTTCGAAGTGATCTTTGACCTGCTGCGGCGCATGCTGCCAGACCGGGTGGTCCCGCAGCGTCTCGATATAGTCCATTGCATCGTCGAGGATACGGTGACCCAGGGCGCGCATGGACTCCCAATCCTGTGGATCTAGAGTTTCTTCGGAATGCGTTTTTGTCTGTCTCTCCATGGTGGACCTCCTCGCAGATTGCCTTTGGCGGGATAGCTTGTCCGGTAAGTAGCCTTGCTGTTTGTGCTATTATCGATGATCGTTTGAATGGAGGGGCCTCCAGGTCCCTTCGTCCGGTTCCGGGGCCGGGATACGCTCGTAAGCCGTCACTCCCGGCGGGATCCGGACTTGCCCCACGCCTGCGTCCGGGCAGATGGGGCCGGCGTGCGAGGGAGAGCGATGCGGACCGATCTCTCCGGGAGCAACGGAGGGCCTCAGGAGTTATTGGTGCTCGGGTGCCGGTCAACCGACGACGCGGTGTCTCAGTCTTCCACCGGGGCGTCCCTTGCTTCGCGGGCAAAAGCGCGTGTCCTTTCCGGGTTGCGAAGACCGTTCTTCTTGACGCCGGTATGCACATCAACGCCGTACGGGCGGACCTTTCGTATCGCCTCGCTCACGTTCTCCGGCGTGAGTCCTCCTGCAAGTATCACGGGAACTGCGGAGTTTGCCACAATTGCTGCACTGATATCCCAGTCGTGGGGAATCCCGGTGCCCCCGAGCTTCTCCCGTGTTCTGGTGTCGAGGATGAGCGCATCGGCGTAGGGCTCATAGTGTTTTCCCATCTCGATTGCCGATTCGTCCGTCACGTGAACGGCTTTCAGGATCGTTACGTACGGGAGAGCATCGCGGATAACGCCTATTTCGGACGGTTCGATGGTATTCTGGATCTGGAGCGTCGTGCAGCGCGAGTCCCTCACCAGCGCGATGAGATCTTCTGTCTCCTGCAGGTGGGTGACGGCGACCGGCTCGATGAACGGCGGGAGATGGCGTATCATCTTCGCAGCCGCCGCCGGCGTTATAACGTCGCTGCTCTGGTGGGTCACGCCCATGATGAACCCCAGGGCGTCGCAGCCCGCATCGACTGCGCACTGCATATCCGCAAGGCTGGCTGTTCCACAGAATTTAACGCGCATTAGATTCTCTCTGTCGTTATAGCAGATAGGGTATTGCAGGCGTGCCGGGGAAGCGATGTAAGAGATGGTGCCAGAAAAGTTGCTCAGAGTGCCCCCGCCCGGAATGAGACCAGGGACGTTCCAAATCCTTATTACAGGTGGGCGCGCATAGATGACTATGCCACAGCCCAACAAGCCCTTCTATAACGGCCAGATCAAGTATGGATACCAGATATCGCTGGAGTCCGGGATCGAGAACAAGATCATCACCGAACGCGATCGAACGCTCATTCTGGAATACGTCGAGGAGCGGAAAGTCACTAAGGATCTCTCGGTATCGAGGATCAACAAAATCGTATCTCATCTCGTCGGGTGGCGAAAGTTCCTCATGGTGCCATTCTCCAAGGCCACGATTGCAGATATCTATGCAGCCGTCACCGGGCTCAAGGGTGGGACGAGTATCAAAGGGAAGCCATTCTCTCAAAACACCATCCATGACTACATCCGGGTTCTGAAGCCGTTCCTCCACTGGTTGAATGAAGAGGGGTATAACGAGCTCAACCCCACCAAGATCCGGAAGATCCAGAGCCCCCCGGTGGATCGGGACACGAAAAGCCCGGATGATCTTTTGACGGTGAAGGAGGTGGAACATCTCCTCGAAGCGTCCAAGGACCTCAGGAACCGGGCAATCATCGGAGTACTCTATGAGTCGGGGTGCCGGATAGGCGAGCTCGGACGTCTCATGTGGAAAGATGTCATCTTCGACGCGTACGGGGTTCGACTCTACCTCACGGACAATAAGACCAAGAAACGGCGGTACTCAAGGTTAACCCTTTCCGCCTCCTATCTCGCAACCTGGAAGGTAGAGTATCCTGGGTCTCCCACGGGTGACAATCTTGTCTTTATCGCTCAGACCGGGGCAAGGCTGGAATATAATGCCTTTCTCCGTATATTACAACGTACCGGGAAGGCGGCCGGAATCACAAAGAACGTTCATCCTCACATCCTCAGATCATCCCGGATAACCCATATGGTAGCTCAAAACTATCAGGAGAGTGTTATTAAGCAGAGTATGTGGGGGAACCTCAAAACCGATATGTTTGAGACGTACGTGAAACTGGGTGAGGGGGACATCGACGCGGAGTACCTGGAGAAGGCCGGGGTCGCGATGAAGGCAGATACTGCCGATGAACTCAAGGCTCGGCCATGCCCGAACTGCCACGAGGTCAACGCCCCAACCTTTCCGCACTGTTATAACTGTGGGCAGGCGTTATCCCCCGAAGCCATCGCCCGGACGGCGAGCCTTAAGGAACAGATCGAGAAGACGGACGCATTCCAGATGCTTGAGGCGATGCGGGATCAGCCGCAGCTCTTCGACCAGTTCCTCAATAACTTTGACCAACTACTGTTAGAACGGCTAAAGATGATGGGAATTGGGACGGCAGGCGGAGGCGCTTAGGCTCCCTCCTCAGATTCATTTCATATGTGCCTGATGTCGAAGAACAGGCCGTTATACGAGAACTAGAAGAAGATTACGCATTTTTTAGGGCACATTTTACTAGAACAAATCTATCTAGATTTAGTTTCGCGTACGATCTCAACTCTGAGTTGAGAGACCCTTGTTAATGTGTAAACAGACATGCCTGTGCAATGCTCAGGTTCGCCGGTTGTTTTATCAATGGCAACAGCAATCCCAACCTTTTGGTTGATCAGTACTACCCTACTTGGTGCTCCTCCCAAGAAGGAAAAACCCAGTTCAAGCATCTTTTGGCGGATGCAGTTCCAGCTGACATAACCTCCCTTAAAGGCGTCTTCAACGGCTTTTACGTCTACAGTCCCAACATCTGTACCCGACGTCTCGTTTCGAGGAGTGCTCTTCGAGAACATATGATCGTGTGGGAGCCTATAGGGGATATATCTCTTCTTCTCCTCACTCCCCGCCCCAGCCGGAAGTATATTGCCTGATCTCCTGCCGGGCGTCCTGCGGCCATCCGAGGCCCGCGTAGTGCCGTAACATGGTTCGAATGTCATGCCCCATCGATAGCGAGACGGAGCCCTCCCGGTGGCTGTGGGTCGCCAAGAGCCACGAGGACCATGTTTTCCGAGTCATTTTCGGGGCGATCCCCTTAAGACCCGCGAGGTGCCCCTCGTCCTGGGCTTTCCCCGCCGCCCTGAGCAGGGTCTCGCTCCAGGATTGCCGGCTGATCGGCCGGAGGTCTTCGGGGTTCTGCTTCCTATAAGAGATCAGGGTTTCGATTGCCTGAACCCCTGCGTTTGAGAGCAGGACAGTGCGCTCAGCCTGTTTCGCCTTCTTCTTTAGGTTACTTCCCCGGGGTAAGTCTATGGCACGGCGGCTCGGCTTGTACCATTCCGGAGCATCCAGAAACCTCTCGAACTCCACCTCCCGCATCCCCGAGAATAGGAGACCGTCGAGGCGCAGTTGGTGTTTAAATGCGAGGTTCGAGCGGATCGCCCTGTACTCCGATGGGTAAAGGATCCTGGTGCTTTGTTTAAGGATTGGCTCTGGCGGTGACATTGGATATTGGTCGAGGAGAGACCAAATAAACAATGTCTACGTTGTCATTCTATGATATGATGACAGGGAGAGGGGTCCAGAGGACCCCTGCCCGAAGAGATCCGGGCCCCCATATAGTCTGGGATGAGGGTGCTACCTGTCATACTGTGCGTCGTGACAGGTATTACTAACTCACCTGCACATGCAGATTTTTTGGGTCTTCTTCCATAGGCAATTCTTATTTTCTCACACTCTGATCATCCTCCACGGCAACGGGATCGGCAACACGGTCCTGGCTGAAGGAAAGCAGAATGACGACCAATATGATGAAAATCGATAGGGTTGCCGCCAATTTGCGGTTTGGGACTCAGCGGGCACGGTACTTGTACCTCACGAAACTCGGCTACTCGCAGGCGCAGATTGCCGAAGCCTACGGGGTATCGAAGCGGGCCATCTGGCAGGCGCTCCATGCCACCGCGGCACCTCGAGAGCAGCGGCTACTAGAACGATACCGGGTCCCGCTCCCGGCGCGGAGGGCGTAAATGGGTATCAATCAGGCATTTTCCAGCTGGCTCCGTGGAGCTCAATCCTTCGCAACGTCAACCCTCCGATCCGCTCAGAGTTATGGGGCCGCGCTCCAAGCTCAGACCCTCTCTGCGGTCAACTCCGTCCAGCGAGCCGTGACCCAGCCGTTCCAGCCGCAGCCCTCGAAACCCGCGACCCCCGCAACCACCTTCTACGGCCGGGGCTACACCTCGCCCGCACCGGCAAGGTCCAGCACCCCCGTCCGGCAGACCGCGTTCGCGACGGCGACCCGGGCGACCGTCCGGGCGGTAACCCCGGCCCGTGCCTCTACCCCCGTGGTTCAGAGGGTAGAAGCCCTACAATCTGCAATTTCCCAGCCCGCCCGGAGTGCCGCCCCCTCCGCGTTCGGGGTGGCGACCAGGGCGACCGCCCGGGCCGTGACCTCTTCCGCGCCCCCGGCGGCTCAGAGCGCCCCGGCGACCGTCTTCTACGGCCGCGGCTACACTTCCCCGACCCCCTCCAGTTCGCGCCCTCCTGCTTCGCAGGCCCCCAAGGCGCAGCCCGGGGCGGTGGCGTCAGCGGCCCCGGGGATCGTGCGGCAGGCAGCGCGGGCCATCCAGAGTTCTCCGATGGGGATCCCATTCGCCGTCGCTCGGGCGCTCCCGGGAGCCGTGCAGGCAGGGAGGGATATCATGGGGTACTCGGCGGCCGTGGATCGCTACAAGAGGCAGGACTCAGCCCTCCAAAGGACATATGATGCTCAGATGCCCCTCTACACGCAGTATGAGAGGAATGTCCAGAGTTACGAATCGTCCCGGGCCAAGTATGACACGCTCGCCAGGCAGTATGATCAGAAGGTGGCTGCATACCAGGCCAACCCGACCAAGACAGGGCTAGCGGAGATCAGGATGATCGAGGCCAACCTCCGGATGCTGGGGACCCCTCTGCAGGCCAGGTACGAGCAGATCCGGGCCCAGGACCGCGCCCTTACCCCCCTCTGGCAGCAGGCAGAGGCAACGGAGGCGGCCAGGAAGGATGCGGAGACCCTACAGGGCAGGGAGTATAATCCCGTCTCCTCCGCTGTCATCGATGCACTCGGAGCGGCTCGGATGGGAACCCGCCCCCCATCCTCCCGGCAGGCATCTCGGTCCACGGAGCAGGCAGCACTCTATGGGGTCTACCCCGCAGCAGTCGGGGCGGCGGGGTGGTGGCGATCCAACGTATCAGAGCCGTTTGAACGGGAAGCTACGATGATCACCGGAGGTCGCCCTCTGGTCGTCTCCGCCGGAACGCTGAATGCCGTTCGGAACCCCATCGTTCGGGGGGGCATAACCGCCCTTGCTCCGGGGATGGCGTCCACGCCTCTCGCGATGGACCTTGTGATGGGGGCCAAGCAGTGGGCCGGGCACGAGCCCGACCTCAACCTCACTCGCTTCGCGACCGGCATAGTGCGGTCCCCGGCCGATGCCGCTGAGATGGTAGGAATGGCGATCCCCGGGGCCGAGATGGCAGCGCGGCGGGTCGTGGAACGTCCCTCTGATCTCGCCTATCTTCCGGTGGCGGGGCTGGTCTACATGGGCGCTGGCACGGCGGAAGCCTTCAAACAGGACCCGGAGGGGACGGTCGGCTCGCTCGCCGGCATGGCCCTGCTCTCCCGGGGTGCCGCGAAGGTCTCATCGGTACCGTTAGGTCGGGTAGCGAAGACCGTCCGCCCCCGGATCGTTGAGGCGCGAATCGCCTCCAAGATCAATCCCGCTGACCGCCCGGCGTTCCATGCCGTGAGCACCATCGGCAGAGGTATCGAGGGGATCCGGTCGGATGTGCTGATGGACCCGCAGTTCGGGGAGGTCCTCAATGTCGGCCCCTCCCGGGCCCCCGTCCTCTCCAACATCCTCGCAGACACCCCGCACAGCATCTATGGATCCGCCACGCGCACCGGGCAGATGAGGCCGGGGTCCATCATGCGCCAGGCTAAGGACGTTGACGTATTTGTTCCAGATATTGATGTTCTGAACCTCCGGATCGCCCAGGAGTTCGGTCGCCCCTACTCCGTCGAGGGCTCAACGGTCGTCCGGGACATCCCCGGGCAGGGGCGCGTCCATGCGATCGATACCCACTCTATCCCCGAAGGCTACCCCCTTCCAGGGGCTGGGAAGGGCATGAAAATCCAGTATGATGATCCCAAAGTGGCGCCCGAACTGCCGTTCGATTGGATGCCCAAGGATCTGTTGAAGGCGGGGCGGATCACGCAGGAGCACCTCCACACGCAGGTGCAGAGGAAGGCCGCTTCCGTGGCCGGGGAGCCGGTCGAGGGCGGGTGGCGCTTCGGCCCGCCGGAGCACCGTCTTGGAAAAGACGTCTTCGACCTCATCTCAGATGCGGAATACTTGATCTCCGTCGAGGAATCCCGGCTCCCCGCCATGAATCCCATACGGCGGTCGATAGTTTCCCGGCGGCTCAAGCGGCTCAGGACGGCGGTCGAAGATCTCAAGGCGAACCCGAAGCTCTCGAAGGCGTATCTTACCGAACTCGAGCAGGCGAAGAAGTCCGTGGAGGAAGTAGCCGCAGAGGACGAGCCGGTACTCCTCCGGGTCTCCTCAATGCCCGCCCCGCGCCGCAGCCCGAACTTCGCCGCCCCCTCCCCACTCATGTTCCCGGGGACATCCTGGGTCATGGATCTCTCTCGCTCGCCCTCGCCCATGAGGGGATCCCCCAAGACGTCCGGGGTGCGGTCCCCGGCCCCCGGCAGGAGCCCTGCCAGGGTGTCACCCCGCCCCTCCCGCTCGCCCTCTGTGCTCGCAGGGTCCATCTCCCCCATCATCACGGGAGGGGGGGCGTCTCCCCTGCCTGGCGGCGCGTCACCCTCTGTCGTCTCCGCCCCCCCGACCAGGCGGAGCCCCGCGAAGCAGTCCCCGGCCCCGGGAAGGGGATCCCCCTCCCCTGGATCTCCGGCACCCATCGGGGCGAGCCCCTACCTTTACGAGCCCCGCCCCCGGATGACCATCCCCTCTCCCTCCCCCCTCATCTGGCCGGCACCGCAGCGCCCCCCGGCGCCACAGGAGCGCCGGTCGCGGCGGAAGCGTGACGAGGACGAGGCACGGCGGAGGAGGAGGACGCCGGGCGAGGGAGATCACTGGGAGTACGGCCCGGCCCCCGGCCTTGAGGAGATGCACGGCCTGATCTTCGGCTCCCCGCGGCCCCGCCGGCAGGGATCGATCCTCGACTTCGGCCCCCGGGGGGGCTCGACCCTGGACCTCAGCGCCGACCCCAACACCGGCGGCTCGGTCCTCGCGTTCGGCCCGCCCTCGATCGGGATCACCGGGGTCGCCCGAGCCCCCGGGAAGAAGGGGAGGAAGGGGGCGAAGAAGAAGAAATAACCTTCTTTCCGGTAAATAACCTCAAAACACTCTTTTTTAAAACGATCAATTTAGAAGCGATTTGCGGGGCACATTTTTTGGAGGATGTGAGATACCCCCCATGATGAGATCGCCCGCCACAGTGACGATGTGTGGGTGCGCGGTGAGCCAAAGGCTCACCACCACCTCAAGGCATCCTCTAGGAGGTTGTACAACGCCAAGACCGCGAATAGCGCCTGGAATCCGGTGAGAGCGAGAACCACGAGCCAGATCGCCCCGTGCCCTACACTGATCCCGAAGAGGAAGAACCCCAGCACGCTCCCCAGCGCCCCGGTCAGGATGACGCGAACGGGGTCCTGCAGGAGTACACAGAGGAGAGCGATAATCCCCTGAACGGCGATGAAGAAGAGGACCGTGGAGAGGGGGACGAGAGTCTTGACCCGGAGGGCATCAGCCAGGGTTCCCGTTGTGGCGTTGGCGAGGGCCAGTTGGTGCTCCTCGTTCGGGTTGAGGTCGGAGAGGTAATACATCCCCCGCCCCTCGGCCGTGCCCTGCTCGATCCCGTCCACGATCACCATGGTTTCGTTGCCGTAGGCCGTTGCGGACCATTCCCACCGGATCCAGGTTTCCCCGACCTCGGCGGTGATCAGGGCTGATACCGGCGCGATCAGGAGGAGGAGCAGGAGCAGGGCCGCGACCGGGCGGATCACGGGGTGACCCCCGTCCGACCACCTGCATGTGCAGCAATCTCTGTGTGGGCAGGCTCGGCGGCGAATACGAGCCACATCCAGCGGTTTTGGGTTTTCTTGTGTCGCCGCCACGGGCGGCCCAGGTAAGCCTCGTGCGTGGGCGAGAGGCGATCTATGGCCGGCATGTAGGCCACCGGCCGCGGAGAGGGGACCACCCGAGCCAGCCGCCCCTCGTCGCGGATCGAGGCAGCGGCAACCTGGGCCTCCTCCTGCGACGTCCAGGCGGAGACGGCGAGGTAGATCCGGCCCCCATAGTGGTTGCTCCGGACCCCGGCGCCGTCCGATCTGAGGAGGACGTCTTCTGGGAGCCTCATCCCCGCCGCCCCCGCCGCTGGAACTCGTCGATCGAACTGATCAGGACCCGGTAGTTCCCGGTCCCGCCCGGGCGGCCGCCCCGGAGGATCCCGGCCCGGACCAGATACCGGACGCGCTCGACGGGGACGCCCAGCCGCCAGCCGGCCTCTTTTGTGCCGCAGAGCTCGGCCTTCCGCTTCGGGGTCATTCCGCCACCATCCCATCCGGAACCTCATCCCAGATATGCTCCAGACGTACCCGCATCTCGGCCGCCTCTTCCAGGGTCTGCAGCGGTTCGCGGGGGGCGGGGGGCTGCTGCTGCTCTTCCGCGACCCGCTTCACGGTTTGATCCCACGCCCCGGGGCGGAGCAGGGCATCCAGCGGCGAGGGTTCGGGCTCAGGCTTCCCGGTCGTGGTCTTGACTTTCTCCGCCTGCTGCTGCTCTTCCTTCGGGGCGGGGGCGGGGGCCGGAGCACTGATGCCTTGATACGCGCAGCGGTAGCCCGCGAACGAGGGGCGGGGGACCGCGACCTTGTCCTTGACGGACGAGACCAACCCCACGATCTGGAGGGCGCGGAGAGCCCCCTGGAATCTCAGGTGGAATAGATCTGAATCGCGGCACTCACGATAGTATGCGTCCAGTTGGGACTTGAGCCAGCCCTCTTTCTCTTCCGGCAGGCTCACCGGGAAGACGACTTGAACCACGATCGGCCCAGGCGCGGCCAGGGGGAAATCATATATTGCGAAACCCGTTTTAACCACCTTTTTAACCTCCTTTCGGATTTTCTAACGCGCAGTGGACGCCGCGCGAAGTGTCCGCGCGCTCTCTTTAGGATCCCTCTAGCCGGAGTAATTGGATCGCACCGACCTGGCGTAACGCCTCGCAGAACCCGACGAACGCCGCCGGATGGCGATGCCCGGCGAGGAGACGGCGATGCTCGGCCTCGATGAGCCTGATGGTCTTGGGGGAGCGAGAGATCACACAGACGACCGTAGAGCCTATTGGGTACTTTTTCCACTGATTTCTGACCCGTTTTCGTTCCGGGCAATGCTTGAGATGCGACCGTAAACTCTGCAGGCTCTTCCAGGACGTACCACAGTACTTGCAAACGACCAACAGTACCACCATGAGGGGAAAGGGAGAGGGACCCGTCCCTAGGGATATCATATCAATATTGAACTATATATTCTCTAGCTATGGTGACATAGAACATATGGGGAACAATATACCTGCACATGCAGGTGCAATGGGCCCGGGGCCGGGGGGTGGTGGCGAGGACGGGCAGGCGACCCGGATGAGGGCAGGGGCTTGGCCTCCCTCCACCCTGGCCGTATCAGGGGAGCCAGCAGCCGAGGAGGTTGAGGGCCCGGGGCCGGGGGGGCTCTCGTGGTTGTGGTGGGGCAGGCGACCTAGGCGAGGAGGGGGCGGCCGCGTGGGGATCCCGCCACCGTGGAACGGGATCGGCAGAAAAACCGTCCTCGCTGTGGCGATATGGCAGGCGATCTCAGGGTCGAAGATAGGAGATGGTGGGGCGAGAGTGATCGCCCGTCAGAGGGGCAGGGGAGAGGTGGTTTTAGAGGTGCGTTTGCTGATCGGAGGTAACTGAGTTGGTAGGCGGGAGAGGAGGGGGGGCAGGCAGAGGTGTAAGAGAGGGGCGGTTTTTGAGAGGGGGTGAACCGGCCCGGATCAAATGAGAGTGTGAATGATCACTAAATGAGAGCTTCGGTAAGAGCCACTTAAATTCCCTCGATTGGTGAAAGCCCACCATACTAGAGGGGGTTCGGGGGGTAAAATAAATGAGAGCTTTTTCCCGGGGGTATGTGCTATACTGTGATCGATGATCGTGATCACTCTGACGAGGAGGTATAGTATATACCTACTGTACTCTCAGTACTCTCATTTATTTAAATAATAATAATAATAGGTCCTCTTCTAAAAATCTCATCGCGGAAGGCTTTGAAAATGAGAGCTTTGTTCATTCTCATTTGTGCTCATTTACTCTCAATTACTCTCACTCAAAAAAGGATTGGCGATAGAGATTAGTTTGGCTCAGGGAGACAGTCCCCAGAGGCGGCCTCGATTTGAGCGAGGAGCACCCCCTTTGGAACCGTTATGGCGATCCGTTTGGTTCGTTTCCCCCCTACCTGCACGTTGACATACTCTGGTTTGTCCACCCCGAGCACTCGGGCAAGATTCTCTAAATCCTTGTGAATGTTGTTAACCACTTCGGGGCTCTCCTCGAACTCCTTAACCAGGAATATCCCCTTGTCAATCCGGATCTCCTCGATATCATCAGAGCACGGTACCGCACATCGCCCATCAGTGGTTGGGGCGCCCCGCCTCCTCACAGCATGGACCGGACCTATAGCGTTCGCCGCGAGCAGCAGGTCGAGCTTCTTCGGGAGATCCCAAATGATCGTGTCCCAATTCCGCTCGGCGCAGAACTGAGACCTGAATTTCTGAAACTCGCTGCTGAATACTCTGTTCACCAGATCTCTGAACGCCAGGGCTACTGCGACCTGTGCCTCGACCGTAGTATCCGCCCGACCGTCGTAGGAGTCGTAGACCCATTGAGGTACTGCAAGGCCAGCGTACTGGTATGCGTGAGTCATCATCTCCTGACCTAGCCGATCCCACGACCGCTCCGATAGGATACCCGGGTTTCGCTGAACGACGGCCCAACAGTAGGATCCGAGTTGCTCCAACTGCCTCAGTTGAGGGAGCACGTCATGTTGGAACGACGCCTGATTCTTAAGGGTCCAATCTCGGTCCTTCAGGGAGTACATCATGACGGCACACCGATTCCGTAGGCCGTCCGGTACCGGGGCTCCCAGGTTCGTTGTGAGGAGGGCTCCTGCGAGGGCATCCCTCGGTTGCCGCTGCCTAGATGCAGTGAGTGGCTCCCTGCTGACCAACGATTCCCAGGAATTTTTTAGAATCTCATGGAGCCGTTCGTTTGAGAGATCCATCTCATCGACGACAACGGGGTAGGTCGATTCAGCCAGAGCCTCTCCTATACGGGCCTCGGTGTTAAACCCGCCAAATGGTTTCCGTTGCTGGCTATCGTTCCGAGCCCAAACGCTCAGGGCAAGCTGTCCGGCAACGCTTTTCCCTGTCTGGGAGGACCCGTGGAGCACGACGTAGTCCGTAGGGATTCGGAGGTGCTTCCGGATATACCCAAACGGGGCAACTACGGTCCATTTTAGGATTGTTGCGATCCGGGCTCTCGCCTCGTCCGAGTAGCTAAACCACCTGGTAACGATCTCGTCCAGAGATTCCAGGGCGCGTCTCAGTTCTGATCTGCTCAACGGCGGGAGGCGGCTGTCAACGGCCCTGATCCCGTCCTCTAGGGCAATCCCCATTGTGGCGGGGTCTCGGTACCGAGCAGGATAGAAGCCCGCTTGGGTTTCCTCGCTCGTCTGGATGCAGTACTGCCGCTCGCGCATCAACTGGATTACCGCGGCCAGGGCTGGCTGGAGGAGGTGGGGGAGGATGACGAAACCCTCCTCAACCAGCCGCCCAGCAATCTCGGGGAGGGTTCCGGTGACCTGGAGGACGGTGCGAGGCCATCCAACGAACTCGCACTCATACCGTGTGACGCCAGCGCGGGGGGAAACCCGAACTGCCACGCGGTCTAGGGCCACGTTCAGGATCGTGTTCGGCGTTTCCCGTACGCCGCCCTCCTTGTCAGTCACCTGGATTATATAGTGCATCCTGCGGGATCGCAGATCGTTCCGGATCACCTTCCCGCCCCCGATATTCGCATCGAGGACCTGCGGCCGCTCCTCGACTCTCAGGGCCGACAGGGGGAGGTCTCTGTAGGTGGTGGTCGCGAGCTCGCGGAGTTCCCGGACCTCCCCGTCCGGCCCCCGAGGATCCTCATAGAGAGGAGGGATCAGGCGGTCATGGTTGTACGCGAGCAGGCCCATGTAGATCTGTTCCGCGTCGTAGCCATCGGCCGCCAGCCGCAGGGCCTCCGCCTCCAGTGCTGGGCGGCGGTGCTCGGCTTCGTACCTTGGGGTCGCGCACTCGCGTTCCCATCCCTGCCGCCTGGCGGCCCGATACCGGGCCCACGCCTGCTGGACGCTAGGGGTTCCAAGATCGTTCCGGAGTTCGGCCCGGAGCGCCGCCGGGGGTAGCCCTACTGCGTACCGGGTCCCAGGGCTCCTGACACACTCGGCTGCGCAGAGCCGATCAACCCATCCTACGACCCCAGCGTCGTCCATCTCGGCAACGTCGTCCGGCTGCGGGAGGTCAGGGAGGTCGGGTTCTGGTGGGGTCGTGTAGACCGCAGGGATGGGTTCGGGGGTAGGAACCCCATCCTCCCCCTCC
>OFEK01001562.1_pt1 | contig 14994 bp, 17 predicted proteins | sample 1521131 | NCBI WGS metagenome assembly OFEK01 (sample SAMN05720209, study PRJEB24109) | activated sludge metagenome | isolation source: Anaerobic digester | place: China | collected 2015-12-16
GCGCGAACACCTACGCCACGGTCTTTGCCGCTGCAGCGCTTGCGGATCTCTTCACCTACGTCGTTACATCCATCCAGCTTGCGCTTGCTTTCCCGGGCACCACCGGGTTTCTTGGAGCGTTCATGGCATTTGCGGCGATATTTGCCGTTACCCAGGTTCCGCTTGCCATCATCGAGGGTGCGGTCATCGCGCTGGTCTTCAAGTACATAGTCCACCTCAAACCCGAGATCCTTATCCGTCTGAACCTCCTCCCTGAGAGCACCATCCAGAGACTGAAGGAGACTGCCGCATGAAGTATGGTCTGGAGATCGCGGTAATCACACTTATCATCGTCTTTGCCGGCATATTCCTCTTTCAGGACGCCGCCGGTGAAAACTCCTGGGGTGGGGCTGACGGCGAGGCCGCAGAACTCATCGAGGCCACGGGCTACGAACCCTGGATCGAACCGTTCTGGGAACCTCCGAGCGGCGAGATAGAGTCGCTCCTCTTTGCCCTGCAGGCCGCCATCGGGGCTGTTATCATAGGTTACGTCTTCGGCTACTGGCAGGCCAGCAGGAAGAACACCTGAATCTTTACCCTGTACCGATAAACCTGGTGAGAGATTATGCACGAGATGCTCGAAGACTTCGCCCGGAGCAACGAGCTCCGGGAGACAGCCCCCTGGCTCAAGTTGTTCCTGGGGGTCGCGAGCATCCTCATCTGTGTCTCATCGCCCGGTCCCATCGCGCCCCTGCTGGTCGCGGCCTCGATGAGCGCCGCCATCCTTCTTCTTGCAAAGATCCCTGCACGGTTCTACACCCATCTTCTCCTCATCCCGGTCTCGTTTGCTCTAATGAGCATCATAGTCGTCCTCTTTATCACCGGGGGCGGGAGAGTCCTCGTGGATCTCCCGGGCCTCCCGCTCGCGGTCACAACGGAAGGCGCAAACCTCGCCATCCTGATCCTTGCCCGGGTCTTCGGGGGGATGTGCTCCCTCTACTTCATCGGGCTCACGACACCGATGACCGAGATCTTCGATATACTCCATCGGCTCCGGGTGCCCACCGTTCTTGTCGACCTGGCCATGCTCACCTACCGGTTCATCTTCATCCTCATCGAGGAGGCCGGCCAGATCTACCGCTCGCAGGTGATGCGGCTCGGGTATGGCCGGTTCAGGGAATCGGTGAACTCCCTCGGGATGCTTGCCGGCACACTCTTCATCCGGACATGGGAGAGCGGAGAAGCCCTGATCATGGCGATGGACGCCCGCTGCTACGATGGATTACTGGCAGTCCCTGAGGAAAACCAGACCGTCTCCGGTCTATCGCTTACGGTGGCGCTGGTCTACATCGGGACGATGCTCTGGGTATCGCTCACAACCGGAGGTATGCAGATACTATGAAACCACTCATCGAGACCGAGAACCTCACCTACACCTACCCGAACGGGCCAGCTGCTCTCGCCGGTGTGAATCTCCGGATCGAGGCCGGGTCAAAGACCGCCATCGTCGGCCCTAACGGCGCCGGTAAGTCAACGCTCCTCCTGATGTTCAACGGTATGCTCCGGCCGGACAGTGGAGAGATCCGGTTCTCCGGTAGACCGATCGCATACGACAACCGGAGTCTCCGCGACCTCCGGCGCCGGGTCGGGTTCGTCTTCCAGAACCCCGACGTCCAGATCATCGCCCCTACGGTCGAAGCGGACGTGGCCTTCGGGCCGTTGAACCTGGGTCTCCCGCCGGATGCCGTCCGGAAGGCGGTGCGGGACGCTCTCGGCTACGTTGGTCTCCGGGGCTACGAGAAACGGCCGCCCCACCACCTCTCCGGCGGGGAGAAGAAACGGGTTGCAATCGCGGGTATACTCGCGATGGAACCGGACGTCCTGGTCTTTGACGAACCGACGAACACCCTTGACCCTGCAAGCGCCGAGGAGGTGATGGAACTCCTCGACGAACTCGCCACCAGCGGCAGGACGGTGCTCATATCCACTCACGACGTCGAACTCGCCTACCGCTGGGCCGACTCGGTAATACTGATGGAACGGGGGAGGATCCTTGCCCGGGGGCCGCCCGGAGAGGTCTTCTCGGACTCCCGTCTCCTGGCGGCCGCAAGGCTAAAACCGCCGGCCCTGCTCGACCTCTACAACGAGCTCGGTCTTCGGGGCATCATCGACCCGGACGCTCCTCCAAAGAGCGTGCTCGAGTTCACCGACAGGATCGAGCGTATGATCCACGGCCGTGCCGTGACGGGGGCGCTGACAGGGAGGGTCTACCTCTGCGACGTCGAGAGGGTATGCGGCGATGAACTGCGAGGGTTTATAGAGTCCGGGGCGGTGGAGCACGTCGGTGCCATGGGGACGCGTGCAAAGGAGTTTGCCGGCCACGAGCGGATCTACCCTGACTACACCTACGGTGTCATCGACAGGTGTATCCTGAAGGCCCTGATAGGGGAGAACTCGCTCATCATCACCAGCGGTGGGATGGTGGAACACGTCAAAAAGCGGATCGGCGAGTACAGTGCCGAGAGCGGGCAGACGATCGCGGTGATCCCGCTTGGCAGAGGTAAAGGGCACCCCGGCGCCACCGGGGGAGAGATCCCCTCCTGACGGCATCTCCAGAACCGCGGGGGGGAAGGTTAATCCTATAGTGCTGCTCGAAGACTACTGTAATGATGCACCAGAGAACCGTGGGCTCTGGAGGGGTGCGGATAAGCCTGCCAGACCACAGGACGAAGATCGTCTCTACCATAGGCCCGGCATCTCGATCCCGGGAGGTACTTGTCCGGATGATCCAGGCCGGCATGAACGTTGCCAGGCTCAACCTTGCCCACGGATCTTTTGAGGAGCACAGAGAGAACATCGGTAACATCAGGGCGGCCTCGGAGGAGACCGGGTTACCTGTCACGATCCTGCTCGACCTGCCGGGGCCAAAGATCCGGGTTGGAACCCTCGCAGAGGAGCCCATGGTCCTCGAGAAGGGCGAGAGTGTCACCCTGGTTCCAGCCCCGTCATCAGACGATCTTTCCACGATCCCGGTAGATTTTGAACAGTTTCCGCAGATGGTCTCGCCGGGGTGCACACTATACCTGAACGATGGTTTCCTGCAGTTGCAGGTCGAGGAGGTCGGGGAACAGGAGGTCCGGGCAACGGTGGTTCTCGGAGGGCCGCTGCTGTCCCGGAAGGGCGTGAGCGTTATAGGTGGCGAGGGTAATATGGCGGTCAGTGCCCCGACCCGGCGGGACCTCGAGTGTATCGAGTTCGGTCTCTCGGAGGGGGTTGATCTCTTCGGCCTCTCTTTTGTCAGACGGGCGGAGGATATCAGGGTGGCGCGGGATCACGCAGCGCGGTTCGGGAAAGACATACATGTGATAGCAAAGATCGAGCGGGCGGAGGCTCTCTCAAACCTCGATGCCATCCTCCAGGAGGCCGACGGGGTCATGATCGCCCGGGGAGACCTGGGCGTCCAGACGCCCATCGAGGATGTCCCCATCGTGCAGAAACGGATCATCCTGAAAGCCAGCATCCTGGGTCGTCCGGCGATCACCGCCACCCAGATGCTGATGTCGATGACCGAGAACATCCGGCCAACCCGGGCGGAGGTTACAGATGTCGCAAACGCCATCCTGGACGGCACGGATGCTCTCATGCTCTCGGAAGAGACTTCCATCGGGAACTACCCGGTCGAGACGGTCGCGATGATGGCAAAGATCGCCCGTTCGACCGAGGCCAACCGCTCTGTTACCGGGGCGCGGTCTGCCGCCATCGAGCACCTCCGGCAGGGAATGGAACGGGAGAGGATCACCGTCAACGATGTTGTCTCGCTCAATGTCATCCAGGCGCTGGACGCACTTGGTATCCGCTACGTCCTTACACCTACCCGTACCGGGACGACGCCACGCAGCATCTCCCGTTTCAAGCCAGAGGCCTGGATCCTGGCGTTCACCCGAAACCCTGAGACATTCAGATTCCTGGCTTTCTCCTGGGGGGTTTACCCGTTCCTGGTAGAGGGCGAAAAGGAACACTGGCATGAGGCGATCCTGGAGTTGATCAGGGACTCGGGACTGGTAACGCCCGGCGAACGCGTGATCCTGACGGAAGGGATCTTCCCTGCTGGCAGGGGGACGAACTCGCTCGTCATCCTCACCCTCGAGTGAGGAAAAGTAACCGGGGTCCGTCTCACAGGGACGCAAACCCTATCCCGGTGGATGGGAGATAATCATAGGGTATGGGAACAGTCGCTGCGGGAGATAGGGACGATATACTGAAGGAGAAGACCGCACGCCTCTCCGTTGTATCGAACACGCTTCTTGTCGCGACGAAACTTGCTGTAGGTCTTGCGATCGGATCGGTAGGGATCATATCCGAGGCGATCCACTCCGGCATCGACCTGATGGCCGCGGCCATCGCCTACTTCTCGGTACGGCAGTCGGCCAGGCCTCCCGATGAGTGCCATACCTTCGGGCACGGGAAGTACGAGAGCCTATCAGGGCTCATCGAAGCGATCCTCATCCTGGCTGCAGCCGTCATGATCATCATCGAGGCGTTGCGAAGCCTCTTCGGCGGCGAACCGACGCTGTATATGGAGGGGCTCTGGTCTGGTATGGCCGTCATGCTGCTCTCGGCCGTGGTGAACCTCTTTGTCTCATCAAGGCTGATGGCGGCGGCAAAGAAGACCGAGTCGATCGCGCTCGAGAGCGATGCCTGGCACCTGCGCACAGACGTCTACACCTCTCTTGGGGTTGTGGCAGGGCTTCTCCTGATCCTGCTGACCGGTCTTGTGGTGCTGGACGCTATAATCGCACTTGCGGTCGCCGTCATCATCCTCAGGGCGGCCTATGGCCTCATACGCCGCTCGTTCCAGGACCTGGTCGATCAGAGCCTTCCCGTCGAGGAGGAGGAGAGGATCCGCGAGATCATCAGCGGGCACTGCACGGACGTCATCGACTTCCACCGCCTCCGGACACGCCGTTCAGGGCCGAACCGGTTCGTGGACCTTCACCTGATCGTCCCCCGGACGGCGACCCTCGAGGAGGCTTACGGGATCGTGAAACACCTGGAGGACGACATACGGCATGAGTTTCCGAGGACAAACGTCACGATCCGCGTCCAGCCCTGCACCGGCGAGGACTGCTCAGCCTGTGGTGTCTTCGCCACCTGTCCGGAGTGCGACCACCACTCCCACGCCAGCGGAGATCCTGAGATAGAGGGGCAGGGGGGCTCCGGGAGGAGCGTCCCTAAAACAGCACCGTGAGGACGATGCAGACGACGGCCGGCACGATCAGGTTGTCGTCCACGGGGCTTACGAGTTCGGCAAACGCTGCGGCTGCAGATGTGAGGATGGCTGCGTGGGCCGGTATGAGGAAGAGGAGGGCGGCGCTCGTCGTCGCAAACCCTGCGAGTGTGGCCTCGATGGATTTGTGGTTGTAGATCCGCGTCCTGCCAAACCTGAGGCCGACGAGGGTGGTGACGCTGTCGAGGAGCGCGAGCACCACGAGGCCGATGAAGGTGACCTCTTTTGGAAAGAAAGTCAGAGAGAAGAGCGCACCGAGAGCAAAGAAGAGCGCTCCTTTCCCCGGGAGGACATCCCGGCGCTCCAGGGTCGCGATGATCTTTGAGACGCCAGGGATGGTGTAGCCCCGGGAGAGGGCATCGGAGAGGATGAACCCTGTAAAGAGGGCGATTACAAGGGCGTAGAGGGCGAGTTTGCGCTCCGAGAAGAGGATGAAGCAGGCGATAGCAAGACCAAAGATGAGGTGGACAGCCTTGCGGAGCGGTTCGTTCATCACCCCTGAGGTTGGCGCGTGGGCGGTTAAACCCACTGCAAGGAGATGGAGCCTCACGGCGGTGTTAAGTAACGGTGGGGCCCATACCATTCCTGGAGAGGTGGATGGAGCCTTCAACATACACGGGAGAGAACGCCGCAGATATGGATGCTGTCGCGCGATTCTACGTCAAATGCGTGCTCTGGCTGGGGAAACACGACCCGAATTTTGTGGAGGCTTATTTCGGGCCGGAGGCGGTGCGAGAGGAGGCGCTCACGGTCAGCGTCCCGCCGGATCGAGTCGCCGGTTACGCCGCAGACCTCCTTGCGACCCTTGATCGGATCGAACCCGGGCACCTGGACGATCCGTGGAGGAGGCGCCGCGCCTATCTCCAGGGGATGATCCGGGCGCTTGAGTCCCGTGCCGCGATCCTGGCGGGGAAGCGCCCCGACTTCGATGCCGAGGTTAGATCACTCTTTGGCATCGCGGCACCGGAGGACGATCCGGATTACTACGGGGGACTTCACACAACGCTTGATTCCCATCTCCCCGGCACGGGGGACCTTGCCTCCCGTTACCGGGGTTTTATGGAGTCGTTCCTTGTCCCGGCCGACCGGCTGGAAACGGTCTTTGCAGCAGCGTTTGCCGAAAGCCGCCGGCGGACAGCGGAACACCTGCCGCTGCCGGCAGGAGAGCATCTTGAGGTCACCGCTGTCAGCGGTGAGGGCTGCAGCCGCTATCAGGGGGGCGGGAGAAGCCTGGTCGGGGTGAGCACCACCACCCCGATCACCATCGATCGGGTGCTCTCTCACGCCTGCCGCCAGGGCTACCCTGGCCGCCACACGATCCGGGCGATCCGGGAGGCGGCGCTCGTCCGTGTCCGGGGCTGGATCGAGCACTCGGTCATTCCGCTGGCATCACCGTTCACGACGGTTGCTGAGGGTGCCTCCCTCTATGGTGAGGAGATGATCTTTCCTGACCGCGAACGCGTGCGGTTCTACGAGGAGGTTCTCTTTCCGCTGGCGGGGTTTGACCCGGCGGACGCAGGTCTCCTGGATACCGTTGCCGGCGCGGCCGCCGCCCTGGAAGTTGCGGGGAACGCCCGCGTCGCCCGGCGATATCTCGCCAGCCTCCTCTCGCGGGAGGAGGCGTTCAGGTTCCTCCAGGACGTCCTGCTCCTTGACCGGGAGGGGGCAGAGGCCCGGCTCCGGTTCATCGAGGAGTTCCGGGGATACCCGGTGGCGATCTTCGGGGGTTGCCGGCTCGTCCGGGAGTATGTGGAGAGTGGCGCTGACCGGTGGGAACGGTTTGCCCGCATCCTCACCGACCCGGTGCTGCCCGGCGATCTCACACCGGGCGGCACTTCCTGATGAACTCACGCGCCTCGTCATCGGTGATCGCGTAGGTTGCCTGGGTGTCGAACGCGATTACGCGGAGGATCACCGCTACATCGTCGAGCCGGCGCTTGTGGTCGCCGCGGACGTGTTTTCGCACCTCTCGAAGCGTCTCAAGAGCGGCCGCGACGTTCGCGATTGTGCAGAGGGCGCTCTCCCGGCTCCCCGCCTCGACGAGCGGGAGGTTGCGGGGCGATCGGGTGGCAGGAGGAGAGGTCATGCTACCTATCCTTGCGTTCCGCGGACTTGAAGATGCTGGATCCATCTATGGGTAATGTATTAACAGGGAGCCTCCAGATGTAATGGGGAAGCCTTCCCGTGCGGGATCGAGGGGCGAATCATGGATGATGCAACGGGTGTATCGCAGCGGGTATGGTGGAGGACCATCCTCGAGAATCGCTACATTGCCGGTCCCATAAAGTTCCTCCTCCCTTTCGGGATCGGGATTATACTTTTTGCGATCCTCTACCTGCTCCTGCCATACCAGGATTTCCTCAACCTCTCGGGGCTGCTTACCGCCTACTTCATCCCTCCTGCGGGAAAGGAGTCGATCATCCCTATCGCGATAATGATGGGTTACCCCTGGTGGCTTGTCACGTTTGCCATCTTCATGGTGGATGCAGCGGTATCGCTCTTTATCGTCTGGAACTTCGATCTGGCGCTGAAGATTCCGCTCATCGGCCGGTTGATTGAGAGCGGTATGAAGGCAGGCCGGGAATTCTTTGAGGCACGGCCATGGATCAGGCGTTTCTCGACGATCGGGCTTATCCTCTTTGTCTTCTTCCCCTTCCAGGGCACCGGGTCGATGAACGGCTCGATCCTTGGCAGGCTGCTGGGGCTGGAGAAGGCACGGGTCTTTCTCTGTGTCTGCACGGGGTCGTTTTTATCCAGCCTCCTGATCGCTCTTGGCGCTGATCTCCTCCTCGATATATACCGCGAGAACAACGCCCTGGGCCTGGGTCTACTGGCCGCCATACTTGTCACGATCATTGCCGCCGTGGTGGCCCTGAGGCTGCGCAAAAAACGGTTGAGAGAGCGCAAAAGTAAGGCAGGGTGGTGGTGAGGGGAGGGCTTGTGTTGTGTGGAGGGTGAATCCCTCCACATGACATCAATAGCCCCTCCCCCACCATCCGAGTATCTTATCGCGATGGAGGGTCAAACCCGGTACACCGGGGATATGCATGAGGTCGGAGGAGGTCTACGGCAACACCTTCTACAACGGTGACTGCATCAGCGGTGCCGCTGCACACATACCCGACGACTCGATCGACCTGATCATCACCGATCCGCCCTACGGCATCAACGGCGGCCGGCTGCACCGTCACTACAACCGGGACGAGAGGTTTGTCATCGACGGTTACGTCGAGGTCGCCGCAGCCGACTACGGCGAGTTCAGCTGTAGATGGATCGCTGAGGCTGAACGTATACTAAGACCCGGGGGCTCTATATACATCATTTCCGGCTACACAAACCTCTACCACATCCTCCACGCCCTCCGGGGGACCGGCCTTCGTGAGGTCAACCACATCATCTGGCGCTACAACTTCGGAGTCTACACCAGCCGGAAGTACATCTCCTCCCACTACCACATCCTCTTCTACGAAAAACCGGGTGGAGAGAGGACTTTTAACCTGGAGTCGCGTTACGGCGCTCTGGAACGCGGGCCGGATAACCGGTCGCCCAACTACAGCGACCGCGAAGACGTCTGGTGCATCAACCGCGACTACAAACCCGGCCGGGCAAAGAACAAGAACGAACTCCCGGCCGAACTCCTCACAAAGATGATCCAGTACAGCAGCAACGAGGGCGACCTGGTCTGCGATATGTTCCTGGGCGGGTTCTCGACCGCAAAGGCTGCCATAGGTCTCAACCGGCGGGTGACCGGGTTTGAGGTCTCAGAGGAGATCTTCGAGCGCAAGATCGAGGAGATCCGGGCGATCCGGCCGGGCTGTCTGCTGCCGACGCTGAGGAGACCGGAGACCGGGGCGCCCAGAAACCAGGGCCGGCCCTGGTCGGATGCGGAACGCGAGACGCTGGTCTCCCGGTTCAGCGAGGTCATCGAGTCCGGAGGGACGAAGAAGAGAGCGGTCGAGACGCTCGCGGAAGAACTCGGCCGGGGCCGGTGGGCGATCGAGAAGATGCTCAGGAAAGAGGGTGTCGTGACCGGCGGCGGGAGAGTCTACAGGCAGCAGCGCTGATGAACGGGCCTTTCAGGGCGCCGCCTCATCCTCCCAGGCCACCACCACGAATAGATCCCCGCGTGGCGACGGCGGCTCTGCCGCCGTTCCGGTAGCGATCCGCTCCGTCGGGTAACCCAGGTCCTCGCAGACGGCGACCCGTGCTGCCGGGGGGAGGAGCGCCGCAAGCGCACCGACCTCAAAGGCAGGGTCGGTTATGATGAAGACGACCCGGCCCCTCTCTATCTCTTCAATGGCGCTGGCGACGGCGTGGTCATGGTCATTCCCGTGGGCCCGGACAACCGCCACCCTCGCGAGCGGGAGTCTTAGCCTCGCAAACGCAACCTGCAGCGATGAGATCCCGGGAACGACATCACCCTCCAGGAGCGGCCCGAGCCCCGCAAGCATCGGGTCGCCCGTCGAGAGGACGACCGCATCGCGGGGGAGCGAGCGCAGGCTCCGGTAATCCGTGATCCCGTGCACCTCACACCCCGGCGGGATGGCGTCACGGGCAAGCGCGATCGCCCTCGCGGAGCCATAGACAACCGACGCATCCTTAAGAACCCTCACAGCCTCCGCTGTCAGCATCCCGGGACCGCAGCCAACACCGATTATCTTCATGGCGACTCCCCGAGAACCCGGCCACCGCGGTCGACGATCACGACCCTGACACCGGGATACCGCGACCGGAACGCCTCAAGTTCGCGGCGGAGCACCTCCTCCCCCCCGGCGGTCGCCATCAGTTCCTCCACCGTCGCACAGCCCGTTCCCTCAAGGATCTGCGGGTTCATGAACCTCAGGATCAGGCCCGGCAACCCGCAGACGATCGGATCACCGCCCGCGGCAGCCTGGAGCGCTTCAGCAAGATGGTTCCCGACAAGGATAGCCTCACGTTCCGGGAAGAGGAGCCGGGAGTATCGCAGCCCGAGCCGTCCGGTCGTCAGCACCACCGCAGCAGAGCGTGCAATCCGGTCGAGAAGCCCCTCCGTCACGTGGTCGTCCCAGGGTTCAACAAGCCCCGTCGTCCCGAGCACCGATATCCCGGCGTGCACCCCGACCTTCGGGTTCAGTGTCTTCTGCGCCACCTCAGCACCCCGCGGGACGGTGAGGATGATCGTCGCCCCGGATAACCCGGTCTCCTCCATCGCCTCGTCGATCGAGCGCCTGATGCACTCAAGCGCCGGGGCGCTGATCGCCGGCGTCCCCTGGCGATGGCGGGGGGTGTCGCGGGCGAAACTCCCTATGCCCTCCCCCGGGACGAAGTGTGCTCCATCATTGAGAGAGGGTGCCGCCGTCGCGACGAACTCAAGCCCCGCGGTCACGTCCGCGGTGTAGTCCCCCGCGTCCTTCCGGCACGACGCCTGACCGCGGCAGGCGTCCACAGGGAGCCTGACAGCGATGCCGCATGGCAGTCTGACCTCCACCTCCTTCACGGTACCGAGGGCAAGCGAGAGAACCGCCGCCTTGCAGGCCGCGGCGGCCGTCGTCCCGGTCGAGAACCCCCGACGGAGAACCAGCCCCGAGGCTGTCAGAACCGCAAGACCACGCTGCACGTCGTCGAGGAGTTCCGGAGAGCGGCAGGCTGCGACCCACTCATTCGGATACTCAAACCCAGTGACCGGATCCCGCATGACCTCCACGCTCGGCATAGATCGTGATGATCTCGTTTACCGCCGCAACCGCTACAGGCGTCCCGCCGCGGGTGCCGATGTTCGAGACCGAGGGGATACCAAGCGCCCGGAGTTCCTCTTTTGACTCCGCAGCGTTAACAAACCCCACCGGCGTCCCGACGACCAGCGCCGGGTGGACACCCCCCCGTATCATCCCGCAGACGACGAGAAGCGCCGAGGGAGCGTTCCCTATGACAACGATCGAGCCTTCCAGGCGGTCGCGCAGGGCAAGGAACCCCGCCGACGTCCGGGTGATCCCCCGCTCCATCGCGATCTCCTCCCCGTGGTCAAGGGCGCAGATGATCTCGCTTGAATGCCCCCGTCTCAATACCCCTGCCTGCACCATCCGGATATCGACGATTATAGGCGCCCGGTGTTCAAGCGCGGCGACCCCGGCCTCGACCGGGCCGCCGGAGAACCGCATCAGATCGGCCATTGCAAAGTCTCCGACCGCGATCGAGCACCGCTGCCGTATCCTGTCCTCGGGCGTGGCATTCCCCAGCCGTTCCCGCGCCAGGCTCCTGCTCGCGCTTGCTATCGCGTAAGCCTCCGGGGTGACCGCCGCAAGGTCAGTATACGTACTTCCGGTGGTATCCCCTCGGGGTGATGATCCCTCTCCCATCAGTCTCATTCCTCCAGATCCTTGTCTCCTCTCCGCCGACAAATACGATCGAGTGCATATCCACAAATGAGATGTGCTCGTTAAACTCCACGAGCGTCGTGATAAGCCGCTCCTCTCCATCCCGGTAGGCGTTCCTGACCACCCCGACCGGCGTCTCGTCCGGGAGGTGCCGGCGGGCGATCCCGATCGCCGTCTCCAGGTTGTGCGGCCGTCCCCTGGAACGAGGGTTGTAGAGGACGACCGGCACCCCCATCTGGAACGCAAGGTCGAGCCTCCGCTCGATCTCCTCCAGCGGCGTCAGGAGATCCGAGAGGCTAATCGTCACGTAGTCCCCGGACAACGGCGAACCGAGTCGTGCCGCTGCCGAGAGAGCGGCCGTGATCCCCGGGATGACCTCGATCTCGACCGTCGAGCCCGAACGTTCGGCCACCTCCAGGACTATGCCCGCCATCCCGTATACCCCGGCATCGCCGCCGCTCACCATCGCGACCCTGCGGTCACGTGCAAGGTCGAGCGCACGCGAGGCCCGCTCGACCTCCCGGCCCATGCTGCTACGGATGACCTCTTTGCCCGCGATCACCGGCATCACCAGGTCAAGGTAGATGCCGTTACCGATGACACACTCGGCCTCGGCCAGGGCTTTCAGAGCCCGGGGGGTTATGTGCAGCAGGTCGCCGGGACCCGTGCCGACTATGTATAACTTGCCTCTTTTATCGTGCGATTGCAACGGTGACACATCCATAGGTCTGTTTGGCAAGAACCAGTTCTTTTCGCTTCGAGATCGCAAGAGCCGCCGGTTCTGCAACCCCGGCCAGCCCGATCAACTGGGCGCGGGAGGGGGATGGGGTTCTCTGGGCGTTCAGGGTATCGTCGTCTAAATAGACCAGGTTGCCCCCGAGTTCCGCGACAGCATCACGCAGACCCGCCTCCCCGCGTTTCTTCGCGGTGGTTGCATAGACAAGGACGTCTTCAGGCGCGATCCCGGCCTGCTCCAGCGCCTGCCGCAGCGCTCCGGCGACAGCGTCGGCCGGAGCGCCCTTCCGGCAACCGATACCGGCAACGTAGTCCCCCTTCCGGACGAGGATGGAGACTCCCGGCCCCGCAACGGCGATAGCGGGGCCCCTGATGGCGTAGAGCGGCAGATCCGAATCGAGCATCGCAGCGTTCACCGCCCTGGTGGAGTCACGGTTCACGATATCGCAGCCCGACCGCGCGGCGATACCCTCGACAGAGTCCCGGCCCTGCGTCTCGGTCGCGGTCGTGATCACCGGCGTGATCCCGATCCCGGCAAGTTCCCGCGCAAGGTCGTTTCCGCCGTGATGCCCCCCGACGATCGGGACGGCGTAACGGAGGTCGGGGCTCACAACCACCACCGCAGGGTCGCGCCACTTCTCGACCAGGAGCGGCGCCACCCCCCTGACGGCTATCCCGGCAGACATCAGGGCGACGATCCGGTCGTATCGGCCGAAGAGATCCGCGAAGACCCCGGATGTGTAGGCGACCAGGTCGGCACCGAGCGTCTCGGCGATCCTCCGGGCGGAAGGCAGGAACCGGTCGAGAGCGACCACGACAGTCCCGGTCATGAGTAGAGGACCGACCTCCTGAACCCTGATCTTGCCGGGTCCACCACCCTGCCGATGATTATCAGCGCCGTCCGCTCGATCCCGGCAGCACGGGCCTTCCCGGCGATATCGGCCACAGTCCCCAGGACAACCTTCTCGTCAGGCCAGGATGCGTGGTAGACAACCGCCGCCGGTGTATCGGGTGGGCACTCGACCCGGGCGAGAACCTCCTCCATCCGTTCCGTCCCGAGAAAGACCACCATAGTCTGGCCGAGCCTGGAGAACTCCGGGATCAGGTCACGTTCAAGCGTCGCCCCCGCCGGCCGGGTGATGACCAGGCTCTCGGAGACATCGCGAAGGGTAAACTGCGTCCTGAGCGCCGCCGAGGCCGCAAAGAGCGATGAGACCCCGGGCACGATCTCGGCCTCGATCCCCCGGCGCTCAAGTTCGGCCATCTGCTCGACTATCGCGCCGTAGAGCGACGGATCACCGGAATGGAGCCTGACCACGAGTTCCCCGGCGTGGATGTGCTCCTCGATCGCGCCGACTATCTCATCAAGTTTCATATTCTGGCTGTCAAGTTTCAGCGCCGCCCCCGACTCCTCAACAAGCGCCGGGTTCACAAGAGAGCCCGCGTATATCAGGACGTCCGCTTTCCGGAGCAGATCCATACCCCTGACGGTGATCAGGTCGGGCGCTCCCGGCCCCGCGCCAACTATGTAGACCTTATTCATGCGACCGCCTCGCAAAGAGGATCGAGAAGTAGTCGCTCTCCTCGGGAAGTTCGTCCCCGCGGTAGACCCGTTCTTCCGGCATGAACATCCGTTCCACCAGCACAAACTCCGAGAACCCCTCCTCTCTCAGGTCAGCCGCAAGCGCCGCCGGCCGCCGGACCTTCATGATGACCCTTGACTCCTCTCCGTTCCCGTCCGAGACCAGAACCCGCCCGGAGACCGGGACGTTTGCCACCGATGCAAACGCCGTGATGGAGCTGACCCCGGGTTCGGTCGCAAACGAGACTCCCGGGTGGCGCTCTGCGATCACCCCGGCGAGCCGGGAGAATGTCGAGTAGAAGTTCGGGTCGCCAAGGATCCCGAAGACCGCAAGCCCATCCATGGCGTGAGGCGCAATCAGGTCGGCGTTCTCCTCAAGACACCTCCGGATGTAGCTCTCATCGTTCGTCATAGGGAATTTAAGGACGACCGCATCGGCCCGGTACGGCCGTACCAGGTCGTAGGCCAGTTTGCCCGGGACAAACACGGCTTTTGCCTCTCGAAGGAGCCTGACCGCCCGCAGAGTCAGGAGTTCCGGGTCTCCCGGGCCTAGCCCCACGCCTACGAGCATCCCGCACCCCCCACGATGATGTAGACCGGGTTCAGCGGTTTGAACATCACCCCGCCGGCTATACCGGCCGATCTAGAGACCTGGATATGAACGGCCTCGATAAAGATCCCGAGACGCTGCATGCTAACTATGGCCTCGTGAAGCGTCCCGACCATAACCGCGTTCACGACGATCCTCCCCCGCACCATCCGCGCCAGGGTATCGAGCACCTCCGGGAGGCGGCGCGACCCGCCGACAAATGCGGCGTCGAGCCGCCCGAGATCAGGAAGGACGTCCACCGCATCGCCCTCGAAGAACTCAATATTCCCGGCGCCGGCGGCGGCGGCCTCCTGCCGGGCGCAGGCGATCGCCTCAGCCCGGCGGTCGATCGCATAGACAGTTCCAGCCGTCTTCGATGCAGCGATGGAAACTTTTCCTGTCCCGCAGCCCACATCGACCACCCGGTCGCCCGGCCGGATGCCGAGTTTTGCAAGCGAGACTGCCATGA
>OFEK01001566.1_pt1 | contig 14968 bp, 12 predicted proteins | sample 1521131 | NCBI WGS metagenome assembly OFEK01 (sample SAMN05720209, study PRJEB24109) | activated sludge metagenome | isolation source: Anaerobic digester | place: China | collected 2015-12-16
AGCCCCACGGCACCGATTGGGACAGTGATTGAGTTTAGTTGCCTGGTTTCATCAGGGGCTTACACTGCGGAGAAGAGCTTTGTAGCCAAAGTTGGATTGATTCTTGAAGACTTCGAAACAGGTGATTTTACAGCCTTTGAATGGACACAGGGAGGAAATCAGCCCTGGCTTATCACAGAAGATAATGTGTACGAAGGTAGTTTCTCTGCCAAATCAGGTGACATATCGCACAACCAAAGTTCGGAATTGATCCTCCAGTATGAGGCCAGTATCGACGATAGTATCTCATTCTTCTGTAAGGTTTCGTCTGAATCCGGATACGACTGGCTACGCTTTTATATCGACAACAATCAGAAAGCTGAATGGTCAGGAAATGTGGATTGGAATCGTGTGGCTTATGCCGTGCCTCAGGGCGAGCATACCTTTAAATGGGTATATTCGAAGGATGTTTCAGTGGATGGAGGGGATGATATGGCCATGATTGATTATATTATTTTTCCGGCCAGTGTTTCTACCACCGGATGGGCAGGCAATGATGCAGCTGTATGTGAGGGCGAAGATTATCAACTCGATGGATTTGCTGATTATTATAATGAGCTGGAATGGATAACTTCGGGAACAGGAACATTTGATGATCCCACAATTTTGAATCCGGTTTATACACCCGGTTCAGAAGACATTTCTGCCGGAAGTGTGGAACTAACACTGATCGTAACAGGCGAATCCTCTGCCATTGAATCCAGCATGATACTTACTATCAACCCAATGTCGGTTGCAGATGCCGGAGAACCTGGATTTATCTGCCAGGACGAATATTTCGAAATTACTTCGGCCTATGCCGAAAATTATTCTGCATTGACCTGGGAAACCAGTGGAACAGGAAGTTTTACTGATCCTTCAGCACTCAATCCTGTTTATGTGCCAAGTGCTGATGATTATGTTGTCGGAATGGTTAGTCTTACTTTAACTGCTCAGGGAATTGGTAGCTGCGGTGATGCCGTAAGTTCAACAGAACTTAGTTTCTATAGCTTGCCAACTGCTTTGCTCACAGGTGATCAGTCTGTCTGTCAAGGTGAAGAAGCCCAGCTAACCATCACGCTGACAGGTGAAGCACCCTGGACAGTTGAAATGGCAGAGGATATGGGAACCATAGAAATATTTGATACGCCCTACACCATGGTGTTGATACCTGAAGCACCTATGGAAATGAGTTTGCTTTCTGTAACAGATGGCAATGGATGTATCAATACTGGAGAAGGTTCTGCTGCAATTGACTTGTTGTACCCACCTGCTGCACCATTATCACCAATAGTACCGGATAGTGTTGATTATGCGGAAAACACTGTTTCAGTTGTAACGATTGAAGCCGTCGAAGGTGCTACTGCTTACGAATGGGCTGTTGTGCCTGCTGAAGCCGGAACTTTCGAAGGAGAAGGCCTGGAGGTAAACATCAACTGGAATACTTCTTATATTGGTGAAGCAGAACTGATGGCCAGAGCACAAAATGAATGCGGCTGGAGCGATTGGTCACCGGCCGCTACTGTGGTTTTGGAAAGCTCCGTTGGATTGAATGAAAACTTTGCTAAGTCTTTGGTGGTTTATCCAAACCCAAGCAATGGCGAGGTTTACCTTAGCCTGGATTATCTGTTGAAGGGAAAAGTAAATCTGACAGTAGCCAACAGCCTTGGCAAGCTTGTTTACGAAAGTGAAATGGAAGCATCTGCGTTTACCTCAGCTGTTAAACTGCCAATTTCACACCTTGAAAATGGGGTTTACCTGATCCGCATCACCTCTGCTGACGGACAGGCTGTAAAACCGCTTTTTATCAATAAGTAATGTCTCAATAACAATTGGTTATAGCCGGTTCAAATGAGCCGGCTTTTTTTCTTACAATAGAATTGGTTAGAAACATCCGTCATGCTTTTAAACTGTAAATATTCTAATCAGGAATCTAAATTAATATGACTGAATATCAATTCAATACAACAAAATAAAAAGTTGACAATCTGATGAAAAGTTTTATTTTTGAAGTTTACATAAGTTTGATATCTATAGAAATTCAAAACACATAAAGCATGAAAAACATATTCTTTATTGGACTTATCTTGATTTTTATAGTTTCTTGTAAATCAAGGAATAATAATTCAGAAACGAATCCTGAAATAGGTATATTGGCTGACGAAGTAAAAAGTGAAACCCTCAGAAGCTGGCAGGCATATAAAAATTACGCCTGGGGACATGATGCCCTGGCACCCTTGTCGAAAACTGGTAAAAACTGGTATGAGGAGCCACTTTACATTTCGCCCATTGATGCCTACAGTACATTATTTATGATGGGGCTTGAAGATGAAACCAATCTAATTGAATCATATGTAATTGATTCACTGAATTTTGATAAAGATTTAGATGCCAAGGTTTTTGAGGTAAACATTCGGATTTTGGGCGGATTGTTATCCATGTATGAGTTGTCGCGCAATGATGCCGTTCTCGCAAAAGCAAAGGACTTCGCCGACCGGTTATTACCCGCCTTTGATACAAAAACGGGCATCCCAAAATATTGGGTAAACCTTAGAACCGGACACGCACATGGCGATACCGTTAACGTTGCCGAAGCCGCTACCTACACTTTTGAGATGGGTGTTTTGAGCTACTATACTCAGGATCCCAAATATTATCAGGCAGGTAAAAAAGCCACTTTAGCCATTTTCGACCGACGTTCAGAAATTGGTTTGATTGGTGATGTTATTAATGTGGAAACCGGAGAGTGGATCTCAACACAAAGTCATATCTGTGCCGGTGTTGATTCGTATTACGAATACCTGTATAAAAGTTATTTGTTGTTTGGAGACGTGGAACTGGAAAAACTTTGGCAGGAGAGTATCAATGGGATTAACACCTATATGGCCGAAACACACGATGGAAAACTCTGGTATGGCCGGGCTGATATGTTCAGCGGAGAAAAAATCAGCTCAAGAATTACTTTGTACGATGCTTTTTTCCCCGCAATACTTGCTTTGTCAGGCGATACCACACGAGCTACCCAATTGCAACGGAGTTGGAACTACCTATGGAAGATTAACGGACTGGAACCTATGGTGTACGACTACAAAACAGCAACTTCATCCTATCCGGCCTATGACCTGAATCCCGAGATCATTGAATCAGCTTATTATCTATTTAAGATTACCGGTGATAGTAGTTATTATAAGATGAATGTTGATTATTGGTCAGATATCAAGGCCTACTGCAGGACTGATGTTGCATTTACAAGTATTAAGGATGTTGCAACAAAGGAACAGAAAGACTATATGCCTACCTTCTTTTTTGCTGAAACGCTTAAGTATCTGTATCTTTCATTTTCTGAAGATCAACATAGTTATCCCTTTTATGACTATATCTTCAATACCGAAGCACACCCTTTTAGAAGGAGTCATTTCGACAAGCAGATGGCAGCAGGTTATCTCGGTTTTGAGTGAATTCGGCTGATCAATCCCTTTAGATAGAGCATAAAGCTCTTAAGTAGCATTTGCAGCTTCTTTATAACAGTTTCGATACTGCAGACAAAATTTACGTCTGAGTTTACGTGATTTATTCAGGGTATAGTGCTGTGGATTAAATCCTCAGTTGTGTACTTTTCCCCCACTTTTTTGCTATTATTTTGTTCGGCTAAATTTTTTAAAATGCTGTAATAGAGCAATATAAGATTTATGGCTTTTTTGGTATCCATTTTGAAAGAAACATTACCAACTATAATGTTTAACTCAAAATATCTAACCCTATGAAAAAGTTAAAGTCATTAGCGATCAGTTTTCTTATCGTTGCCGGATTTTTTACCGGAATCAGTTCAACAGTTGCAAATGTTCTTCCAGGCGAAGGTTATACAATCAGTTTGATGGATGATGACCAGCGTACAGAAGTTAAATTGGCCGATTTGCCTCAGGCAGTAAAAGACGTGCTAGAAGGTGATGACTACAAAGGCTGGGAAGCTGAACAAACTGTTTATCTGGTGAAGGACAAAGCCACCAATAGCGAATACTACGAAATAACACTCAAACATTTCGAAAGTGAACAATCCAAAACGATAAAGCTCAAAGCAACGGGCGAAAAGATTAAATAGGCAGTTCTTTTTATAAAATCGTTTGGTTGTTACAGGAGTTAACTAAAAATTAACTCCTGTTTTTCATAAAAACATTACAAAATGATCACAATCAATAATAACAATAACAATCTGATTTCGGCCCATAGAACACAAAAACAGGCGGGTTGGGTCATTAATACACCAGCCTGGAACAGCAGGATGTCTTTTATCATTCCTTTAAAACCGGCAATTTTCAACAATCTTTTTAATTCGCAGATCTTCAATTTTTTGTCTGTCAGCTTCAAAAAGCAATAAATTCTAATCAGAATTAAAGGCTAAACTTCTGTTTGACCGATTTGAAGTACTTTTGCAGAAGTCGTTCCAATTTATTGCTTTTATGGCTAAGATCCTGATTGTTGAAGATGACCTTACTTTTTCGCAGAGTCTCAGTAGTTTTCTGGAGCGGCATCACTATGAAGTGATTGTAAGTCACAGGATTACAGATGCTGCCAAACAACTGAAAACGCATATCTTCGATCTGATTTTACTGGATTACAGACTGCCTGATGGAACAGGACTTGATTTGGTTAAAGTTTTGCATACCACCGGAAATCGAATTCCGGTAATCATCATGACCAGTTTTAATGATGTGCGAACTGCCGTTACCTCGATTAAAATGGGTGTGTTTGATTATATCATAAAACCGGTTAATCCGGATCATTTGATGATGGTGATTAAAGATGCCCTCAAAATTGATCCCCTCAAAAAAGTTATCAAAGCTGACGATGATTTGCGTTTTATTAGTGGAACCAGTGAACAATCGCGTAAGATAGATCAATATATCAGACTGGTAGCACCTACTAATATGTCTGTAATTCTTCAGGGTGAAAGTGGCACCGGTAAGGAACAACTTGCCCGAAAGATACATCGTTTGAGCAAGCGTGCAAACAAAGCTTTTGTGGCCATTGATTGCGGATCGCTTTCGTCAGAATTAGCAGCCAGTGAGCTATTTGGGCACATCAAAGGAGCCTTTACGGGAGCCATCGCTGATAAAAAAGGACTTTTTGAGTTGGCAAGTGGTGGCACCCTGTTCCTGGATGAAGTAGGCAATCTGAGTTACGAAATACAAGTAAAGCTGTTAAGAGCACTTCAGGAAAAAGTGATTTTGCCCATTGGAGGTGGCAATACCCGGCAGGTAGATGTGCGTATTATTGCCGCAACTAATGATGACCTTGGCAAAAGTGTAAAAAATCAGCATTTCAGAACTGATCTGTATCATCGACTGAATGAGTTTAGTATAATGGTTCCGCCACTGCGCAAAAGGGGCGATGATATTCAGTTATTTATCAGACATTTTATCGAACTTTCGAATGAAGAACTCGGAAAATCAGTGAAGTTTGTTTCAGAAGAAGTGATGGAAATTTTACTTGGCTATGAATGGCCGGGAAATTTGCGAGAACTTAAAAATACAATCAAAAGGGCTGTGTTACTCGCCACAGACGATAGTATTGAAAAGGAGGCTTTGCCGGAAGAGATGGTTTTTGAAGCCAGAACCTATCTTAACAATGATTTCAACCTTAAATCGATACAGGAAGAAACCGAACGCGACCTGATAATCAAAACTTTGCAGCAAACCGGAAACAACAAATCACAGGCTGCGAAATTGCTCAATATCGATCGCAAGACTCTCTACAAGAAGATTACCAGATATAATATTGAGGAGTAGGTCAGCTTGTTTGATTTGAAATTGATTCGATCAAATTTTCTAAATCAACCAAAATCATTTCGATATTTTTGCTTTCTTCCGGCAGAATAACTTGATTTTTTCGCAGAAGTTTTTCCAATGTCCTTAGTTTTTGCGACATCGCTGAAGCACCAATCTGAGCTGTGCGGCCTGCCAGTTTGTGTGCAAGCTCCGTAAGCTTTTCTGAATCATTTTTCCTGAATGCTTTTTCCATGCAGGTGATGTCTTTTTCAGTTTCTGTCACAAACTGTTTAAGCTGTTGATTCAGAAGATTCGCATCACCCATTGCCATCTTCCCTATGGAGGATTTGTTAATTAAATTTAGATCAAAATGTTGATTGCCAAGGTGTTTAATGATTAATTGAAGCAATTCGGCCTCCACAAATGGTTTTGCCAGATAGTCATCAAATCCTTGCGATCGTATATTTTCCTTCTCATCTGGTAAGACATGAGCCGTGAGTGCCACAATTTTTAGCTGCTTGATGGGTTTAATTCTGAGTTGTTTGCAAAGCTCAAAACCATGCATTTCCGGCATATTTAAATCCATCAATACCAGGCTGTTGTCATTTATTTCTGTTTTTAATAATTCCCTGGCATCCTGCAAACAATGGTGCTCCACTTCATTTGTTGTGAGAATAGCATCGATCAATTTTAGGATGTAAGGGTCGTCATCTACAACAAAAACTTTTCCGGTCAACTGATTTTTTGAGGGTAACGGATTATAAAGTGATTTTACTTGCATTTCATCTGTCAGCTGAAACGACAGATTTACAATAAATTCTGAACCCTTTCCTGGTTCACTTTCAACCATAAGTGTGCCTTTCATTAAATCAATCAATGACTTGGTAATGCTTAGGCCCAAACCTGTTCCGGAAACCGGATTAGCTTGCTCAAACTCATTGAAGATGCGACTCAGATCTTCTGCTGCAATACCAATTCCAGTGTCTTTAATTGTAAACTTACATTCACAGATTTCGTTATTACAGGTATTTTCAAATTTGAGTTCGACTTCACCTTTGTCAGTAAACTTAATTGCATTGCCTGTCAAATTGTAAAGGATTTGTTTTAGTCTGAAAGCATCACCATTAAGTCTTAATTCCTGTTCTGCATAATTTTTGAAGTTGAATTTGATATTTTTCTGTTCTGCTTGTGTTTGCATTAAACTCACCACCTCTTCGAGCAGATCATACACCTTGAATGGTTGGCTGACAAGTTCGTATTTGCCGGATACTAATTTGCTGTAATCCAATACCTCGTTAACAATCTGGTGAAGATGGGAAGCACTTTTATAAATGATTTCAACAGATTCATCTTTAGCCGTTTGCTTTTTCTTTAACTGTTCGGTAAAACCCAGGATCGATTGCAAAGGCGTCCGGATTTCATGACTCATATTCGAAAGAAAACGCTGCTTCACCCTGCTGAGTTGCTCGGCCTTGTCCTTCGCCTCTAGTAATTGCATACGTAACTTATTGCTCTGATTCACATCAATAAATATTAAATACGACAATATCCCGATGATGATCACAAAAATTATCAGAATGACAATTATTCTCTTTATTGCCGAAAGCAATTCAGTAGCAAGTATGTTACTGGTTTGTTCAGCTTCATCAAGTTCATCCAGTTCAAAATCACGTAACATCCTGTAAAACTCAGTAGTAGTAAGCTCAGAATAACTGATCAGATTTTGTTCGGCTTCATAGAGTTTATTCACCTGATACCTGTAATTCCTATCCAGGCTGTCAATAAACATTTCTATATTTTCGGTTATTTCTGCACGATTTGCGAGCGAAATGGTATCAATCCTTATGTTTTGCTCTTCTTCAATAATTTTGTTTTCAGTTGTCTGATCCAATGAATCAACAGGTTTTACTTCTTCCTTTTTGCCAAACAATCGTTGCAGAAAACTTCGCTTTTTACGGGTATCATCTGAATCCTCAACCGATATGGTTGTGGTTGTAATAAGTTTGGTTTCGGTTGTTACTACATTACTGTCTATTTCCTGATAAAAGAGTGCAATTAATTCATTTAATTCACTAAACTCCTTCGAAAATTTTTGTGGATTTGTCAAGGCTGTATATAAATCCAGATATTGCGTAAGTATTTGATCGTAATTGCCAATGATTGAACGCATTGTATCAATTCGGTTAATGTAGGTTGAATTATCTTTGCAAAGGATCTCGAGGCTGTCGAGCGTTTTGATCAAATCCTGGCTTACAGGCCTGAATTTGCTTATTTCGGCTGGTTTATAATTGATAAACTGCTGCCTTTCAATCTGATTAATGCGGGTGAAAAGATAGGATAAATTGTTAATCAACCTGATTTTTTCATTTGGCCTGGTGAGCTGTTCTACAGAAACAAAAAGCTTGTTAAATGCAAAATCGGACAGTAGCCAGGTTGCAATTACCGATGTAGTTGCAATAACCAGAATAGCAATCAGTTTTACCTTAATTGATGCAGGATTTTTATCAGCAGATTCGGACATGTTTTGTTATTGAGATATTCAAAGGACCTATTTTCTCTTCAAAAATACATCAAGAAATTTGCTTTGTTGTTGCACATTTGTTTTATCAAACTCTTTTAATTATCAAATTAGTATCAATAAAGTTGTTTTTTTGTATTGGCAGATGTATTAAAGCTTTAACATTCTGGACGAAAGCACTCCATGCTGAATCCAAATGGCGCAAGGCAATAGATCGGCCAATAAAGCGTTTATTGACGATATTTGATTGAAATTTACGTTCTAAAGAAAGTTAATTTTTGTGTAAAAATCTAAAAGTTAGCAGCTTACACTTCTGAAGGGACATTCGATGACTGGAATTTTAAATTGAATGAATGAAGAGTTCTTTCTCCTGGATTTTGAAGTTATCTCTAAAACTAAAAAATAATAGTGAAAAAATTCATAAAAATTGAAGAATTAGGACAGTTTTTACTTTCGATTGTTTTGTTTAGCCAATTGGATTTCAAATGGTGGCTTTTTCCAGCTTTGTTGCTTTTGCCTGATTTATCGATGCTGGGCTATCTGATCAACACAAAAACAGGAGCCTTGATGTACAATTTATTTCATCATAAAATGCTGGCAGTTATACTGTTCAGTTTTGGTCTTTATTTCAATATTCCAATTTTGATGTTGTCGGGTGTAATTTTGTTTGGACACTCAGCCATGGACAGAGTTTTTGGCTATGGCCTTAAATATGCAGATGACTTCAAGCATACCCATCTGGGATGGATTGGGCGGAATTGAACTTTGAAGGCTGAATTCATACGACCGAACGAATAAATAGTGTGGAAAATAATAGCATTTTTCTCACATTTTTTGGTAAAATCTATTAGGCTGTAATCCATTATGAATTAATCACTTTTGAGAATATTTTGAATATGAAAAAACCTGGAGAACAAACGAACCGAACCTGGTGATAATTTTTTGCAGGAAACAGAATTAGGAATGGTGTTTTTTTAAAAATCCAGGACGGGAAAGCGGATACAAATAATCAAGGCTTGGTATAAATCTTCAATGATATCCGGAAGCAGAATAAGAAATTTTCTAGAAAATTATAAAGAGAAAAAAAATGGCTGATTTACTTAAAAACATATATTCAAAACAATTTTTCAACAACTTCGCTGAAATACTCATGGAAGTCGTTCCGGCTTTTGACAGAAAGAAATTTTTTAAATTGATTTATGCCGACGGATGGGATGAGCTTGAACTGAAAGAACGAATGAGAAGAATCACACTTGTACTGAATCGGTTTTTCCCTTCTGATTTCGGCCAGACAGCCATAGTTATTAGGAATATCATTGTAAAGATTACGAAAAAGCAGGAAAGGGAAAGTAGCTTTGAATATATGTTCTTACCCGATTATATTGAAGTATTTGGTTTGAACGATTACGAAACTTCTGTTAGCCTGATGGAGTACGTTACACAATTTTGTAGTTGTGAATTTGCAGTACGACCTTTTATTATTAAGTACGGAGACCGAATGATTAATCAAATGAATCAGTGGAGTTTGCACCAGAATTACCATGTAAGAAGAATAGCAAGTGAAGGTTCGCGGCCGCGTTTACCCTGGGCAATAGCCTTGCCTGATTTAAAACAAAACCCTAATCCAATTTTACCCCTTTTAGATAACCTTAAAAGCGATCCATCTGAATATGTGAGGCGTAGCGTGGCGAATTGTTTGAACGACATAGCAAAAGACAATCCTGAAATTGTTATAAGCATTGCCAAACAATGGAAAGGGTATTCAAAAGAAACATATGCGTTGATCAAACATGGCTGTAGAACGCTGCTAAAAAAAGGTAATTCAGAAGTTTTAAAGTATTTTGGACTTGATGATAATCCAAACATTGTGGTAACTCAATTTAGGATTGAAAGACCAAAAATAGCTATTGGCGAGAGTTTAGAGTTTTGTTTCACACTTCAAAACAACGGCAAAAAAACGCAAACTGTAAGAATAGAATATGGAATTTATTATTTGCGTAATAATGGACAACATTCAAAAAAAGTATTTAAAATAAGTGAACGAATGTTGGAGCCAAACGAAAAAATTGACATTAAACGCAGACAAAGTTTTAAAATCATTACAACCCGAAAGTTTTATGTTGGAGAACAAAATTTATCAATAATTATAAACGGACAGGAAAGGGAATTTATTAAATTTGAATTGATCAACGCGCTAAAGGCCAGTCAGTAAACACACATTTTAACCCGAAAATGTATGAGAATAAAGCATAACGACCGGGAATTTCAGACGCATATTTATGGACTTAAAGCTTATTGTTAAAAACAGCTTCAAATCCGGCAAAACAAATTTAGAAAATCACTATATGACAAGACTAATCCTATTTATTTTCATAATGCTTCTGCAGACTTATGTGGTAAACGCTCAGAAAACTTTGTATGACTATATCGAACTTGGCAAGTTTCAAATTGGCTTTAAAGATACGATTGTATATGATCCAAGATATCAATATGAAGCATTTGATTATGTTGGAATGAAACCAAATTTTATTCAGATTTGGTATCCATTGGCCGATAAAATTCCTAATCCTGACTACATGAATTTTGAAGACTTCTTCGAAGGAAATAGAACAGAAAAGTTGATTGAGATACAGAAACAGTTAAAAACTAACTATCAGGAAGCTTTGATCAGGGATTGTATTGAAGAGAATTTAGCAACTGCTGAGGCAAACGATTTTGGCACCTTCAGCTATGAAGATGTACTCAGATCGGTTGGGAAAACAAAGACCAAAAGTATTCTTCACAACGATTTTCAAGCTTCACAATTTCCTGTTATGCTCTACCATCACGGTGCCCAAAGTTATTCGTTTGAGAACTTTGCCTTGGCTGAATATTTTGCCTCACGCGGATTTATTTTTATAGCTTCTAACTTCCATTTGCCCTACGAAGCATTGACTTTTGGACTTAAACCTTACAACCAGATAATTAAAAATGAAGAAGAGCAAAGTCTGAAAGCCATTCTCAAATTTGCAAAATCCCTCAGCAGCTCTAATTCTGTCTTTTTTGTCGGGCACAGTTGGGGAGCTCAGATGGGTTTTAGAACCTTTGATGAAGAAACGGATATTAGTGGCTTTATTTCATTGGAAACAACTATTGAATTTAAATCCGACCAGGAAAAAATTAGGGAGATATGGCCGGAAGTTTACCAGAAAGTAAGTATCGAAAAAGTAAGCTATCCCTTTCCTGTTCTACTATGCGCAGCTACTGGACAAGAAGAACCGTTTGTATTTTTTGAAAATCTCAACGCCTCACAAGTTATTTTTGCCCCAACAAAAGCGGAATTTGAACACGATGCGTATTTGTCTTCTTTTTATATGCGGTTATTCCTTAACGACAGCATTGTTCAAAGCGATAAAGAAATTCTTCAGGATCGGTTGTTTTTGTATGTTAAACACTTAAAATTAATGTCTGAATTCATTGACGAAATACTTAAGGCTGAATATTTGCCAAAGAAGGAAATAAGATTTGTGAAAGTTGAATAAGGGCAAGTTGTTGGTGTAGCATTGATTTCGGGCAGAGATTGTAACCATTTCAAGACAAAAATTGTAACTATAGTTTTCCTGACTTAAGATGAAATGATTTTAAAATTGATTTCTTGAGGTCTATTAGGATCCACTTGTAAATCCGTTTATTTCAATGACATATGATGAAAAAACCCTTTCAACTTTAAAAGCTGAAAGGGTTTTTAGTAGCGGGGAGAGGATTCGAACCTCTGACCTTTGGGTTATGAGCCCAACGAGCTGCCTCTGCTCCACCCCGCAATTTGACGCATTTCGTAGTGAAACTAAATCCGTTTCCGAAATGGGAGTGCAAAGATATATTTTGTTACTTTGCAAAGCAAATTTTTTAGCAAATATTTTTCAATGACTCACAAAGCCGGATATGTAAATATTATCGGAAACCCTAATGTTGGCAAGTCAACCCTAATGAACGCACTGGTTGGCGAAAAGCTTTCGATCATCACTTCAAAAGCACAAACTACCCGTCATCGCATTTTAGGAATCGTGAATGGGGAGAACTTTCAGATTGTTTTTTCCGATACGCCGGGCATCATCCACCAGCCTGCTTACAAAATGCATCATGTAATGAATCAGTTTGTAGAAACGGCTTTCATTGATGCCGACCTGATTTTGTTTATGATTGACATCAGTGATCCGGTTCAGCATCATGCATCAACAATCGAAAAGTTACAGCACAGCAAGGTTCCGGTTTTTGTTTTAATCAACAAAATCGATCTTTCTGATCAGCCAAGAGTTGAGCAGGCGGTTGCCTTCTGGAACGAGACTTTGCCGGCTGCTGCGGTTTTCCCGCTGGCAGCTTTGCCCGGGCATAATGTGGCTTATCTTTTTGAGCAGATTCTTGATAAACTTCCCGAATCACCGCCTTATTTTCCAAAAGATGAGCTGACAGATAAATCCATGCGTTTTTTTATTGCAGAGATTATTCGCGAAAAAATCTTATTAAATTATAAGCAGGAAATTCCCTATTCCGTTGAGGTGGCAGTAGATGCATACGAAGAAACTGAAAAGCTGATTAGGATACAGGCCATCATTTTTGCTGCACGCGACTCTCAAAAAGCGATTTTGATTGGCAAGCAGGGCAGTGCGATAAAGAAAATGGGAACACAGGCAAGGACAGATATTGAGGAATTTGTAGGTAAAAAGGTATTCCTGGAATTGAGTGTGAAAGTAAATAAAAACTGGCGCGATGACGAGCAAATGCTTCGCCGCTTTGGCTATGAAGCCTGATAATAAATACTATTGATATGACAAATATTGCGGCAATTGTGGGCAGACCCAATGTAGGAAAGTCCACTTTTTTTAACAGGTTAGTGCAGGCGCGACAGGCAATTGTGGAGGAAACCAGCGGCGTTACACGCGATCGCCATTATGGTCGCAGCGACTGGAACGGCAAATCTTTTTCGCTGATCGATACGGGTGGCTATGTGGTTGGCTCTGATGATATTTTTGAAGAAGAAATTCGCAAGCAGGTAGCCCTGGCAATCGACGAAGCTGATGTGATCTTTTTTGTTGTGGATGCCCGTGAAGGCATTCATATTTTAGATCAGGAGGTGGCAAATTTGTTGCGTCAGTCTAAGAAAAAGGTGTTGCTTGTTGCCAACAAAGTTGATAATCCGGATCGCATCGCCGATGCACAGGAGTTTTATTCCTTCGGTTTGGGCGAGCCATTCCCCATTTCGGCTATCAATGGCAGTGGCACTGGCGAGCTGTTGGATGAGATGGTGAAACTTTTGCCTGAGGAAATGACCACCATCGAAAGTGATCTGCCCAAATTTGCCGTAGTTGGGCGTCCAAATGTGGGGAAATCGTCTATTATCAATGCTTTTCTTGGAATTGAGCGCAACATTGTTACATCCATTGCCGGCACCACACGTGATAGCATTCATACCGAATACAATGCTTTCGGGATGAATTTTATCCTGGTGGATACCGCCGGATTGCGGAAAAAGGGAAAAGTTTACGAGAATATTGAATTTTATTCTGTTTTGCGCGCTATTCGTTCTATTGAGGAAAGTGATGTGGTGATTATTTTGATTGATGCGCAAACAGGCATTGAAGCGCAGGATCTGAATATTCTCAAGCTGGCCGAAAAAAACCGTAAAGGCGTTGTGATTGTAGCCAATAAATGGGATCTGATTGAAAAGGAGAACAACACCCACCTGGAATACGAAAAAGCTATCAAAGAACGGACAGCACCTTTTACTGATATTCCAATTGTATTTACTTCCGTCATTAATAAGCAAAGGATTTTCAAGGTGCTCGAAGCGGCTAATGAGGTTTACGAAAACCGTAATCGCCGCATTCCGACTTCTCAGCTTAATGAATTATTGTTGCCGATCATTCAGGCTTCTCCTCCACCTGCTACCACACGTGGCAAATATGTGAAAATCAAATACATCACCCAGCTGAAAACGCAAACACCACAATTTGTTTTTTTCTGTAATTTTCCGAAAGATGTGAAAGAAAGTTATCGGCGGTTTTTGGAGAATAAGTTGCGCGAACAATTCAACTTTAAAGGAGTTCCGATACAATTGTATTTCAGACAAAAATGAGCGACTCTGTTAGGATAGACAAATGGATGTGGGCTGTTCGGCTCTTCAAAACCCGTACTCAGGCTGCTGATGCCTGCAAAGGCGGAAAAGTGAAAATGGAGGGACAGTCAGTTAAAGCTTCCCGCGAGGTAAAAATCGGCGATATTATTGAGGTGCAAATAGATCAGTTGCACCGAAAGGTGGAAGTGAAAGAACCGGCTAAAAACAGGGTTGCTGCCAAGCTCGTCGAAAACCTTCTGATAGATCATACGCCTGTTGAGGAATATGAACGTTATGAAATGGTAAAAGCCGCAAAGGCAGAATATCGTGGACGAGGACTGGGACGACCAACCAAAAGAGAAAGAAGATTAATAGAAAGATTAAAATCAGAGGATTAATGCGTTTTACCAGACTGTTTATTTTTTCATTTGTTGGCTCATTGCTGTTGTTGACCGCTTGTAAAGGAACCCGACAAGTGGCAAAGAAACCGCAACATTTCTGGATGGCAGCATTTTATAATGTAGAAAACCTCTTTGACACGATCAATGATCCCTTAATTGATGATGAAGAATTTCT
>OFEK01001568.1_pt1 | contig 14960 bp, 17 predicted proteins | sample 1521131 | NCBI WGS metagenome assembly OFEK01 (sample SAMN05720209, study PRJEB24109) | activated sludge metagenome | isolation source: Anaerobic digester | place: China | collected 2015-12-16
TGATGGTCGAAAAAATGTCTATCGGCACAGTGGTTATTCGGATTATTCCCAAAAAAGATACTGCCGACCTGATCGCACATCTGCGTGAGGCAAATCACGGCGTTACGGCAGTGGATGCTTTTGGTAAAAGCGGACCGGTTAAAATGTTGTTTAGTATCGTAAAAAAGAAAGACCTGGCTGATGCTTTAACGATTATCAATCAGCACAATCCGCAGGCATTTTATACCATCGAAGAAGTTCAAAGGGTAAACGAAGGCTATTTCAGAGCAACTCAAAAGAAGTCGTTTTTAGCCGGGGGATTATTTAATATTGGCCAACTTCGAAAATAGCCAAACAACAACAAAGCGGCACGCTTTTTGGTGCTTTTAGGTTGTAAATTAATACCTAAAAGCCATGATCAGTTATAAAACACCGCAGGCTGATCTTGAGAGCAAGAGGGGCCTGTTTTTTGAAATCGGATTGGCACTTGCCTTATTAACTATTTTTTTGGCCTTCCAGATTAAGCGGCCATCGCGAACTACGACACTCAACTTTGACTATGGCGAAATGAATATCATTCAGGAAGAGATGATCCAGACCCATCAACCCACTACACCACCACCTCCAAAGCAGCCAATGCAGCAAATAACCCTGTTAACCGTTGTGGAGAACACCGAAGAGGTTGAAACGGAAATTCATATCCAGGCCGAGGTAGATCAACAAACAGAGATACCTGAATATATACCGCTGGAGCGTCCGGTGGAGGAAGAAGCAATACAGGAAGCAGAGATTTTCCTTGTAGTGGAAGATCAACCTGAATTTCCGGGAGGTGAAGCAGCCCTTATGGCTTATTTTGCAAACAACATAAGGTATCCTTCAGGAGCCAGAGAATTGGGTATTCAGGGAACTGTATATGTTAGCTTTGTTGTAGAACCCGATGGATCTGTTTCGCAGATTGAGGTACTCAGAGGCATTGGCGGAGGCTGCGACGAAGAAGCTGTGCGGGTGGTTCAGAATATGCCACTTTGGAAACCGGGCAAGCAGCGTAATATTCCGGTGAGGGTACGCTTCAATTTACCTGTTCGTTTTAAACTGCTTTGATACCTTGAAAGGTACTTAAACCGGATAAGTAATCGCTTCTGAATTATTTGCATCTTTGCAGGGTGAAAATAAAGCAGTTTATTGGCGGACTATATCTGGTTATTATATTGTTGTTTAGTACTTTATGCTTGCAACAATGTGCTAATCCGGTAATGCCTCGCGGAGGCGAAAAGGATATAATTCCGCCAAAGGTTTTATTGGCTGTTCCGGAAAATTATTCAGTCAATTTTGATGCGAAAAAGATCGAACTCACTTTTGATGAGTTTGTGAAGTTAGATAATATGCAGAAAAACCTGCTTGTTTCTCCCCCTCTTGTATCCAATCCTGAGTTTCGCTTACGCGGAAAAACACTTCAGATCTTTTTTGACGAACCGCTGATGGAAGAAACAACGTATACGCTCTTTTTTGGTGATGCCATTGTTGATCTCACCGAAGGCAACCCGTTAAGCGATTATAATTATGTGTTTTCAACAGGACCTTTGCTTGATTCACTAAGTTTGGGCGGAATAGTGCTTAATGCCTTCGACCTTACTGTTCCTGACCAGGCTTATGTTATGCTTTATGCCGACATTCCCGACACGATTACTGCTGATTCTGTACCTTATTTGATCAGGCCGCGTTATATCGCACGCACCGATTTGGATGGTCATTTTACCCTGAGTAATCTAAAAGATACTGTTTACCAGCTTTTTGTGCTTAGTGATATGAACAGCAATCTTTTATATGATATGCCAGGTGAAAAGATTGCCTTTCTGGACAGCCTGATTCAGCCTGTTTATGTAAAACCAAGCTTGCCCGATTCTGTACTTATGCAAAATGACAGCTTACGGACGGATACTTTACTGTGGGAGCAGTCATTGTCAGACACTTTATTTTCGGATATGGAGATGATTTCTGACACCCTAACCGATACTTTGTTGAGTGAGCAATATCTGCTACCAGAGCTAGATATACAGCTCTTTATGTTTGAAGAACAGGACTCCGTACAAAGACTGCTGCGTGCCGAAATGCTAAGGCCCGGCTTGTTGCAGTTTGCGTTTAGATATCCAATAAAAAACTTAACAATCAACGAGTTAAGACCATTGCCGGATAGTTTTGAAATTTTTGAGGTTATGTCAAAAACTGCTGATACCCTGCTATGGTATTATCCTTCACATATTACAGACAGTTTGTTTTTGAACATAAAACAGGATACGGTGATTAATGATACCATATCGCTTTCGTTGGCACCAAAAAAGACAACTGTATCCCGAAGAAAAAAGGAGGAAGTTGAAAAACCACCGGCACTTAATTTGATTACTAATATAAAAGCAAGAAAGCTCGACATTCCCAAGCCTTTGCAGTTACGCTTTGAGGAACCAGTAATTCGTTATGTGATACGCGATACCAACTGGCTGGTAATTAATGACGATACTTTATATAATCAACTTAAATTCAAACAAATAGATGCGTTTGGTTTTTCCTATCAACTGGATACAACTTTTGAGGCAGAGAGCCGCGTTATGGTTCGATTCCCCGATTCGGTTTTCTTTGGTTATAGTGGAAAAACCAACGATACTACGCAACTCAATTTTAATGTTCCGGCATTGGATCAATACGGCAATCTGTTCGTTGATTTAATTGTTCCGGAAGAGGGAAAAAGTTACATTATACAACTACTTGACGATAAAGAAAAAGTGCTTGATGTACGAAATATTTCCTCCTCTGGCATACAGGAATATCTTTATTTGTTGCCCGGTAAGTATTTGTTGAAACTGATTGACGACAGAAATGGAAATGGTCGTTGGGATACCGGAGATTACCTTAAAAGACAACAAGCCGAAAGGGTAATGTATTTCACGAGAATAATTGAAATAAGAGCAAACTGGGATCAGGAAGAAATTTGGAAATCAAGCTTTTGAGGCTTAGTAAAAAAAGTGATTTTAGCAATCCTTGCACTGTTCAATACAGCTTATAATATCCGATAGCGTTTTGTTGCGAAGCGAGTAAAAGATTTTTTTGCCCTCACGTTTAGCTTCCAATACACCTTTGTTTTTCATGATATTCAGGTGATGCGAAGCAGCAGCCTGCTCAATATCCAGTTTCAGATAAATTTCAGTAACACTCATTTTGCTGCTTTGAGTAAGCATATTGATAATTGCCAGGCGCACAGGATGAGCTATTGCACGCAATCTTCCGGCTACTTTTTCAAGCTTTGCGATGCTTTGTTCTGTTAATTCGAGTGTTTCCATGCGCTAATTTTTAGCAAAAATACAACTTCTAAACGCTAACATAACTGCATATGTATATACGTTTTCGAAAATAAGCTAATATAAAAACGGTCTAAATAACTCAACCCATCAACCCACTACACTATAAACTTTCAAACTGCTCCAGAAAGCGCAGGTCATTTTCAAAAAACAAGCGTAAATCGTTGATTTGGTATTTGACCAGGGCAATTCTTTCGATGCCCATTCCAAAGGCAAATCCTGTGTAAGTGTTGCTGTCGATTCCACAGGCTTCCAGCACATTGGGATCCACCATGCCACAACCTAAAATCTCTACCCAGCCGCTGTATTTACAGATATTGCAGCCTTCGCCTCCGCAGATATTGCAGGAAACATCCATCTCGGCCGAAGTTTCGGTAAATGGAAAATAGGACGGCCTGAATCTGATTTTTGTCTCCGGACCAAAGAACTCCTGAGCAAAATAGAATAGAGTCTGCTTCAGATCGGCAAACGACACATCCTTATCCACATACAATCCTTCGATCTGATGGAAGATACAATGAGCTCTGGCCGAAATAGCCTCATTGCGAAACACCCTTCCGGGAGCGATTATTCTTACAGGTAATTTTCCCTGTTCCATTACCCTTACCTGCACACTGCTGGTATGCGTACGAAGGGCTACATCAGGATCTTTTTGAATAAAAAAAGTATCCTGCATATCACGCGCCGGATGCTCGGGCGGGAAGTTGAGTGCCGAAAAATTATGAAAATCATCTTCAATCTCAGGACCTTCGCTGATCACATATCCCAGCCTTTCGAAAATGCTGTTGATCTCGCGACGTACAATACTGATCGGATGACGTCCTCCTTTGAAACGCCCTGCAGGCAACGTGATATCAATTCCTTTGGTATGTTTGCCATCAGGTGTGTCAAGTGTTTCCTGCGCAGCTTTTAGCTTTTCCTGCGCATGATTCTTCAACTCATTGAGCAACATGCCCATCGTTTTGCGTTCATCGGGAGCTACTAGTTTAAAATCGTTAAAGAGTGCCGGAATCACGCCTTTCTTACTTAAAAAGTGTAAGCGAAATTGTTCCAGTCTTTCCTTGCTGTTTATCACAAACGCGTCAACTTCCTGCAAAAGCTGATTGATTTTTGTCTTCATAAAACCTTTATTCCAAAATTTCGATGCTCATGGTCACTTCTTCCACCGGCCTGTCCATTCGTCCGGTTTGCACGGCAGCAATCTTGTCGATCACCTCAAAACCGCTTACCACTTCTCCAAAAACGGTGTAGGCTCCATCCAGATGAGGTGTGCCACCTTGTGTGCTGTAGATTTTCTTTTGTTCATCGGTATAACTCACGCCATTGCGCGAACTCATCATGGATAGGTTGTTGGCATCATATTTTTGACCCTGAACGATATAAAATTGTGAGCCACTAGATTTTCGCTGTGGATTCACATTATCGCCCATACGGGCAGCAGCCAGTGCTCCTTTTTTGTGAAAATACTGCGGCAAAATCTCTGCATCAATGGTATAGCCGGGATCTTGTTGGCCATTTGCATTTCCGCCTCCCTGTATCATAAAATTATTGATCACCCGGTGAAAAGGAGAACCTTCGTACCAGCCTTCTTTTATAAGTTTGATAAAATTATCACGATGGATTGGCGTATCGTTGTATAGCTTGGCAGTGATCTCGCCCATAGGCGTTTTGATCAGCACCAGTGTTTCAGGCTTCTGAGCTTGAAGGCCAATTGTAAGTAATAGTACGAAAACAACAAACAGATGTTTCATGGTATTTAAACTTTAAGATTTATCATTTGCTAAAGGTTGCAAAAATACAAAAAGCCTGTTGTTGCTCAGCCTTTTTGTTTGCGTGCCTCATTGAAACATTTTCGACAGAGGGCTTCATAACTTTCTGTTTCGCCCAGCATCACCAGCTTTTCGTTGGCAATGGTGCGATGTGAATACTGTGCCAGGTTACCACACCTCATGCAGATGGCATGGACTTTTGTAACGTATTCGGCAGTGGCCATCAGGGTGGGTATAGGACCAAAAGGCTTACCCTGAAAATCCATATCCAGTCCGGCAATAATCACCCGAACACCACTATTGGCCAGCTGATCACATACTGAAGCCAGTTCATCATCAAAAAACTGCGCTTCATCAATGCCGATCACTTCCATATCATTGGCATAAAACAGGATTTGCGAGGCGCTTTCGACTGGAATGGACTGTATGGCCTTGCTGTCGTGCGATACAACATCTTCCTCGCTATAGCGTTTATCAATATGTGGTTTAAAAATTTCTACACGCTGCCTGGCAATGCGTGCGCGATTCAGTCTGCGGATCAATTCTTCCGTTTTGCCCGAAAACATGGAGCCGCAGATCACTTCAATCCATCCACTTCGTGTTTTGCTGTTGGTATCTTTTTCGAGAAACATGCCGCCTTTGTTGGGTTCTTTGTAATTTTAGGCCTTTAATTCTGCAAAAATATCAATTTATCCCATGAATAAACCGATGCTTCCTTCACATCACAAACAAATTAATGCTATCCATCAGCTGCTCAGGCAGATGTTGCATCAAACAGAACAGCTTCAACAAGCACAGCGTCCTATGCATCGCCTCGATCGTGATCTGCTGATCAGGCAAACGCAGGAAATTTATGAATGGCTTTTCGCCACAGACGATCAGCAGGATCAAGATATTCTTTCAGCGCAACAACAATCTGTTACTGAGGCCGTTCAAAAGAAGCCTGAACCAGAGGTGCTGGCTGAGAAAGAAGATATTGCTCCCGAGCCGGTTAAGCCAGCACAAGAAAAGTCAGCAGAATTATCTCATCAGATAGAAAAACCAAAGGAGCCTTCGATACAAGAAATTACCCCAACGAATACACCAATCGAAAACTCTGAACAACCAAATACGGAAACGACAGCATCAACATCAGCAGTTGAAGAAAAAAAACCTACTGAAAAACTGCAAACTACGCAACAAGTTTTTAGTGAACCAACAAAACCCAAACTTACTCCGCTGGAACTCTTCAGTCAGGAAACACCACCCAGTGTTGGCGATCACCTTCAGCATAAGGAAGATTCCAGTATTGGAGCCAAAATGGAACGACAGCCCATACAAGATTTACGTGCTGCCATTGGTATCAACGATAAGTTTTTGCTGATCAACGAATTATTCTTCGGCAGCCTGGAAGCGTACAATAAAATGTTGGACGAACTCAATGAGTTTAAAAGCTTTAATGGGGCAAGCACTTACCTGATCGAACTCAAGGTGGAAAAACAATGGGACAGCAAGCTTCCCTCCTGGAAAAAGCTGGTTCATCTGCTCGAACGCAAGTTTAACGTAAAGCCGGAAGATCATGCCTTATAAATTGTTTTTTAAATTGGTGTTGAGCTTACTGCTTTTAAACACTGCAGTCTACAGCCAGGACAAAGTCTATGTGAAAAAGCTGGTAAAGAAACTTGCATCGCCAGCCATGCATGGCCGCGGTTATGTGAACCATGGCGATCTGAAAGCCGCAAAACTGCTGGCCAGTGAATTTAAAAAAGCTGATTTGCAACATTTTGGAGAAAACTATTTTCAGCCTTACAGCTTTCCCATCAATACTTTTCCCGGAAAAGTTGACGTAAAAATCAATGGCAAGAAACTTAAGCCAGGCTCCGAAGTTGTGATCAACCCCATAACGAACAGCGTGAGCCAAAGCTATGAGCTGCTCTGGCTACCGGATACCATCACACAAATCGCATCAATTTACGCCTTGGTGGATACGAATCAGCTTGCCGGAAAAATGCTTGTAATCCCTGAAGGCGTTTCAAGTGCCTATCGACGGGGCATTCCAGGTGTTCCGGCATTATTTCATAGGGTGGAAAAAGCCATGTGGTGGCATGTTTCGGGTGCCGGAAACCCTGAAAATAAACTGCGCCTAAAAATTAAAGCAGATGCCTTGCCGCCAGATGCCACCACCATTTCAGTTGAAGCAGAAGCAGAATTCGTGCCTCACTATCAAACACAAAACCTTATTGCTTTTGTTCCAGGCAGTGTGCAAGCCGACAGTTTTTTTGTTTTTGTGGCGCATTATGATCATCTTGGGCAGATGGGCAAAAAAACGGTATATCCCGGAGCCAGCGACAATGCCAGTGGCACAGCAGCTGTGATGGATCTGGCCCGTTACTATGCTGCCAATCCCGAAAAAGCACATTACACCATGATTTTTGCGCTTGTTTCGGGTGAGGAAGCCGGCTTGCTGGGCTCTTCTTATCTGGCCGAAAATCCGCCTTTTGATTTAAACAAAACCCGTTTTGTGATTAATTTTGATATGGTAGGCACCGGCAGTGAAGGATTGTCGGTGGTAAACGGAAAAGTATTGCCTGAGTATGCCGCGCTCATGGAGCAATTAAACACACAGAAAAGCTATTTCCCTGATATCCGCCTGGGCGGAGAGTCGTGCAACAGCGACCATTGTCCTTTTTATAAAAAGGGCGTTCCGGCCTTTTTCCTCTTCACGCGTGGCCCCGAAAATAGAGAATATCACACCATTTCCGACACCCCTGAAAAACTGCCATTCACAGCCTACGAATCTCTTTTTGGATTAGTTACAGATTTTGTGGAGGCATCGTCTACTACCTTATTTAATCGCTAACCCATGGAAACTTTTTTGATTATCTTTAGCATTGTCATTGTAATCGCCTCCACAGTGCTCAGCTTCTATAGTTCCATCAACAGCGGTGCCGCAAAAATGGGAAAATGGTTTGAGAAACATGATAAAAACAAGACCTAAAACCAGCACCTATGTCAAAACTTTTTCTCATTCCCACGCCTATTGGTAATCTGGAAGACATCACCTTACGTGCTATTAGGACTTTACAGGAAGAAATAGATGTGGTTTTGGCAGAAGATACGCGCAAAACAGGCATTTTACTCAAGCATCTGGGGATTTCAAAACCTATGATGGCTTTTCATCAACACAACGAGCATCAGCAAACAGACAGGTTGATTGAACGACTGCTCTCCGGAGAACGCATGGGCTTGGTTACTGACGCCGGAACTCCGGGAATTTCCGATCCTGGCTTTCTGCTTGTGCGGGCTTGTGTGCAACATGATGTTGAAGTGGAATGCCTCCCAGGCCCTACAGCTTTTGTGCCGGCACTTGTTAATTCAGGTTTACCAGCAGATCGTTTTGTTTTTGAGGGATTTTTGCCCCACAAAAAAGGCCGTCAAACCCGTTTGAACGAAATCTGCGAGAACAAATACACTTCCATCCTTTATGAATCACCTCACCGCCTGATCAAAACTCTGCAACAGCTGGCCGAAATTGCCGGACCAGATCGCAAGGCAAGTGTATCGCGCGAACTCACTAAAATTTATGAAGAAACCCTTCGTGGAACACTCTCAGAGCTGATCAATCATTTTGAAAATCATGGCGTAAAAGGTGAGCTGGTTGTCGTTCTCGAAGGCAAGCCCGATTGATGTCCGGTTGTTCGCTTGCGTACATTTTTGTTTGCCAGCGTACAATTTCCTGACTTGCTGGTTTTATCTAATTAGCTATTAACATATTGTTTTATTGTTATTTACAATTCATGGCACGTTTCATGATATTTTATAGACATGAACGGGAGTGCCCGCTCCCCGTCGTTCTTTTTCTCATACTACATGTAATTTTGTGTTGGTTGAACTCAGATAGAGTCCTGTATCGTTTGATGCAGGACTTTTATCATTACATAGCATAGGCTCAAATCCTGTTTGTCACAGAAAATCTTATTCTTTAGTGATTTTGTATCTTCGCACAAAAAGCTCTTATGTCTTTTACTTACGATTATCCGCGGCCAATGGTCACAGTAGATTGTTTGATATTCAACAATCTGAATGAACCGGCTCAGGTTTTGCTTATCCGGCGTAACAATCTGCCTTATCAGGGAATGTGGGCCTTACCCGGCGGTTTTGTGGATATGGATGAAAGCCTGGAAGCAGCCGCCTTGCGCGAGCTTCAGGAAGAAACGGGATTACAGCTCAGCCATCTGGAACAAATGCACACTTTTGGGAAGCCGGGCCGCGATCCCAGAGGTCGTAATATTGCAGTAGTATATGCCGGATTTGTCCCAAAACTTCTCACACCAAAAGCCGATGATGATGCCAGCGACGCCAAATGGTTTGCCGTGAATGATCTTCCTGAACTAGCCTTTGATCATGCCGAAATAATCTCAATGGGACTAAACCGTTTCAATATTAAATAACAACAGTTACATGTGCGGACGATTTCAGCTTTCGGTAAAGGGAAAAACTATCAGCGAACGCTTTAATGTAGAGGTGTTCGACGAAAAATACAAACCTTCTTATAATTGTGCTCCGGGACAATATTTACCGGTTATCACCAATGAAAATCCGGATAAGCTGCAGTGGTTTTTCTGGGGATTCACACCTTCGTGGGCTGCAAATCGCGCCGATATCAAGCCACAAATCAACAGCCGGAGCGAAGGCATCGAAACAAAAGCCAGCTTTAAACAAGCCATTCAACAGCGCCGCTGCCTGATTCCGGCAAGCGGTTTTTATGAATGGCAATCCAAAGGCCCAAAACAAGCTTTTCACATCTTTTTAAAAAACAACCCATTATTCGCCTTCGCAGGTATCTGGGAAAGCTATCAAACTGCAAAGGGTGAGATTCTAAACAGTTTTTGCATCATCACCAAGGCAGCAACCGAACAGATGTTGGTAATACATCACCGAATGCCTGTGATGCTTTCCCAAAATAGCGAACGTGATTGGCTTTGGGCTGATTCGGAAGAAAAAAGACAGCAGCTTTTGGAAGCAATCCCGGATGAAGATTTAGGATTCATTCCTGTTTCCACCCGGGTGAATGATCTACGCAATAACGATGAAACACTCCTGAAACCCTGGAAATTTCCCGAGCAGACCAGCCTTTTTTAGATAACCATCAGATTACAACCTCTGATTTGCGCCTGATCAAAACGTCCTAAAACCTCAAATCTGTTTTCGTGATGCAAGCGGCCAATATCCTGAATAGCAACAAAACCACAGCTATGTACATTGGCCAGGTCTATCACATTGATGCCACCACTCACGCCTTCACCAACTATACTCAGCGGATCGTTCGTTTCACGGATCAAAACCCGCATCCACGGCGGACAGCTGTATAAACCATCACCACTGGAATAGGCCTGCGACAAAAGCTCTGTCATGCCATACTCAGAATGAACAGCGGGCACATGAAAAGCATTTTTCAGCTGATCATGAACCTCTTCCCGGATCATCTCTTTTCGGCGACCTTTCATGCCTCCGGTTTCCATTATAATGAGCTCAGGAAAATCAATCGGGTAAAGGGCCGCCAAATCTAGCAAAGCATAGGTTACTCCCAACAATATCGTTTTTTGTCGCTGCTTTTTCAATTTTTGAAGTTGCTGATAAAGCTTTTCCATCTCATTCAAATAAAACCCGCTCAAAGGATGCGCCGATTCCTTTAGCAGGCTGTTGGCCATATAAACCAGCGATGAGCCTTGCCTTTCGAGGTAGGAAGGCAGCAAAGCGAGGATGCAATAGGATTTGATATCGCCATAAAATTGGTGAAAGCCTTTGTTGAAGCTGGTTTCGTAAATCACCGGAAAAGGCACTTCATGATAACTGGTGGCCGATCCTGTTGTCCCTGAACTCGAAAAAACAAGTTCTGCCCTGGATTCCTGATCACTAACACGGTGCAAACGAAAAAAATCAACCGGCATAAAAGCGAGGTCTTTCAAGGAATTTATCTTTTTTGGGCTGCGCCCCAATAAATCACAAAATCGCCTATAAACCAGCACATTATGATATTGATAGTGAAACAACTCCAGGGCAAGGGATTCAAATTCTGAAGCAGTTTTTATATTGAAAATATCCTGAACGAAAGCAGTGCGCAGCCTCATAAATGGCAAGATTGTTGTACTTTTATCCCGCTTATCAGGCGAAAGATTCATGACAAAATTACGCTTTATTCTGTTAATTGTGCTGGGAGTCGTATTAGCTGCAGCCTGCCGCAAAGAAAAAGAATACCCCGTTGAACCGGTTATCAGTTTTGAGGGTTTTGTGTTTTTGCAGGACAGCCAAACCGGTGAGATAAATACCGGTTTGTTGCGAATAGGCTATACCGATGGGGATGGAGACATTGGTTTGGATCAGGGAGATACGTTGTTTCCATATCATAAGTCGGGTGAATACTATTACAATTTGATAATTCGCTACTACGAGCAACAACAAGGTGAGTTTATTGAAGTGCCACTAATTCGTTATTATCCCGAAACACAAACCTATGATACTTCTACCTTTAGCGGGCGAATCCCTCCACTTATTCCAAAGGATCAAAAAGAAGCAATTAAAGGCATTATCGAAGATGAAGTTTTTATAAACAATCCGCTTTCTGATTACGACACTATAAAATTTGAGGTACAGCTGATTGATCGGGCACTTAATAAAAGTAATGTGATAAGCACACCACCAATCATTTTGGATTTCTGAGAAGTGCTATTGATCTTCTTGCTTAACATTAAGTTAACCCATTGCTAAATCAAAGTTAATCTTAAATTAACACAGTCAGCCACAGGCTGATACTATCTTTGCTGCACACAAAAAAGCAAATGAACATCATGAAAAAATATCTGATTCTTATAGTGGTTCTTGCCTTAGGCAGCATCACATTAGTGGCTTCCAACAGTAAAGATGGTGCTGGCGTAGCCAAAGAAACTCCTGCAGCTGTTGTAATGATGACCGGAACCGTTTTGGATGCAGAAACCGGTGAGGCATTGGCAGGAGCAGTGATTGAGATTGAAAACACTGACACCAAAGCCTACACTGATTTGGAAGGCCATTTCACTATCGAAAATATGCAGCAGGGCGAATACAACGTAAAAGTAAATTACATCTCTTATAAAGAAACCCTGATTTCGAAACTCAGCCTTGATACACACGCCAATAGCGTTGAGATCAAGCTGAATCCTGAAGGAAATTAAATCCTAAAAAGTGTTCATATTTCAAAGACAAACTGTTGAAATCGGTTTGTCTTTTTTATTTTGCTCATCTTCACTTTATTTGGAATGAGTTTAACTTAACTTTCATAAAATACTAAAGGCCAAAAATGTAGTAACTTTGGTTGTGAAAAACAGAAAATGATCGAGAAAACGAAAGCTATGCAAAAGATAAAACCCCTATTGATTACCCTTCTGGCTGTTTTTCTGATTTCGATTAACGGCATCTTTGCCCAAAATCTGGACAAGAAACAAGATATCTATTACAAAGATGGTAAGGTGTTCACGGGCAGGCATTCAACGTATTTTGCTTCGGGTCAGCTGGAATCGGAACGAAATTTTGTAATGGGCGTTGAGGACGGCTTGTCAGTCTGGTATTTTGAAGACGGACAGCTGCACGAAGAAAAAGCCTGGAGAAACGGTAAAAAACATGGCACCTGGACCAAATACAATCCTGCAGGAATAAAAACTGCCGAAGCCAATTATCAAAACGACCAAAAACATGGCAAATGGTTTATTTGGGATGATAAGGGTACATTGCGCTATGAGATGACTTACAACAACGGCCAAAAATCAGGAACCTGGTATATGTGGGACGAAAATGGCAAGCTTACCAATGAGAAGGTTTTTGAATAGAGTTCTCTTTGCCAGTCCCGTTGCTTGACAATCCATAAAAAAAACACCAGAATCTTACAGACCGCCTCTACAAGTATTGATTATTTTTGCAGTGGAAAGCTGCAACAATGATCAAACGAAACCTCTCAGGCCGAAAGACTGTTATTCTTTTTATTTTTAGTACGATAGCTCTGATATTTATTATCAAGCTGTTTTTCTTACAGGTTGTTGATCACAGTTACAAGCTCTCTTCACAAAATAATGTGCTACGTTATATCACCCAATATCCGGCCAGGGGAAAAATATTGGATCGTACCGGCAAACTGCTTGTATTTAACGAAGCCGCTTTTGATTTATTGGTCATTCCACAACAGGTAAAAGCCTTTGATACTGTTGATTTCTGCCAGCTGCTCAACATCGAAAAGGAAGACTTTAAAGTCCGCCTGAACAAAGCACGAAATTATTCCCGCTATCGGCCATCAGTTTTTTTGGAGCAAATCAGTAAGGAAGATTATGGTTATATTGCTGAAAAACTCTATCAATTTCACGGTTTTTATTTTCAGGCACGTACCCTCCGGCATTATCCACAGCCCATTGCTGCTCATGTTTTGGGTGATATTGGTGAGGTAAATCAACGCAATATTGACTCTGATCCTTATTATAAATCAGGCGATTATATCGGAAAGTCGGGGATTGAACGCTTTTACGAAAATGAGCTGCGTGGCAACAAAGGCTTAAAAATTGTTATGGTGGATGTGTATAATCGCGAAAAGGGCAGTTTTAAGGATGGCCAATATGATACACTTCCCATAGCAGGGAAAGATTTGGTTTTAGGTTTGGATGCTGATTTGCAAGCTTATGGCGAAGCTTTAATGCAAAACAAAACAGGCAGTATTGTTGCCATCGAACCTTCGAGTGGCGAAATACTTTCGCTGATATCAAGTCCTTCATTTGATCCCAATTTGTTGGTTGGCAGGATCAGAGGACAAAACTACAAAGCACTTCAGGAAGACAGCTTAAAGCCACTCATCAACAGAGCCATCAGTGGCAGCTATCCACCAGGATCCACTTTTAAAATGATCAATGCGCTTGTAGCCCTTAATATTGGTGCAATTAGCGAACACACCCGGTTTACCTGTCAGGGAAAACTCAGCAGCCCTATCAAGTGCACACATGACCATAACAGTCCGCTGGCACTGCTCGAAGCGATGGAAAACTCCTGTAATCCTTATTTCTGGAACACTTTTAGAAGTACCTTGTATAGCTCACATTTTAAAAATCACAAAGAAGCTTATGATTACTGGTCCGAAACCATGCACAAATTTGGTTTGGGAGTGCCGTTTGATACAGATATTCCCTTTGAACTATCGGGAAATATTCCTTCCACAGCCTATTTTGATCAGCTTTATCGCGGCAGTTGGAATGCGCTTACTGTTCGTTCTCTGAGCATTGGACAGGGAGAAATTTTGGTTACACCGCTTCAACTGGCCAATCTGGCAGTTATCATCAGTAATAAGGGATTTTATTATAAACCTCATTTGCTTAAATCAATTGTTGGAAATGAATACCTGCCGGAAACTTATACCGAAAAAATTGAGACTGGTGTTTCGGAAAAACATTTTGAGATTGTAAAGAAATCTATGTTGGATGTTTTTGAGGGTGATCATGGAACGGCACGTTACTACAAAATTGATAGCATACAGGCAGGAGGTAAAACCGGAACGGTGCAAAACCCTCATGGTGAAGATCACTCCATGTTTATTGCTTTTGCACCTTACGATAACCCGCGGATCGCTTTGGCAGTTGTGGTTGAAAATGCAGGATACGGATCTACCTGGGCCGCTCCTATTGCAACCCTGATGATAGAGCGATACCTTAAAGGAAAATCAAGTCGCCAGGCATTGGAAAAAAGAATGATGGAAACCAGTTTTAACAAAAAGAAATTATGATCAGAGAAAGGAGAGTAAATTCGATCGACTGGTTGAGCTTGTCCATTTACCTCATCCTGATGTTGTTGGGCTGGTTGATGGTTTATTCGGCTG
>OFEK01001575.1_pt1 | contig 14924 bp, 15 predicted proteins | sample 1521131 | NCBI WGS metagenome assembly OFEK01 (sample SAMN05720209, study PRJEB24109) | activated sludge metagenome | isolation source: Anaerobic digester | place: China | collected 2015-12-16
TTGTGAGTGTACTTCTGGTAGGGGTGACCATTACACCTGGCGTTAACCAGAAGACGAAGACTCAGAAGGTGGCTGAATGGTGAAATCTGGAGGAAGCTACCGATCCTGTGCTCACTTCCCTTTCCGGATGAACCTCCCGGGGCGGAACGGCGTTGGACCTGGCACAGAGGCCGGAAAAGTGCCTTCCGCCGCTCGCCGGACGTCCTCGATCGAGTAGAACGCCCTGGGGTTAAACTGATGGATAGCGTTCTCCACATCGCGGAGGTTCTTCCTTCTGATCACAGAGAATATGACCTTGCTCGGGCCCAATTTTCCCTGGGCGTCTATAACAGTCACTCCGTATCCGGCAGCCCGGAGGTAGTCGATCAGGTTGGTAGCGTCCCTCTGGGTGATGATCCGGACGAGCGCAAGCCCCATCGCCAGTCGCTCTTCAATGATCATCCCGATGTAGTTTCCGGCAGCAAAACCCGCCGCGTATGCAAGATAGTTGATCGGATTTGTGAGATTCTGAAATATCTGGCCTATGGCGACGATCCAGATGAAGATCTCGATGAATCCGAGGAGGGGAGCGACCGTCTTCATCCCCCGTGAGACGAAGATGATCCGCATCGTCCCTATTGTGACGTCACAGATGCGCGCGAAAAATATGAAGATCGGGACTATGAAGAGGGAGAAGAACTCCGGGTCTATCCCGAGGGCGCTACCGATCATGGATCATGGTTTGATAATCTGGTGATATAGTCATACCCCCGTTGCAGCCAGTTCTGGCATAAAAATCCCCGGACCAACACATTCTGAAAAGATCCTCTGTAATATGCGCGAAAATACGTGGGTTTTGGTCCCGCCCATCACCTGGTTTCGTCTGACATATCCTGCTCCTTCTCCAGACGCTCACGGTAGCGCCGGGATGTTCGCCACCAGTAGAACACCTCGTAGACCAGCAGCGCGAGCAGCACCACGCAGGCGCCGAAGAAGAATCCCATCACCAGGTCGTGAACCGGCGGTGCCACAGCAGCACCGGTTGCCGGGACATCGAACGTCGAGACCTTCTCACCCGTCTCGGTCACAGCCCTCTGGAGGAGGGGTTCTGCATCGGGGGACGGCGGCAGGAGAGCAGGGAGGAGGACCCTGAGCCCGACTGTAGCAAGGACTATCAGCGCAAATAGCATCGTGTACTTCTTTAAGACCGACCGGAGATCGCTTACCGGCGGAGCGATGATGAGCACCTGCTCCGTGAGCCCATAGACCTTAACCTCGCGCCCCTTCTCGCTCCAGCGGGTATCGACGACCTCGAGAAGCCCGGCCTCGAGAAGGTTCTCGATGTGGTATGTGGCGGTGGTGATCGGGATCTTCATCTGCCTGGCAACCTCTGACGATGTCAGGGGCCCTGAACTGAACGCCTGTATTATCGCGTTTGCCGTCTGGCTTGCCATTGCCCGGGCGATCTTCTGCGCCCGTTCATCGCCCGGCTGAAGAACTACAACCTCATTCGCCATGTAACGCTTCTAAAATCATCTCGCGGCCGTGCCTGAGCGCCTCTTCAAGCCTTGAGGTGTCAGGACCCGCGCCCTGTGCAAGGTTTGGTTTACCGCCACCTTTTCCGCCGAGTATACCGCATGCCTCCCGGACGAGATCGGCAGCATTCACCGCCGGGTTGCCGGAGGTCGCCACCACCCTCGCACCACCGTCGACCGACGCGATCAGCGCCACCCCTCCTTCATCGGCCACCGACGTGGCAAGCGCGACGAGTTCCTTTGGGGTTGCATCGATCCGCCGGACAACAACCCAGACGCCATCCACGACCTCGCCCTCAAGGTTCTGCCTCTCGAGTTCAACCACCCTGTTGCGGAGGCGATCGATCTCCTTTCTCTGTTCCTTCCATTCCGAGAAGAATCGTGCCACCGTCGCTGGCAGGTTCTCGGGCTGGACGCTCAGGACGTCAGCAGATGCCCGGAGAAGTTTTTCCATATTTTGCACGGCGCGCACTGCGGCTAGACCGGCCGAAAAGACCAGCCTCTCGACACCGTCCTGAATGTGCTCTACGCCAATGACCCGGATCAGCCCGATCTCACCGGTAGAGCGGACATGCGTCCCCGCACACGCCTGTACGTCGCTACCGACCCTGACTATCCTGATCTCCCGGCCAGGTGGGACGCCGCCCTGGTAGAGGTCGAAGCCGTACTTACGCTCGGCCTTTGTCCTCTCCTCCACACTGATAATGACCGGAAGATCGGCCATGACCATACGGTTCGCCTCGATCTCGATCTTCTGGAGTTCTTCAGGCGTGATATGCTTGTAGTGCTGGATATCCAGGCGCGAGACCTCGCTCCCTTTCTGAGCGCCGGCCTGGTGGACGTGTGCGCCGAGCACCTTCTTTGCGGCATACAGAAGGACGTGTGTCGCTGTGTGGTGGCGCATCAGCGAGAACCGGCGTTCCTCGTCCACCATGCCCTTCACCCGCTCTCCTCGCTTGAGGGTGCCACCTGTGACACGGTGGAGGATCACCTCGTCGAGTTTTCTCACCTCTTCCACCCGCACCACGTTATCTGGTGTCACCAGTGTCCCCGTATCGGACGGCTGGCCACCACCCTCAGGGTAGAAGAGTGTCTGGTCGAGTACCACCATTCCATCGAAGTAGTCCAGCACCACCGCCTCGAACTCGACCTCGGTGGTGAGATCGTAGTAGAGTTTCTTGGTTGGGGGCAGACTCGCTGCCCGCTCGCGGTAGGGCGCCAGAGTGTCCTCCACTTTAGAATCTTTCTGAGATTCCAGGTGCTTCTGGGCGATCAGGGAGTAGAAGTTGTCCGGGATCTCGACCACTGCACCCTCGGCGGCAGCGACCTCTTTTACCATCTCAGGCGGAATCCCGTGCGAGTCATACAGCGTGATAACCTCCTGGAGAGGGACCCTCGAACTCTTTGCCCTGTAGTTCCTGGCGATCTTCTGGACGATCCGCGCCCCACGTTCGAGGGTGCTGGAGTAGCGCTCCACCTCGTTCTCCACGATCTCCATCACAACGTCCACGTCCTGCTCAAAGTTATCCTTCCCCACGATCTCCATCTGCGCCTCCACCAGGTCAGCGAGTTCCTCGTCCATTGAGAGGTCGTTCATCATCCGCAGCGTCCGCCGGAGCACCAGTCGCGCAAGGTAACCCTCACGAACGTTCGAGGGGACGATGCAGTCGCCAAGCATGTAGGCGAGACAGCGGGTGTGGTCGGCGATGGCGTAGACCTTCTCGATCGGGACGATTATCCGCTCCAGCCGCTCCACCGGGACATCGATGGCCTCGGCGACCTTCCGGCGGAGTTTGTGGAGGTTTGTCCCCGAGATATCCATCACCCCGGCAAACCTGGCGCTGAGCCCCATGATCTTTGTGAACTCCGGGTTGTCGAGGAGGTTCTCGAGGTGCGCCGAGTGCATCAGTCGGTTCACCATATCCGGGAAGACCGCATCGTAGATCGTTGGGGAACCCCTGGACGCCCATACAAATCGCTCAAGACCGTAGCCTGTATCCACGATCCTGAGCTGCATCGGGTAGTAAAGTTCCCCACCCACCTCGACGGGCGGTTTGTCGGTCTTCTGCCGTCCAAGGTTCATGAAGACCAGCGTCGCGACCTCAAGCCCGCCGATGAGCACCTCAACAGACGCCCCGGCGTTTCCGCCGCCGTACCAGGGGTGCTCTTTGTATGTGACGCGGGCCGGGTCGCCGCCGATTGAGGTGATGAACTCGTCGCAGAGGGCGACGGTCTCGTCCTTCCAGTAGATCTGCTTCTCCGGGGTGTTGAAGGCGTGGTGTGCCATCATCTCAAACAGCGTCAGGTGACGCCCGGACCTTCCGACAGAGTCGAGGTCGTTTAAACGGATGCAGGGCTGGGAGATTGTCAGCGGGTTTGCCGGCGGGGGCACGACCCCGCTTGTGACAAACGGCTGGAAATCGGCTATGGAGGCGATGGTCAGGTAGATGTCGTCCCTCCAGCGTGCGGCGACGGGGTATCGTTCGAGGCGTGTGTGGCCATGCCGCTCGAAGAACGAGAGGAATGCTTCCCGCATCTCATTAACTGTGTGGGGTTTAAAGACCGGGTTGCCGATGAAGTCGTATGTCACGCAGGGGGAGTCTCCACAGAATTCCTGCTCGGGGTCCCGTGTCCAGAAAGCTGATCCGCAGGCCTTGCAGACCTTCCGCACAAACCCCTGTGACCGGAAGTAATCGAGCGTATATTCATCCTCGAGCATTGAAAATCACGCAGCGTAGATATGTAGGGTTGTGACCGATATAGTTGTTCGTATGCGCTGTTCAAGGTTTCCACTCTCTTTGCGCAAGGGGGCCCCCCCTTTAGGGTGGGGAGGAATTGCGCGTTTCACCTCCACTAATACGATATATAGTTATACACTTAGTGATACCAATAGATCGATGCTTATCCAGAAGACCGTGCAGATAATCATCGAACCAGATCCAGATCTCCGTGAAACGCTTGATACGTTCACTGAAGTCTGCAATCAGATTTCTCCAACTGCATATAATTCTGGTAAGCCTCTCAATGCTCTCCGTCTTCACAAAGCAGTCTATGCAACGACAAGGGTGTAATTTCGAGCCAACTTACATGTACTGCTATCAGGCTCACTGCCGGGGCATATGTAGCGGCTCGAAAAAATGGGCATCAGATCAGTCGCCCGTTTATATGGAAGACTCCACGCGCTCTCTTTCTCATTGGGAAAAAAGGGCGGGACGCATCCTTCAGAAAGGATGGAACTCTGTCGATATGGACGGTTGCAGGTAGAAAGCATCTCAAATACTCCGTGCCACTAGCGTTCCAGGAAACTCTCGCGTCGGCTAAAGAGATCAATAGTGTTGTCGTTACAGTTCGCGGAGACCGTCTCATTGGTTATGTTGCTATAACAGTGGAAGTCCCGGACATGCCGGGAATCGTCCCGGCAGGTGTAGATCTCAACGAGACCAACGCTATCGTTGCAGTAGACGCCGATGAAAGAACTCTGTTTATCACGGGGCTGCACAGAAAAGTGCTCACCATCAGAACGCGCAAGACCGTTTCTCGGCTTCAGGTCAAACTTGAAGCGAAGAAGGCAGAGGGAAAGAACACAAGAAGTGTTGTTCGTGTCCTCAAACGGCTGTCGCTCAAGAGATCGCGGCGAACCCGGGACTTCTGTCATTGTGCGTCCAGGCATCTCATTGAATGGGCTCCTCAGAACTGCGTGCTCGTATTCGAAGACCTCTCGTTCTCGAATAAGAAAAAGAAGTCTAAGAAACGTTCCAAATCTTTGAATCGCCGTCTTTCTGTGTGGCCCAGGGGCATGATTCGAACCTTCGCTACCTACAAAGTAGCCGGGAAAGGCATCGCCGTTGGAATCGATCCTGCGTATACCTCTCAAATATGCTCTCGATGTGGGTTGCCTGGAAACCGTTCTCGTCATTCTTTTACCTGCCCGCACTGTGGTCACACCGATCACAGTGACATCAATGCCGCGATCAACATTCGGAACCGCTTTACTGTCCTTCGGGACAGTGGGGTGTTGTCAACCACCCCTGAAGCCTCTTAGGGAGGCAAGCCCCGCCCTTCAGGGCGGGGTAGTTGACGTATCCTGATACCACAGGTCGTAGGATTCATACAGTCCCGTTCTTTCGGCGATCCTCACCGCAAGTATATGCCAGCATTCCCGTCCTCTGAAGAGGAAGTCGCTGCAGGTGCAGAAATCGTCCTCGACAACATACTCGCTGCTGCGCCCGACCACGATGAAGAAGTCAAGGTAGCGTTTTACCTGACCCTCATCAACTGCCATAAGTGCCTTTCGACCACGCTCTCCGTAGACGCGCTCGATGCAGGTGCGCAGTTCCGGTGTCAGCGCCCCCTCTCGCTCGATATCCTGCCATATATCACTCATGGAACTATCGCTACATCTGGTGGATCCGGGATATAATGCCAGCCCATGTGGGATGCAAGGGCTTCCATGGCCGGTGCCTCGAGGGCGTAATGGGTGGCTTCAAGGCAGGGGATTGGCGATGCACGGGCAACGCTGTGTTTTAACTCCGCCGAGAGGAAGGCTTCTGCCCCAAGATCTACGGCCTCCTGGATCAGGTCGGGGTCAAACCCGGCACCACCGACGACCGCGAGTCGCCGGATCAGACCTACCTCGCCGTAGACCCGGATCCCTCCACCGGGGAGGAGGCGGGCGATCTCTCCCGGGTCAAGAGAGCAGTCGCCGACGATGCCGGTGGTCATCCGTTCTGTTCCTGATAGCCCGAGCCGGGATGCCAGGACGTCGTTTACACCGCCTTCGGCACGGTCGAAGTTTGTGTGGATCACGTAGAGGTTCATACCGGCAGAAAGGAGGGCCGAGAGGAGGCGTGATGTTGCCCCCCTGATCGACGTTACCGGTCTCCAGAGGGGGGTGTGGTGGACGACCAGCATATCCGCACCGGTGCGTACCGCGGCGTTCACAACCTTCTCTGTGGCGTCGAGTGCACAGCAGACCTCTTCGATCTCGTCTCTCCCCTCGACAATGAGACCGATCCTGCTTTCATCATACTCTTCGGCAAGGCTGGATGGTGCAACCTCCTCCATTGCAGCGATGAAGTCCTTGATATACATATGATTATCCCTACGATCTCGGGGGATAAAAGGGTAAACGAGTGGGGAGGCTGACCTGGAAATCCACCTCCCGGCCGCTACCACGGCCTCCTCCCGCCTCCTCCCCCGGGGGCGGGCAGTGATCTGCGATAGACCCGGATGGCCGTGCAAGGGGGAGGGTCGCACCGTAACGCTGGAGACATCCTCCAGGGCACTGTATCGATGGAGAATCGCCAATCAGGGGAGAGGGATAGAACAGGCGCGCCGCCTCCCCCGTTACAGCACCTGAATTGTCGGGTATCGCTGGAGCGGTGGGATGTAGCCAACGTGGCCGGGAACAACAAACCAGCAACGCCCGTAAGCATCGACGAAGAGTCTCTTGACAAAGTTTTTCCGGATACCATCACTCGACGTTAGATGTAGCACGACGCCGGAAGAGTTCAACCCGTATATGCCGTTATCAGATGCAATGAGAAGCGTCCCATCACGTGTTGCCGCGACATCGTTGATCCTTACCGGAAACGTGTTCAGGTCTGAGGCGTTGAGAACACGGGTGACCCCCCCATCAGGAGAGTAATGGAGAACTGTTGTGCGGTTGAAAAGGTAGACCCCACCGAAGGGGTCGACCCGCACCCCGGAGATTGTGAGTAGCGGGTCGTCCCCAAAAAAGACCTGTTCAAACCGGAGATTGCCTTTTCGATCTTTTAGCACCCAGACGCCCTCGTTCTCCGAATCGATGACCAGCGCATCGCTCCCGGCATCGACCACCATGCTCACAACGGTATAAAACCCTGCTCCCTCGGGTCCACCGGGTTTATACCACGTCCAGACACCGTCATGCCAGTGATGCAGACCCGCACTCCCGGTGGCGACCCAGACCTCGTCATCCCATCGCCTGATACAGTTGATGTTCAGGTTCTTGAGGTGATCCTGGTCCTGGATTGCACGATATCCCGTCCCGTTCCCCATCTGCAGCCCGCAGGAATACCCGAGCCAGAGGTGACCATCCGGGTCGAGGGCAAGAGCGGTCACCATGTTGTCCAGCGGTTCGAGAAAACCGTAGTCTGTCTGGCGAGGGTTCCTGGCGTTGACCGAATACCACGTCCCACTTGCAGTGTAGATGGAGAGACCCTCGGCGGTCGCAAAGATGACATCCCCGTACCGCCCATTGATCACGTCCTTGACGTCCGCAGAGGCGATGGAGGAGGCGTGGTCAGGAGCCGCGATATATATACCAGAAGATGGTGGAATAATCAGGAGAGATACCAGAAGAAGATGGGCTAGGATCAGACCTGGCTGCATGTTCCATCCGCCCTCTTGATGACGAGGCGGCCTTTCCCCTCGGGCCAGAAGTAGACCGAGCGACCTACCTTTCCGCCTGTCTCCTCGTAGTCGATCCTGATCCTCTGTTTCTGCAGATTCTCCTTAACCGCAGCAATGTTCCGTTCGCCGATGTTCAGCGAGTTCGCCGAGAATACAAACATGCTCGCACCACCGACGACAAACGCAGCGATCGTGTTTCTGGTGCATCCCTGGCTCTCCATCTCATCGAGAAGGACACTCGTGGCAGTATCCGCAAATTTACCAGGACGATCGACGCTCCCGCGGCTTTCGGGAAGCATTATGTGAGCGAGACCCGCAATCAAACGCCGCCGGTCATACAGGATGAGCGCGATGCAGGAACCAAGCCCGATCGTTGCCATCGGATAGTTCCCAACACGGTGTTCACCGAGCCCCAGGATAACTGCCGTCTCCTCTCCAAAAAAATCGTTCTCCATGTTGTTATCCGCGGGCCGGCTAGGAGGGTGGTTCCATCAGCCGTTCCAGCATCCGGAACAACTGATCGGCAAGTTCTACATTAGGGAGCATGTAGATGCTCCCATAGACAGGGGGCGCCTCGCTCATGAGCTCGGTGTTGAAGATCAGGACACTGTTCACATCGGTGGTCACCTGGGCAACGATGGACTCAAAAGCAGCATGCGCCATATCGATGGCCAGCGCTGGTGGCGAAGGCAGCATAACTATCCCCAGCAGTTCGGCGGTTGCATCCAGGAACGCCGATATCATGATGTTCCCGATCTCGATCGCAGCGCTCTGATCCATCTCGTTGATCTCGCGATCGGTATCGCCCATACCAAGCATCTGATTTGTCAGCTGGATGATCGTCTGCCGGGGCATGCTGACAACGATATAGCCGCCTTCCGCGATCTCGCCCTGGATCTGGAAGACAACCATGGCAGAGATCTCGTTACTGATATACTTGTGGAGGTCGGCGATATCGATGGCCAGTACCTCCGGCACCGTCATCTCAACCGGGCTCATCAACATCTGTGACAGACTCGTCGCCGCGTGCGCCGCGCCGATGTTCCCGAACTCCGTCAGCGCGTCTTTCCAAACAGGATCAAGTTCCATGAAAACCTCTCCTAAATCATTGTATTTACATCGAGTACCGGCACAACATCACCGTCCCCGGGTATGGTAACACCGCTGATACCGCGGCAATAGCCTGCGATCCTCGAGAGCGGTTTCACCACAACCTCTTGCTGGCCATCAACGTAATCGACGACTATGCAGCACCTCCTGCCATCATTCTGCAGCACGATCAGTGTATCGCCCTTCTCCGCCCGGCCGAACATATCCTCCAGACGATACAGCGGAAGGGTCTGATCACGTAGCAGGATCGCATCGGAGTTGCCGATCCGATGGATCGCCTCCGGCTTTGCATGTGCCACCTCGACAACGTTGCTCACCGGGATGGCACAACGCCTCCCGTTGATACGCACCATCATGACATCGATGATCGCCATCGTCGGTGGCAGAACAAGCTCGAACTTAGTTCCTCTACCAGGCTCGCTCTCGACCTTGATCGTGCCCTTGAGCGACTCGATCGTCTTCTTAACCACATCAAGCCCGACTCCCCTGCCACTGATATCGTTGATGACGTCGGACGTGCTGAACCCCGGTTCAAATAAGAGAGCAATAAGTTCGTCCTTCGTTGCGCTGGCCGCCGCCTCGGGTGTGAGAAACCCTTTTTCAACGGCCTTCTTCCGGAGTTTCTCGGGATCGATGCCCGCACCATCGTCTTCGACGTTTATTATAACGTTGTCCTTGTCCCTGCGGGCTGTCAGCCGTACCAACCCCTTTACAGGTTTGCCCGCGGCTTTCCGGGCCTCCGGTGTCTCTATACCGTGGTTCACAGCGTTCCTGATGATATGCAGGAGCGGGTCCGAGAGCCCATCCATCATGCTCCTGTCAAGTTCGGTCTCACCGCCCTCAACTATGAACTCAACCTCCTTCCCATCATGGTTTGCCACGTCCCGCACTACCCTCGGGAAACGGTTGAATATACGCTCAAGCGGCATCATCCTGATCCCCATCATCAGGTTCTGGAGGTCGGAGACCGAACGCCCGATCATGCTCAGAGCCTCGTCGAACTCCTTGATACCATGCTTCTTCGCGATCTGCTCGAGCCTGCCGCGATTGATAACCAGATCCTCCACCAGGTTCATCATCCGGTCAAGCCGCTCGATATCGACACGGATATTCTTGATCTCCCTGATCTTCTCGGGCCTTGCCGTCTTCTGCACCTGCGGTGCCGGCGCCCGGGGGGACTCCGGCGTCTCTACGGGTTCATGGGCATCCATACCCTCTGCCGCCAGATACGATTCCAGCGGAGAGAGTGCAAGAAGAGATAGTTCCGTGCCAGAAGCAATCGTACGAAGCGCGTCCTCCCCTGCATCGCTCTCAACGACAACCTCAAACGTTCCGTCGAAGATTCCATCCTCGATCTTATCGCGGGAGGGGGTCGTCGAGCGGATCTTCCCGATATCTTCCAGGTTCTGCAGGAGCAGCATCGCTCTTACGTCCTTCATGGTGCTTGTCGGGTCGACAGCGACCTTCATCCTGTAGACCGGAGAACCCCCCACCTCTCTGGAGGGTTCGCGTGGGAGTTCTGGAGGGGATGTGGGAGAGGGAGGGATGAGGTCTTCGACCGGCGATCCCTCCTCGGCAAACGCCATAAGTTCCTGCACCAGAGGCCCGGACTGCTCGTCTGATGGGTTCTCCCCGGCTTCGATGGCATCAAGCATTCCCTCAATCACGTCGGTGCAGGTGAGCAGAAGGTCGGTAAGCGACGGGCTCACCTCCAGCCCGCCGTTACGGATGAGTGAGAAGACGTCTTCCATCGAGTGACAGAGGTGCTCCATTGCATCAAAGCCCATCGAAGCGGCCATCCCCTTGAGGGTGTGCGCCGACCGGAAGATCTCGTCGATGGCAGTCTGCTGGTCCTCCCCACTCTCAAGGGCAAGGAGGTTGTTCACGATGTTCTCATGATTCTCCCGCGACTCTTCGACAAACAACTTCCGGTATACCTCTTCGTCAAACATGATCCACCTCAACCTGGCCGACCGCTCGCGTGATCTCGCGTGCAATATTTTCCAGCGGAACCACCCGGTCGACAGAGCCTCTTGCCAGGGCGGCACGCGCCATCCCGTAGACAAGACAGTCCTCTTCTGCACAAACCATCGTGGTTCCGCCAGCCTTCTTCACAGCAAGCGTCCCTTCACCACCATCGCTCCCCATTCCCGAGAGGATAACAGAGACCGTTCTGGGGCCAAAGACATGCGCTGCTGAGGTAAAGGTCGTATCGACGGCGGGGCGGACAGCATGGACCGGTGGGGCGGTCGAATGAACTATCCGACCGTGGACACTCCCGGTGCTCGATGCAACCCTTGATATGACGCTGTGGACGCCGGCTTTTGAGACCAGAACCGCCCCTTCCTCAAGGTTATCACCATTCCGGGTCTCCCTGACCTGCAGGGCCGAGACCCGGTTCAGACGTTCAGCAAGCGATGCCGTGAACCCCTCGGGCATGTGCTGGGTTATGACAACAGCAGCAGGAAGATCGGGCGGCAGCCCCGAGAGCAGGACGTCAAGCATCGGAGGACCACCGGCCGAGGACCCTATCACCACAATCGTCTCCGCATCCTTCCGTCTGATCTCAGGATGTTTATCTACTGTCGGGAGACGAAGGAGGTTTCTGATCTTCTGAACAAGTTCTTTCTCGATGCCTCGAACGTTGGGGACATCCTTTGGCTTGAGCATGAAATCGTCCGCCCCGAGGCGCAGCGCCTGGTGGGTCATATCGGCGTTACGGGACGTCAACGTGCTCAGTACCAGGACCTTCGGTCTCCTGCTCTGACTCTGCAGGTTTTCAAGCACCTCAAGCCCGCCCATACGGGGCATCTCGATATCCAGCGTGACAACATCGGGGTTTAACTCCGCAATCTTATCGAGAGCATCGATGCCGTTCACCGCTGTCCCGACGACCTCGATCCCCGGATCGCTTTTGAGCAGGTCGCGGAGTATCGTCCGGATAAAGAGCGAGTCGTCGACGATCAGAACCCGTATCATGGTCACGCACTTAGAACGTTCTTGACTTCTTCGAGGACCTTTGGAGCCTGAAACGGCTTGACTATGTATCCTTTTGCACCGCTCTTGACGGCAAGCTTGACCATCTGCTCCTGGCCGACCGCCGTGCACATTATGACCTTTGCGGAGGGGTCTGTAGCCCGGATAGCCTTGAGTGCCTCTATCCCGTTCACCTTTGGCATGACAATGTCCATTGTGACCAGGTCCGGTTTGAGCTCCTGATACTTTGCGACCGCCTCCGCTCCATCCGCCGCCTCACCAACGATGTCGTGCCCGCCGGAAAAGAGGATGTTCTTTAGCAGAGTCCTCATAAACATAGTATCATCGACGATCAGAATCCTTCCCATCGAACACCACTCATTCTTTATTTGTGAAAAAAAGGTAATATATATTTGCGTGAATGGCCTGTCCTGCACCATCACTCCATTGGCGATTTTAATGATTCTGAGATATACCTGACACCTTTTGGGGTTAATTGAACCTCTTTTCTGACGTAGAGCACCTCGGCCATACCTGTGGATATGAGTTTATCGTAGATGGTATCGAGGTCTCTGTGCGAGAGTTTGAGCATATTCTCGATGGCGCTTGAGTCCATCCCGCTGTAAACAAGCATTGCCACCTGGCCGGTCATGGGATCCAGGTCCTCGCTGACCTCGGTGTCGCTCGTCGCCTCTTTGAGGAAGTTATAGAGGACCTGGAGCGTCGTCAGCGGGCAGAGGACAAAACTTGTCACGACCTCGTTCTCGACAAGGTGGTCGATCTTAACAACGTCCAGGTCCTTCCCCTGGATCTCCCGCGATGTGAGTTCGATGCTTGCCACCTCATCGAGGGGGATGCAGACCTGCTTCTCCTGGCTGACAAACCAGATCCCTGTCTTCATGACGGCGATCGCACCCTTCTCCCACCTGGCATCCTGTATGAGGACGCCACCACGGATTGCAGGTGACATGAAGAAAGCGTTCAACCGATAGGCGCTTGCCTGTGTAATGATGAACTTCTTTAAGACGGTAAGAACCTTCTCGACCGACGCGATCTGGTAGACCGTCTCGCCGTCACCGCCGACGGCGACAATAATCTGGTTCTTCTTCTTCTCCTCCAGATCGACAACCGACCTGTAGGGGATCTCCCGGTCAACAGGCGCCTCGATACGGAAACGGTCCTCTGCTATGCCAACCTTTGTCGGGACCCACCTGCCTTCATGTTCGACCTTTGCCGGGACCATCTTCATCATCGCGTCCGTCACCTACCATATACCAGTATCTCGCAGGATAGTATCACCGTTGCGATCGCAGCGCCGCAAGGATCTCCTCCAGTTCTGCCACCAGATCTTTCGCCGGAATTTTCTCCCCCCTCAAATCCCGCAGCAGGCTGATATCCGCGACAAACTTCTTCCTCCGCCTGTCAGCCTTCAGTGTGGTGATCAGGTCGTCCTCAACCGCGCCCCCGGACGCAAAGGAGACTATATCAAAATCCTCTTTCTCCTCCCCCTTTTCTTCCTCCACCGGGGCCTCATCCTCAGGGGCAGGTTCCTCCTCTTCTTCCTCTTCTTCGCCCTCGACCTCGATCTCTATCTCCTCGGGGTTCAGTTCGTCGAGCGTGGAGAGTTCGTCTCTCAGTATACCGAGGTCAGGGATACCCTCATCGCCCGGTATATCCGGGACCTCCGCTTTTATCGGCGGAAGAACACCATCACCGGCACCCCCTGCCGCTACGTCAACCTCGGTCTGGTGGGACTTCAGGATCTCAGATACGGCGTCCATATCCTCTGCAGATAAAAGGGATACATCCTCCGGCGAGAACGAACCTCCGAGGTCGGGGCCTTCACCGTTGATATCGAGATCGGCAAGCGAGTCAATGTCAAGGTCTGCAAGCGAGGCCAGAGGGTCTGTCACGCTCCCGCCGGGTTTCGGGGTAGCGGGGATCGGGGATGGAGCAGCCCCCTCGACCGCCTGATCGAGCATGGTATCGATCTCCCCGACACGCTCCTTCTTCTCGCTATCTGATGCCCTGGCATGGGCGATCGTCTCCCGGATCGAGGCTGTGAACGTCCCGAGCATGCCGGAGAACCGGCCTTTTTTAGCAGGGGCAGGCCTCTCTTCCGCTGCAATCGGTGCGCCGGGCTTCTCCTTCTTCTTCCTCCACCCCAAAAACGTGGCTCGTAGATTTGAGGGTTTCAGTTCTGCAAGGTTGAGCGCCCCGGTGACCAGAAGCGCAAGGAAACCGGCGAGCACGGTGACCGCAACGACAACCTCGGGGGTGGCATCTAAGAGGATGATCAGCGAACCGGTGCCGACGGTTATAAGGAACAGGAGCGGGCGACGGAGACTCTCTCTCACTATCCCACCCCCACCAGTGTTGGAATGGAGAAGAAGATGCCCACGACGATCGGTGCAACGATGTATATGATACCGGTGGCCACACAGAGCACGCTCGTGAAGAAGTAGTAGAGGTAGCGGTCACCGCCCATAACAATCTTTCCGGCAAGGATGTTTGCAACGGTCAGCAATAAGAGGATCGTTATCACGTAGGTTCGCATGATGTCTTCAGGGAAGTTCACAAAGAGGTTCATGGACATCCCCATGGATACCCCGACACCAGAAGGGCTGCCCCCCGATAGGGCGCTTGAGGCCTCGGAGAAGTAGTTCATCACATCTGTAACGGCATTGGACATCGAGAGAAGGATCTCAAAGAGGAAGACAAAGATGGCGATCATTGCAGCGTGCATGGGCACGAGAAGGACGACGAACCCCTTCACCATCATGTCGCGTTTGCGCCGGAGCAGCACCTGCTCGAGCATCGATGAACCGACAATCTTACCTATCTTGTCTGGGGACCCGCCGAGGGCGACCGCGTCGCGGAAGATGTTCATGTACTTGTAGATCAGGTAACTGCCGGTCTCCCCGATGAACT
>OFEK01001582.1_pt1 | contig 14845 bp, 10 predicted proteins | sample 1521131 | NCBI WGS metagenome assembly OFEK01 (sample SAMN05720209, study PRJEB24109) | activated sludge metagenome | isolation source: Anaerobic digester | place: China | collected 2015-12-16
ACGTTGGGGTGACCCGGGCTTTGCACAAGCTAACCATAACTTATACCAAATCTTTGAGCCGTTTTCTGGAAGGCAGGGTTTCTGCCAGGGACGCAGATATCACGGTCTCCGGATGAGGATATAATCCTTTTTAAATCTTATATGCAATGGTTGATTTTTCGAAAGACCAGCAACAAACGCTGCTCCGGATCCTGGAATCCAGATTTGAAGGCAATATGCACCGTCATCGTGATCTGCTTTGGGTGCCAGTCAAGGAGAAGCTGATGTTAAACCCCGGAAAACTATGGTCATTGCACGAAATGGAACGCACAGGAGGGGAACCGGATGTGGTAGGCTATGACGCAGAGAAGCAGATCTACGTATTCATGGATTGCGCAGCTGAGAGTCCGGCCGGCAGGAGAAGTCTGTGTTACGATCCGGCCGCTCTGGCATCCAGGAAAGAGCACAAGCCTGCACATAGTGCTGCAGGCATGGCTTCGGAGATGGGGATAGAACTTCTGACAGAAGCGCAGTACGCATACTTGCAGCACTTTGGAAAGTTTGATACGAAGACGTCCAGCTGGCTGAAAACGCCTGATTCCATCCGGGGCCTGGGAGGCGCACTATTTGGTGATTGGCGGTATGGACATGTTTTTACCTACCACAATGGCGCTGAATCTTATTACAGTTCCCGGGGGTTTCGGGGATGCCTGAAAGTTTGAGTTTTTAAACCAGGATGATTATTCACGGCCTCATAAGCCACTTATTGAAACAATTAATGAGAGGAATAGCGATGGTACTTTCACTGGGATTACTGATCCTGCTAATGCTTTTCATCGTATTGTGGAGGATTAGTCCGGGAAGGCCCGATTCATTCAGAGATGCCGAAGGGAACATGCTACCGTCCAGCCTGGCTGAAAAGGTATTCATAGAAATTGGAGGGATCAGGCAGGGCATGTTTATTAAGAGCAAGGATAGCACGCATCCGGTTTTACTTTTCCTTCATGGCGGCATGCCTGAATACTTCCTTGCGGAGCGCTACGCGCGACCATTGGAGGATCATTTTACCGTTGTTTACTGGGAGCAGCGTGGTTCAGGACTATCCTACAGCCCGTCTATTCCGCCAGAGACGATGACACTACCGCAGATGGTGAAGGATGTCATTGAAGTTACAGGATACCTGAAGCAGCGTTTCGGGGTTGAAAAAGTATACCTGATGGCACATTCAGGAGGCACGTTTATCGGCATACATGCCGCTAATACGGCACCCGGACTCTTTCACGCCTATATAGGTGTTGCGCAAATGTCTGATCAGTTGACATCAGAGAGATTGGCCCATGCATTTATGTTAGAAAGGTATAAAGATGAAGGAAATAACAGGATGGTGAAAAAGCTCAGGCATGCGCCAGTTGAGGATAACACTCCTGATGCCTATCTCAGACTCCGTGACAAAGCCATGCATGAGCTGGGCATTGGTACCATGCGAGATATGACCTCTGTGGTGCGGGGGATCTTCATTCCTTCCTGGACATCCCGGTCCTATACCCTTAAAGAGAAATTCAATTTATGGAAGGGTAAATCTGAATCTGGTGTCAGTGCGCTTTGGAAGGATATGGTCTCTGTCAACCTGATGAACAATATCAGGGCATTGGAGATCCCGGTCTATTTCATCAGTGGCAGATGGGATTACACTGTTTCATTTTCTTTGTCAGCAGACTATTTCAGGACGATTCAGGCTCCTATCAAGGGATTCTACATCTTTGAAGAATCAGCCCATAGCCCTATGTTTGAGGAAACTACGAAGTTCATCCAAATCCTGAAAACCGATGTACTGGCTGGCAAAAATGCCCTTGCTGATATGAAGTAGAAGCTTAATTTTCCATATCCATCATCATACATGAAACAGAATCTGCCATGCAGTATTGGGCTATCATTAAGTTGATGCTTTCCTAAGCCTCCAGATACCTCTCACAGGCAGCCAGATCCCATTGCAGATCCAGTTCTTCCATCATGGCCTTGGCATTCATAAGGTATTCGCTTCCACTTGTGCCCAGCAGACTACTGTACCTCGTTCCCGGATCCAGCAGAAACCTGCCTGTCTCAGCATAGGTCCGGGATAGCTCTAGGTTACAACCGAGTTGACGGCCGGCCTTGATGGATTTGGCAAAGGATCGCAGCGCCTGTCGCTGATGTCCCGTCCACCATTGCAATAGTCCCATCAAACGCCAGGCTTCTATGGCAGATGAAGGAACCGATGCTGAAAGGCGGATAAGTAGCCTTACGGTTTTGCGCAGTATTTCAACCTCTTTCCTGTATGGAATGCCCTTTGCCATCGCATTCTTCAGCTCGAGCATCTCGATACCGGCTCTGGACTGAAGATAATGGATGTAATAGGTGGGAATGATCTTTTTGTCCGGAATGAGCTTTGTGGCCTCCTGGAACGCTGCTTTTGATTCCACCAGTTCATCCAGCATGGCATGCGCAGATGCTTTCACGCACCAAATAATCAGCAAGGCTGTAAAGTGACCTGTTTTCTGGGTATACTCCAGCGCTTCATCAGCTGATTCAAATATTTTGTTCAGCAACCTGAAGCGAAGCCAACCTACCGCGCTAAGCCGGTATGCCTGTGCCCGAGCATGGCTGTTCTCAATAGAATCCGCGATCTCCCCGAGTTTATCAACCATATTCATCAACCCTGCATAATCCCCCCTTTCAATATTAACATAGCCGCAGTATACAGTATAAATAATGATAGGCCAGAATTCCCCGTATTGCATAGCGGTATCAAAAACAAAACCAAAATCCGGCTCATTTTCAAGCTTGCCGGTATGGTATTCCTGCATTTTCCGGGTAAAGCGGTAGTTGATCATCGACACGGCCTGGTTATTAACGCCAGAGGCCAGGGCATGATTCAGCATCTTCTGGCTGATCCGCAATGACAATCCCGTCCATATGAACAGGTTGGCGCATTCGGTGAAAAGCGAAAGGCTGTGAATAGAATACCGCTGGTCGTAATTGGCAAGGTGCTGGAGATAGGTGAAGGACTCCATGAAGAACCGGCGTGGATTGAGGGTTGACATGGCTTCACCCCACTGGGACAGGACGCGGGTATAGTTTTCGAATTTGGTGTCAGGTCGTTTTCTGAAATAGAGCTTATGGAAGTAAAGTTTGAAAATAAACCTGGCCATGTTGTAGAAACTGAAGATCCGGTGGCGGACAGGATTCTCCGGAAATCTGACATGGTAAAATTTGGGTATAATATTGTTGAAGAAGGCGGTGGCTTCGATGTTATTCCCGGCTGCCTGATGGGCAAAGGCCGTCTTGATTTCCAGATCGAGGTACCTGGCAGCGTGCTGCTCATCATCCTTATGGTATTGAAGTCTTTTCAAGGCCTCCGTATAGAAATGCAGGGCCTCGTTGGAAGCCCCGCTCTTGAAAGCCTCATCCCCTGCCTTAACCAGGTACTCATCCACTTTTTCAGCGACTTCCGCCTTGCTGTAATGCATGGCCAGCACACCATAGAACGCATGGATGTTGCCGGCAAACACTTTTTCAATGGATTTCGCAATCTTCAGATGGAGCTCCTTCCGTGTGCTCTGCATCATCGAATCGTAGGTTGCCTGCTGGGCAAGGGCATGTTTGAAAAGAAATTCAACATCCTCCTTGTGCTTGTCCTCGTTGAGCAGCTGGGCTTCCTTCAGATAAGCCAAACGGTTGTCCAGTTCTTCAATGGTTTGGGTTGCTTCCTCCAGGACCTTATAATAGAAGTTTCGCCCAATCACGGAGGCGGTTCTGAGCAGGCTCCGGGTTTTCTCATCCAGTCTTTCTATCCTGGAAAGGATGACCTTGTCGATGGTCTCCGGAATATTGGCATACCTGATCTCATCGGTCATTCTGAATGCGCCGCCCTGCACTTCAATCAGCCCATCATCAATGAAGGAGCGTATGACTTCCTCAATGAAAAAGGGATTCCCTTCGGATCTTTGTATGATGAGACCAGTGATATCAGGAGGCAGGTCGCTGTTTTTTAGCAGGTTGCGTATCAGGTTTGCGGAGTCCTTTTCTTCAAGGGGATTTAATTGTATCAACCGGGAATGTCCGGGAAGCGTCTCCTGGACATACCGTTTTATACGTTCTCCGGTCTCTTTGTAACCAGGCCGGAAAATGAGGATAAAGAGCAGTCTCCGTGTCCTGACGAGTTTTAGCAGGGACTCCATAAAGACGATGGTCGATTGGTCTGCCCAATGTGCGTCTTCAATCATGATGAGGACTGGCCTTGATCCGGTAGCCTGCGACACCAGGTCACGCGTATTTTTAAGGATCAGTCGCTCAAGGGCTTCCTTCTTGATACCGCTGAGACGTTCCTTGTCAAGCTGTGAAAGTGGTAATCCCATCATGGTGGCAATGAATGGGATAATTTCCATGGCCTGTTCACCGGTTGATCTTCTGATGTATAAAGACAGCTTACGGAAGGCGGCTTCTGGTTTATCTGCATCCGCAATTCCGGCCCAGGCTTTCAGAATTTGGATGATAGGATGAAAACTCATGTTCTTACCTTCAGATAAGGCCCTGCCCTCCAGTATGGTGAGCTGACGAATCATCTCACCCTGTCTCACCTCTGCCATCAGCCTTGACTTACCAACACCGGCTTCACCTTCGATCAGCAGGACCGCACCACGCCCATTCAGCAGTTGCTTCAGCATATCTTCCACCATGGCCGACTCCCGCTCCCGGCCTATCATGAGCGATTGAATGATCCTCCCGCCTGGGATATCAGCACTGGCCGGCTTCTCGGCACGGGGAATCCATTCATACAAGGGAATATGTTCCCTGTAGCCTTTGATAGGAAGGGGCTCCATGACCTGGTAGCGGAAATGTGCCTTGGTTTCATGCCAGGTTTCCTCACCTGCCAATACCTGTCCGGGTGAAGCGGCAGCGCATATTTGGGAAGCAAGGTGCATGGCTTCTCCAAAGTGGTTCTCCTGTGTGCCTGAGGCCGTTGTAATACTCCCGCAGTAGACTGTTCCGCTCACGATTCCAGCTTTCAACTGTATGCTGGATGGTAAATCCTCACATTCATGCCAGTAGCTGATAACGCGTTGAATTTCACTGATAGCCCTGAGGGCATTGACAGATTCAGGCTGCTCACACCTTCCGGACTTGAAAATGGCAATGGCGCTTTCTCCTATGAATTTGTCGACTTTGCCGCCGTACATCTTCACCAGGTCATCGATCTGCGACATACATCTCCCTATCATACCGGCTGTCTGTGCATCCCCCAGTGTATGCTGATGACTTTGCACACCTGAGAGAGACATATGCAGGATGCATGCCCTGGCTGATGATGCTCCCGTATCGATCCCCGTCATGAGGAACGCAATTATTAATAGTGTATTTATTTGACTTACATGCAGTTGCCAAATAGCGCCAACAAGCTATTCCGCTTGCGAGAAGCTACCGGAACCTTGCCACCATCCTTCATAATCACATCACCGCCTTCGCCCTTGCTAAATCCAATCATCTTATTCATATTGATAATATGTGATTTATGCACCCGGAAGAAACCTTTGTCGATGAGTTCATTCTCATAGTCACCGATAGCTTTGGAAATGAGGATCTTCCTGCCATCTTCCAGAAAGAAACTGCTGTAATTGCCATCGGCTTCAATTCTGATGATCTCATCCAGCAGGACAAGATGCACATACTCACTCGTCTTCAGCAGAATTTTTTCATGCTTGTCTTCCGCTTTTAGATTATCAGCAAGGGCCTTAAACCTGAGCTTCTCTTCATACCTGATCAGGTCGTCGGCCCGGTTAACTGCCCTTGCAAGTTCTTCAGAATCTATGGGTTTCAGGATGTAATCTACGGCGGCGAACTTGTAACCTTTGATGGCATATTCAATGTAATTCGTAATGAAGATCACCTTGAAATCAGGTTTGTCAAAGTGCTTGATCAGGTCGAATCCACTGCCATCCGGCAATTTCACCTCTAGCAGGACCAGATCTGGTTCATGTTCATTAATGGCGGACACCCCGGAAGTGACACGATCGGCTTCGGCGACCAAAGTGACATTAGGGCAGTAAGCTTCCATCGCCTTCCGGATCATGATCCTGGCTTTTGGATCAGCGTCAACAATGACTGCCCGTATCATGTAGATTGTTTCCACTAATGTAAGGGATTTAAGTCTTAAATCAAAATAAAAGATCGTATGCTCATCACAGGCCGGCTTCCTGCCGGCACATTTCAACGGCGAGCGACGGTATTATTACAAAATCAGGACAATCCTGTCTTGCAATCACAGGGAGCCTTAGTCCTGCATTCGCTTCAGTACTTTGACTATCCTGAAAGCCATGCCCTGATCCAGGCGGGCAACATAGAATCCGGGCTTCAGCGTTTGGGTATTCAGGGTAATGTTGTTCACTCCGGGCTGACAGACCCTATGAACCGGGGCTGTTACGATCTGACCCAGCTCATTGAAAAGGGTGATGACGACCTCCTCCGCCTGCAGAATATGGAACTCCAGCGTGAGTTCAGTTGAGAACGGAATGGGGTAAGCATGCAAACCGGAAGCGCCAGCGGCCGGACGAGGGTCATTCAAACCTGTGAAGGGTGGAGAATTGTATTCATAAGGCCCTATATCGATGCGGGGAGTGCCGCCTCCAGTGCTCCACACACGGATGTTGCCAAGGAGGTCATCGGAAGGCAGATTCAAACCGCTCAGACTTGGGATGCCGGCATCGACACAGGGAGAGATGGCTTTCAACTGGAAATGCCATGCCAGGGTATCGATGAAGTCGGGATACACATCTATATTATTTTCAACCAGACCGCTACCCGTCCCGAAGGGACCGATACCGCTTATGCCTCCCTGTAAGTCATTGTATCTCAAATCCGGGTTGCAATTGCTGGAGTTGATACATATCTGGGTTCCTGTGAGCGCAGTATTGCTCCAGAAAATGTTGTTGATCAATTTAGGATTTGAGGCATTGGCGATTTCGACACCACCACCCTTATAGTTGGAATGGTTCCTGAAAAAGGCGTTATTGATGATTTTGGGATGTGACTGGTCGGTAACCATGATCGCACCGCCACCGTACCCGATGTTAATAATGGAATAATTCCCATGGAACAAACAGTTGACGATATCAGGCGATGATCCGTTGTAGCAGGTGATAGCACCTGTGCACCGGGCTTTGTTTTCCTGGAAAATGGAGTTACTGATGTAAGGGCTGCTTGTCCAGAGTGCGATAGCCCCTGCGTTGCCATACAACGACGACCCATCGAAAAGTGCACGGTTATACTGGAACAGACAATGATCGATGGTGACCTTGTCAAAATACCTGATGGCAATGGCGCCGCCACAATTGTACGGACTGGAAGCAGGAACAGGGGGAGGCGCTGACCCGTATTCGAAGGTGCAATATTTGAAGACAGACGTTGGGTTCGTGATGGCAGTGCTGTCAAAGATAATATGGCCCCATCCCAGTTCCGGATTGACTGCAGTAAATACGATGCTTCCCTGGTGGGTTGCATTTCCGATGGCCTGAAGGCTACCTTTCACATCTAATTGGATTCTATCCGTGAATTTAACCCATACACCTGGATCGATGATGAGCGACTGTCCATCCGGGATGGTGATATCACCGCTCACAATGTAAGGGTGCCCTGACTTGGTCCAATGCCCTGATACATTACCGGCAAGGACTTCTGTACCAGGCCCCTCACAAAAAATCAGTGCAGCGCTATCCACCTGCCAGAAGCCGCCGATGCGTCCATTCGAGTTAATAACGCCGGCGGCGGCGGTAGCCCGGTACATTTCGGCATGAACCTGTCTGCTCTCCATGTCTCTTAAAAAGGATGCAGCGATGGCTTGAATGGCCGGAGAACTGTTTTCTGAGGCGTCAAATATTAAGGTATAGGCAGATGTCCCATACCAAACTGAAGGTCCAGGTGCACTGTAATTGTTATATGACTTGGCTGTATCGCAAACGAAGCCGAAGACAGGCTCGCCGTCCAGGGTGGCCATGACCACTGAATGATAGAAGTTGACAGCATGAATATTGTTGATAAAACTCCAGTCCTCACCCTGAATGTCCCTACCCAGACCACGCAGCCCCATGGTTAAACGGATCTGTGTAGGAAGGTAGTTTTGATTCCTAAGCTGCAGGGCGAAGTTTTGAAAGCCTGCCCATCCGGTGGTTAATAAGCGCGCAAAGGCGGCATTGGTATCAGGGTCGATATCATCATAATCACGCGAAGCGATGTAATACTTCTGGTCGCCATGCCCGTTGCGCTTGGGCTCCGGACCAAACCCGCTTGCGTCCCATCCGGCGAAGCCTTCATGGTTCACGGCAAGACCTTGGTAGGGTAGCCTGGGTAAACCAATTGTCACACTTCCCTGGAAGTTCCAATACGAACCGGATCTTCCATTTCCTGATAAAGGAACAGTAGTGCCTAATGTCTGAAGATTCAGACTCAGTTCATTGGATCCGACATCCTGCAGGAAAGCCGCTGCTACCGCCTGAACAGCCGCCGAAGACCCCATCGCGGCATTGGCCGGCTTGAAAAAGTTGCTCTCAACCTGGAACTGACTCAGTGTTGAAGGGCCGATATGGAACACCATGTACCGGGCCTGACCGGATATCATAAGCTCTCCGTTCAGATAGAAAGATACGGTGATAGGCCCAAAATTCATATAATGCTCGCTTCCTGCAAACAGGAACCAGTCTACTCCCTGCACCTGAGCACCCTGGGAAGCCAGGCCCATTCTCAGCTTGAGTTGGGAGATGGTGAAACCGTTGCTGCTCAATGCCTGCACGAAGTTTGGAAACGCACCCGTGACCGAGGTGGCATGGGCTCCATAGGCGCTAGCAGCATCAACATAATCACTGGTTGCCGCATAATAAGCGGTTCCGTTATGCCCTATTCCGGGAGGCTCAGGCCCGGTGCCGTTTGCGTTCCAGGCTGCGCAGCCCTCGTTCTCATTCACCAGACCCTGAATCTGGATCTGTGAACGGGCCTGTGAATACAGCATCAGGAGTCCCATCAGCAAGCTGATGCGCAGTGTCCATGTAGTAAAGGTTGTCTTCATGATGGTAAAGTTTTTGGTTGGATCTTATTCAATATTAGTCCTAAAGGAAGCCCTATATGTAATAGATGTATAAGCGACACCTCCGGATACAGAAACGCAGGGTTTTTTACTGGCAACGCCCCCTGCCTGCGTTGCATCCATGGTTCGCTGTTTTATGGTTTTTTCGACTTTACCTCGTAACTTGGTCAAACGGTCTGGCCATACTGGGCCTGGCCGGCACGTTATGAAAACACTGGATGAAAGCATCATTGCATCCCTGGATGGCTCACACCTTGCCCTCCTGGAGCATATCCCCTATTTACTTCAGGACCTCTGGGCAATAGGTGCGGATCCCGATACCATGGCCAATCTGATCCTGCAGCACATTCCCATGGAAAAACCCCGTATCCTGGACCTGGGGTGCGGGAAAGGTGCTGTTTCGGTGAGAATTGCCCAGGAAGTGGATTGTACTATCACCGGTATTGATGGGATTCCAGGGTTTATTCAGGCAGCAGAGGGTTATGCGCAACAATACCATCTACAACATTGCTGCACCTTCGAAGTGGGTGACATACGATTGAAGATCAAAGATCTGCAGGGGTTTGATATAATCATACTAGGCGCGATCGGGCCCGTATTCGGTGACCTTGAAACCACCCTCCATACCCTGAAGAAAGTCCTGAACACCCCCGGCTATGTATTGCTTGATGATGGTTATCTGGAAGATGATGACCCCATAGAATATCAGAGATGTCTCAGAAAAACAGCGTTCTACCATCAGATTCAGGCTGCAGGCTACAGCATCTGGCATGAGGAACTGTTTCATAGAGCGTACATTGAACAATCAGATGACCATATTTTTGATGCCATAAAACAACGCGCTGGAGAACTGATCGTGCTTCACCCGGAGAAGCGAAGCATGTTTGAGGCCTATATTGAGGATCAGATTTTCGAGAACAGCATGCTGGAAAAGCATATCATCACGGGTACCTGGTTATTATCCAACATCCCAGCTCCTACTAACCCTTGAGTTTGCGGAATAGACAGTAGATTGGGATAAAGCCCTCTTCTCCTTGGCTGCCTGGCCTGGATTGATAGGTGTCTGACCAATTTGAAAAAGACGGAGACCTTTCCAGCCCGGAACGGGTTGTGGAAAGGTCCCGTAATAATTTGCAAGCCCGGATCAGACGCCGGGCCCGCTGAAATTGGTTTTTATCAGGAGGCCTGGTCTCCCTTGCTTTTTGATTTGCGGCTGATGATCACAAACGGCACAACAAACAATGCCAGGGTGAACAATCCAATGAGAAGGGTGGTGAAATCCATGTTCTTCAGTATTGAAATGAATAAATAAATAAGTCACGGGACCATGCGTCCCGGACAGTCACTTAACCATCAAGCTGGTATGGATCACCAAAAGGTGTGAAAGGGAAAAATCATGTCGACAGCAGGCAGTCCAGGCTCCATCTCCCGGGCAAATCTGGCAACAAGCCGGGTACTCCGGTAATTGGTTGCATCAGGAGGAACCAGATCCGCATCCTGGTCCCACCCCTTACTGGACCATGCTGCAACATTGCTTAGGAGGGGCTGATTGACGTTGGCCGGTATCCCGGTCTGCACCGGTAACAGCGCTGTTTCGGATCCCAATGGATGAGATTCAAAATAAAGCGCATCCTCTGTATGAAAGGAAAAGTCCACCCACCCCGCAGGAACAGGGGCTGAGCCCACCCTGGTTAAAAACAAAAGGACAAGCAGGAAGGAAATCCCAATTTTTACAGCATTAGCCATACACAAAAGTAAAGAATAATAGGACAGATTTGCCGTATGTTTCTTAAGCTTTGAATTGTGATATATAATTGATAAAGAGTCTATTATGAAAAAATGCTATTGGAAACATCTTATATCAGATGCGATACCAGCTGGTTACGCATTGATTTTTCATTTGGGATGGCTTTGATTAATTTTGACAGTTGATCATTCATACTGATAACACTCACTATGCGAATTTTCCGGCTTGCAGTTTTTTTCACCGGGCTTACCATGGCAGGCACCACCCTAGCCCAGGTTCCCTATCCTGCCCTGATCGGCTATTTTCATAACTGGCAGGACTGGAATGCACCCTATATTCAACTGGATCAGATAGATACACGCTATAATATCATTTGTGTGGCCTTTGCCGTGCCGGAGGCAGGGACCGACTACAAGATGCAGTTTATTCCGGACCAGGTATCACCCGGTGTTTTTAAGTCTCAGATCCAAACACTTCAGATGCAGGGGCGCAAGGTTCTCATCAGCATCGGAGGTGCCACAGCCCCGGTCTCACTTGACAATATCATAGAGAGGGATACCTTCATCAGCCGCATGAACCATATTATCACAACCTTTGGTTTTGATGGGATGGATATCGATCTGGAAGGCAGTTCTTTATCGGTAAGCGGGGGCACCATCCCGGCCCCTGTGAATGCACCGGTGATTCACCTGATTGATGCTACCAGGCAGATCATGGCCCATTATCATACGGTACACCAGAAAAGGATGATATTAACCATGGCCCCCGAAACGGCTTATGTGCAGGGTGGTCAATCGGCATACGCCGGGGTATGGGGTGCATACCTGCCTGTGATACATGCATTGCGTGATTCTGTTGAGATTTTGCATGTACAATTGTACAACAGCGGATCTATGTATGGGATTGATGGCTTGATTTACCATCAGGGTACGGCCGATTTCATCGTGGCCATGTGTGAGGCTGTTATACAGGGTTTCAATACCCAGGGAGGGTGGTTTAACGGGCTTGCTGCCAACAAGATAGCAGTGGGATTGCCTGCGTGCAGCCAGGCAGCTGGCGGAGGTTTCACAGATACGGCCACTGTCAGGGCAGCCATCGAATATTTAAGGGGAAATGGCAGTAAACCAGGCACCTACACCCTGGCGCAGGCGGGTGGATATCCGGGACTCAGGGGGATGATGACGTGGAGCATCAACTGGGATGCCTCAACCCTATGCGGCAGCGTTTATGAGTTCGCAGCCAATTATGAGCGCATTTTCGGCCTTGTGACCGCTGTACCTACACTGGCCGGCTCCGCTATGCATTGTCAGGTCTCTCCAAATCCTGCCACAAACGATGTCTATCTGCACTTTTCACATGATGTGGCACTTCCGGATGAAGTTTCCCTTTATAACAGCTCCGGGCAGATCGTATTTATGACAAAAGTTATTGAATACGAGATGCACATCGACCTCCGTCCTTATCCAGCAGGGTTTTACTTCATTAAAACAGGTAAAGAGACACATAGGATCATCCATAGATAATCCGTTAAAAAACAAAGCATACCTTAACCTATCTGCTGACAGTATGAGTGAGACCCCTTCCATGAATCCGGTATATATCGCCCGCATCAACAAAGTCTTTGACCATATCGAGGCGAACCTGGATAAACCAATGACCCTTGAGGAACTGGCAGATGTAGCCCATTTCTCCAAGTTCCATTTTGCCCGGATGTTCCATTCCATGGTGGGTGAGACGCCCTTTCAATTTATACTGCGTATCCGGCTGGAAAGGGCAGCCACACTCATTATCACCAATAAACATGAACGTATCACACATATCGCATGGAAATGCGGATTCTCTGATATATCCTTGTTTTCCAGGCACTTTAGTGCATATTTTGGCAAATCTCCCTCCCGCTACAGAAAGGACAAGCGAATAGATAGCAATATCAGTCAACAGCAAAGCAATCCTGATCAAACGGATGATAAGCCCAGGCTCTACTTTAGTCCTGATTTTTCAACCCTAAAATGGAGGACAAACATGAATCTGAACAAAAGTGTAGAAATCAAGGAGATGCCTGAAATGACGGTGGCCTATATCCGGCACATCGGACCGTACAAAGGCGATGACAAGCTGTTTGAAAGGCTTTGGACCAGGCTGTTTTCATGGGCAGGACCTCGCGGATTAATTGGCGGAGCTGACTTCAAATCATTGGTGATCTACCATGACGATCCCAATGTGACCGATGAAGACAAACTCAGGATGAGTGTCTGCATCACTGTCCCACCTGATACAAAAACAGAGAGCGAGGTCGGGAAGATGCAGCTGGCAGCAGCAAAGTATGTCGTTGCCCGCTTTGAGCTGACAGCGCAGGATTTCCAGCAGGCCTGGGATTGGCTTTATGGGCAATGGATGCCGCAAAGCGGATACCAGCCCGATGATAAGCCTTGCTTCGAGATGTATCCGGAAGAGCCGAAGGACGGGAAGTTTATCGTGGATATCTGTGTCCCCGTCAAGCCCTGTTGATGGACTGAAGATGGATGCGCTGCCTGCAACAGCGGCGCATCCATGTCTTTTCGCTGCATCGATCATTGGATAATCCTGGACAGGAATACCGGGTTTTCTTTACATTTGAACCGGCGGGACAACCCAGCCCTGTTCCCTATGCGAATTGTCCAATCATCCGCCGGTGAGGTGAATAAGACCTTTCTTCTTGCCGTTACCATGGCCTCTCATTTCTTTAATCCTTTCATGGGCTCTGCAGTTAATGTGGCTTTGAAGCGGATAGGAACAGAATTCTCCATGTCAGCTGTGGGCCTGAGCTGGGTCACCATGGCGTATCTGCTGTCGGTCGCGATTTTTCTTGTGCCTTTCGGTCGCCTCGGAGATACCTGGGGAAGGACCAGATTGTTCTTCTACGGCAACCTCTTCTTCACCCTGACTACTTTGCTCTGCGGACTGGCAGGCAGCTCAACCATGCTGATCACGATGCGGTTCCTGCAAGGCATCGCTGCAGCCATGATGACAAGCACCACCATGGCACTGGTCATCTCCGCTTTCCCACCCGAAAGCAGGGGCAAAGTTATCGGACTCAATATCTCCGCCGTGTATGTCGGATCATCACTGGCACCCATGCTGGGTGGGATTCTGACAGATTCCCTGGGTTGGAGGAGCATCTTTATGATCAATGCCGCCACGGGCGCTATCATTACGGCACTGATCGTGTGGAAGTTGCGCAAGGAGTGGTTTCAACCGGTGCGCGCGAAATTCGATTACGCAGGCTCCCTCGTCTACATGATCGCGATTTCTATGCTTATGTACGGATTCTCCAGGTTGCCTGAGCCACATGCCATTGCATTGACGGTGGCGGGCTTATTGGGGATGATAGGATTTGTCCGCATGGAGGGAAGGATGGCTTCTCCAGTGCTCAACATCCGCCTGTTCACGGAAAACCGGGTGTTTGCCCTTTCCAACCTGTCAGCCCTGATCAATTATGCCGCTACCTTCGCCTTGTCGTTTATGCTCAGCCTGTACCTGCAGTATGTCAGGGGTATGGAAGCACGTGAAGCCGGACTGGTCCTGATGGCCCAACCTATCATGATGGCGGTGGTAGCTTCGTTTTCCGGCCGTCTTTCTGACCGCAGAAACCCCCGGATACTGGCCGCTGCAGGTATGGGATTGAGTGCCATTGGATTGTTTTTGCTGAGCTTCCTCAGCGATGATACCAGTGTCATCTACATACTGACAGGGATGGTGATCCTGGGTACGGGATTCGGTCTCTTTTCCTCCCCCAATATGAATGTCGTCATGAGCGCGGTCGACAAAAGCGTTTACGGAACAGCTTCCTCTATCCTTGCCACCATGCGTAACACCGGTATGATGTTCAGCATGGCCATCGCCTCCATGACCATCCATATCCTCTTGGGCGATGCCGAGATCGCGGCCCACAACCTGAATGCCTTCAATAGCAGTACCCGGATCGTATTTTCCGTGTTCACAATACTTTGTCTTTTAGGGATTTACACCTC
>OFEK01001584.1_pt1 | contig 14833 bp, 11 predicted proteins | sample 1521131 | NCBI WGS metagenome assembly OFEK01 (sample SAMN05720209, study PRJEB24109) | activated sludge metagenome | isolation source: Anaerobic digester | place: China | collected 2015-12-16
CCGAGGATCCGGTTCCTCAAGCCTTTCGGCTTCTTCGACTATGTCCACCTGGAGATGCACGCCCTCTGCACCATCTCGGACAGCGGGACGATCAGCGAGGAGTCCGCGGTGCTCTCCTTCCCGGCGGTGACGATCCGCGAGGCGATGGAGCGGCCGGAGGCGCTGGACGCCGGGAGCATCATCCTCACGGGTCTCGACGTCGATACGGTGCTGGACGCGGTCGGGCTGGTGATGACCGAGGGCCAGGAGCGCCTGGAGACGGAGATCCCTGCCGAGTACCGGGTCCCCGACACCTCGTGGAGGGTGCTGAAACTCATTCTTGGTATGGCGAAATTGAGCAATCCTTGGGCTGGAATCGAGTTGCATTCTACGTAGGTGTGTTTATATAATGAAAATACTCCTAGTAACTCCACACTTCGTCCCTGAGATCGGAAGTTCGGCACATATTTACTACGACCTTGCCAGGGGTTTTGCAAAGAGGGGTCATGAGGTTGACGTTATCACCTCCTGCCCGCGACAATTCAATATGGCCATGTCTGATCAGGATCGGGACTTCCCTCTTGATGAGACTGTTGAAGGGATCCATATCCACCGGTGCCAGCACCCTGCGACAAGAGATAATGTTATTGTTCGAGGACTGGAGCATTTCTATCTCCCCCTATATTATTTCAGGAAGTACCGACAGTTAAAGAGAAAATTCGATGTTTGCTTGATCCATATTCCTCCGCTCCCCCTGTATTACCTCGCGAGAGCGATCAAAAGATATGATGGAACGCCCTTGGTTCTCAACATTCAGGACTTTCACCCTCAGGAACTTACCGATGTAGGAGTTCTGAGGAATCCGGTAATGATTAAACTTCTAGAATATCTCGAGCGTAGATCTTACGAAAGTGCTGACTATATCACTGTTCTGTCGGAGGGAGGCATCCGTTATGTTATTGAACGAGGTGCGGACCGGAGCAGGGTGTCCCATATCTTCAACTCAGTATCTCTCTCTGACTTTGATAGTCTCCTCCAGAGGAGGGATTTTAAAGAGAGAGAGGGCATCCAAGATAAATTCCTCATATCCTATGCTGGGATCCTCTCTCCTTATCAGGGGATTGACAATATCCTAGATACTGCAAAGGCCTTGCAGGATAATGGTGACATCATCTTCTATATCGCGGGGGATGGCTCGGAAAGACAGCACATTGAGGGGAGAATACGGCAGGAAGAGATTAGCAACGTCAGGCTGTTGCCCCTTTTGCCTCGCGACGAGTATTTCAACCTGATAAATTCTTCTGATATCTCATTCATCTCGCTCGACGAGAGGATGAAGGCCCCTTGCGTTCCTGGCAAGACGATCAACCTCATGGCCTGCAGCCAGCCGATCATTGCTATGGTCGCGGGGGGGAGCGAGACGGCCGACGTCATCCGAAAGGCAGAGTGTGGTATCGTTGTCAAGCTTGGGGATGTTGCGGGCATACGGTCTGCAGTCCTCTGCCTCAAGGGGGGCGCTCCTGCCCGTGAGGCGATGGGGAGCAGTGGCAGGAGGTATCTGGAGAAGAACATGAGCCTGGAGGAGAATGTCGCTCTCTATGAGGAGATCTTTTGTGCCCTTGCCGGGATGAGGTCTTTGTGAGGAGGCTGACAAGATACAGACAGGGAAGGTAACTCCATTTAATGGCTTTGATGTGATGATTGACCTGAATTTGGTAGAACCTGATGGATTCAACGGCAAGAAGATCGACCCAACTATCGTATTCGGGCAATTGTTTGCTCTGTTAAGCATATGGAACGCTTCCTTGAGCAATAGGGGAGTTATGGTCTGCTCCACAATTATAGATCCCTATAAAAATTCTGTATTAAGATTTTTAGTCCGGTGTATACTGAACAATGTTAGTCTCATTACTCCGAGAAAGGAATTTAGTAGAGATCACCTGGAATCCATCGAGGTTAAAAGACCAGAGATCCAGGTTGCCGCAGATCTGGCATTTCTAATGGAGAGTGACGACGACGTTAATTGCACCAGAGTTTCGAAGGTGCTTGATGTTGGTGCAGGTAGCAATGCTTTCGTCGGGATCTGTCCTCCAGCAAACCACTGGTCTCTTCTTCATAGGGCACTTTCACATCTATTATTCGTTACCTTTTACCCATCTGTGATGATCTCTCTGAACCTGCCCCGTGCCCGCAGTTGCAGCCAGACCATCTGTCAGAGTGCTGCACGCCAGTTGTTCCTGATCAAAGATACGAAGTATATAATTAACGTGGGGAGAAATTATGCTGGGAGCCAGCAGTTTTTCTGCGAGACACTGCCAAGAATCAGTTGTAAACTGGAGTACTTCCTAAACAGTCGGTGAATAAGCAGGAATGATTTTCATGCAGGGTTATTGGGATAATTTGTCAGGTCTGTCAGCAAAAGTTGTAATGGTTAAATCCAACCTAATCAATATTGACACAAGGCTTACAAAAGAATATTCGGCATTAAGAAAATTAAATTGCAATGTTGCTTTACTTTGTTGGAATAGGGAGAAAAAAGACCTTTTAGGTGAATATTCTCAAATTGAAACACTGAACTTAAGAGCACCATATGGTGTAAGTGGCATATTTTTGCTACCTATCTGGGAACTATATGTCTTAGTCAAATTACTTGTAGAAGATTATGACGTAGTTCACGTCGTAAACTTTGATTCATTTATCCCATCGCTTGTTGCAGCGAAAATTAAGGGTAAATCGATAATTTATGAAATAGAAGATACTTACGAGGATCAAATCCGGTTACCCTCCCCATTACGAGAGTTAATTTTTAGAATTGATAAGTATCTGCTAAAGTTTGCTGATGCTATCATTCTTGTCGATAACTGCCAAATCCAAGAGTTCCGTGGGTTGTCCAATCCTAATGTGCACGTAATTTATGATTCCCCACCTGATGCATCACATACGTTCTCGGATCGAAGTCCAGAAGAGAGCATATTTAAAATCTTTTATCCTGGCGTGTTGTTCCGAGCTAGAAGGCTTAATATTGACGCGGTTATCGAATTTGTGATGAAGACAGATAATGTCCAACTTACAATCTCTGGTTATGGAGACATGGTTGATCAGATAAATCAACTGGCTGAAAGAATGCCAGATAAGATAAGGTATGTCGGATGGATACCGGATAGAGAAACCCTATTTCAAATGATGCACAATTCAGATGCCACTTTCGTGTTGAAAGATCCTTCAATCCCCTTGAATAAATATATTTGTGGAAGTAAAATATTTGAGGCAATGATGTGCTCGATACCTGTCATTGTCAACAGGGGCACATCCGCAGCGAAAAAGGTGAAAGAGTCAAATTGCGGCCTAATTGTTGATGTAAGTGATGAGAACGATCTACATAATGCACTATTGAGGCTTATCAATGATCAGAAGTATAAGGAACAACTTGGTATTAATGCTAGAAAAGCTTATGATCAGGTATATCATTGGATGATAATGGAGGAAAAGTTGCTCCGCCTCTATAGTGATCTACTGGTACGCAATAATACGTCTGCTTCAAAAAAGGATGGCTCTCAATAGTCCGGTGTAGGAACATTTTAGTGGGATCAGGTGGAGGCATTAATGGTCATAGATGTTGCCTCAATGTTAAAGTTTAGCATGTTGAGAGGTGTTCTTTTACGGCATAATCTTTTGTGCCTAGTTTTAGCAATTATTCTTCCCAATATCGCAATTTTTGGAATGCAAAATATCAATTATGGTGGTAGCAATCTACCGATTATTATACTATATCTACTGATCGCAGTACTAGTCATTTGCATCAGTTTAACTAACTTCAAGTTTTCTGATAGATTCTACATCTTAATAGTATACCTACTAAGTCTATCATTGATACTGCTATACGTCTTTCGATCCGATTACCTTATCGGTAGGGATTCCCATCAGGAGTACTTGTTATTTCAAAGTACTCTCGCTTCTTTCCATTACGGAACTTTTTTTGGGAGTCCATTAGATTCGTGCCTAAGTATAACTATTACGCCGACAATATATCAGCAACTACTTGGTATCCAGAAAGATTTTCTGTTTCAGAGTTATTCGGCTCTAATTTTCTCGTTATCCCCTGTTATTATCTTTGTAATTTCGAGAAAAATCCTTAATGGTTACTATTCCTTTCTTTCATCGTTGTTTTTTGCATCTCAAGTGCATTTTTTAATGACTACAAGCCTCGCAAGGATAAATATTGCGGTCTTATTCTTCTTATTATGCATCGTCCTAATTTTATCTCCTCAAACCCGGCGAGCACCAATCGAGATTTGTTTTGTAGTAATGTTGGCTTCAGTAATCTTTTCACATTATTCGACGGCATATATAATGGGTCTTACTTTAGCAACCACGTACATTGTCATTTTACTACTAAAATTCTTGTTGGGGGATAATTTTAATCATAATGATTCAAGTACAGGGTTAGTTAATTTCAAGAATCTAATGCTCTTCTTTTCGATCTTATTTATATGGTATATGCTGATATCGTACTCTGGTTTCGTGTCGGGCGTTAAATTTGCCAGCCACTCAATTCAGGGTGCTATAGAATTACTATATGACATTGATGTTTCGAGGGGAGATGCTAGCGTTCTAGCATTCCAAATTCCTCATGATTCTGAAAGCAATATTTTAGTGGTGTTGTATACAAAATTTCTTATTAATTGGTCTGCTAACATTTTCATATTCTTGGGTTTTATTGCGGTATCGCAGGACTTTTTATATAAATATCTTAAAAAAAGATATACCCAGAACCTATTCTCTAGTAATTTGAGGAATATAAATCCAGTCTACCTTGTTATATGTATCATTGGTTTCAGTTTGATGTTTTTAAACATCCTTATACCTTCTATTGGCTATGGGTACGAGCTGAGTAGGGTACATTTCATGTTTATTGGTATACTTACTCCTTTTTTAATACTTGGTATAATATTTATATTAAATACATTCAAAGAAATAGTGCTGATAGCTAATTTCAGTTGGCTAAGTGACTTAAAAAGGCTTTTATCTATCGGCGATGCAAAAATGCCTGGCATTATCACTGCCATGTATATTTTAATTTTCCTCTCTTGCAGTATGGGTGTAATTGACTTTACCTTCGGTAGGCCAATGATCTTACTGGATCATGATTCTGATATAAATGATAATTTCATTATATCCGACTCGGATAGTTTTGCGGCAAAATGGATCTGTCACACTAGGGATGATGATTATAAGTTGTTTTTCAGTAAACCATTAGGTTACTTATGGATGAGTGGGCAGTCTGGAGTAAGCCTGAACGAACGCCAAGATTTAGATAATATCATCGGTTCAAATAAATTAAACAGTTATTATCTGTCATACAATTCATCAGAATTGTACAACATTTCCAAGAAAAATAAACCCATTAAAATATACCATGGTGGGGATCAAACAAGTTTCTTCAGGTTTTCGACTGACATTCAATAGCGAGCAGATTAATTGTTAGGTTGAAGATCATCCCATACTTCTCCAGATCATAATGGCACATGGACGGTGGGGCAGATTGAGGGATTAGTTTTCATAGCGTTCATGTCGAAGAGTAATCTTCTTGACCGCCTCATCCCAATTGAAAAACAGTTCGATGGCGCCTACGTTTTTTGTAGAGTTCTGGATTGAACCAGATGGGTCTTCCCTGCTTCGAACGTTTCCTAGATTTCCTGCTGGTCAGGATGTTTCTCTTGTTCCCTCGTTTTCGGTTGTATATGCTGCGTCTGTGGGGGATCACTGAAGGATGATCCTCAACGTCTAGAATCTCAAATACTTGGGGGGTTGGCCCGTAAAGTCGAGAATCATGGACGCTGGCCGGTGAGGCCGTGCGCCAGGGAGGAGACCGTTCTGGTCGGCCAGGACACCCCGCTTGTTCCTGTTGACCTTTTTATTGTCTATATCTAATAGATCTATGAATCTGGGACGACCTCAGTATGAAAATTACCGTTTGCGATCAAAAGGCCTGCGAAGTGTGGACTACATTATTTCCGATGTGCTTTTATCTAACGCAATCAAGGTTTATAGATAATGTTGACGATATTCACAATTCCAAAGCCTTTTAAAGGAAAGATCTCTTTTCTTCAGAAGAACGCTATAAATAGTTGGGTCCTTCTTCACCCATCTTGTGAAGTAATTCTCCTCGGTGACGAAGAGGGTACCTCTGAAGTGGCAAAGGAGTTAAATGTTCGCCATATTAAAGAGATTGAACAAAATGAGTATGGAACTCCGATTTTAAGCAGTGCCTTTAAAAGGGTGCAACAAGAGGCGAAAAATGATATTATATGCTATGTTAATGCGGATATCATCTTATTTCCCGACATATTAACTGCTGTTGGTAAACTTACATATGAAACATATTTAATTATCGGTCAAAGAATCGACCTTCAGATAGATTTCTCAATAGATTATTCAAGTGACCTCTGGAAAGAGACCTTAAGGGCGTTAATTTCAAATTATGGCCGTTTACACCCTCCCTTGGGAAGTGACTACTTTATTTTCCCGAAAGGTACAATAACTAATATGCCCCCGTTTGCTGTGGGACGTCCGGGTTGGGACAATTGGATGATATCCTATGCAAAACAAACAGGAATCCCTGTAATCGATGCAACAAAGTGTATTACAGTGGTACATCAAAATCACGACTATATGCATATCCCTAAAGGGAATGGGAAAACATATGAGGGCCCTGAGGCAGAAAAGAACCGATCTCTAATCGAGGGAAAAAAACTTCTTACAATAGAAGATACGAATTGGTATTTAACTGAAGAAGGACTAAAACGGAGGTTTAACCTTTTAAGGAGGACACGCGCGACTATAGGATCATATGCCGTTCGAATCTATAATTTGGGAAACTCGTTAAAAGACTGGTCTAAGCGTATTTAACCTATATGTATTTATACAGAGGAAATTAAGTTTTTATTAGATTGTTTAATGGATCCTGCGGTTATTATTTCAGGTTATTCTAGATCCAACAGCTTGTCAAGACTTCTAGACTCGATTAGCAATGCAAAATATCCTCATAAGAATATTGAAATAGTAATTTCCCTTGATGGAGGAGCTTCTAAAGAAGTACTTGCTGTTGCAAAACGGTTTAAGTTCTCGAATGGTAATGTTACAGTAGTTACACGAGACAATAATGTCGGACTTCGAAAACACATCCTCTGGTGTGGTGATCAGAGTCTGAAGTATGGTTCGGTAATCGTGCTTGAGGACGACATTGTGGTTGATCCATATTTCTATCTTTATGCATCGGCGGCACTTGATTTTTATGAAGGTTCTCAAAATATTGCAGGGATAGCTCTTTATGCGCCGCACTATAACGAATACATCGGCCTACCATTTGAACCATTCTGGGCAGGACATTCAAGTTACTTCATGTGTGTTCCTTGCTCTTGGGGTCAGGCATGGAGTGCAACGCAGTGGAATGAATTTCGTAACTGGTATAAGTATTCCACTTGTCGCGATGTAAACGATTGTGAATTGTTGCCAGAAGCAGTTAAGAAATGGCCTGAGAGCTCATGGAAGAAATATTTCGCAGCTTACATGGTGAATTTAAGTAAGTACTTTGTTTATCCATACGTAGCATATTCAACAAATTGTTCTGATACTGGTGGTAAACATGTTAGACAACAATCAAACGAATTTCAGGTACCTATGCCGCACCCGGAGCGCGTGTATGAACCGCCGCATTTTCAACGCTTAAAGGAGGATTCGATCAGATATGATTCCTTTATGGAGCCAGAACTATATCGTGAACTTTCAGCATATGGTATGGAGCCTTCGGAAATTGAAGTTGATTTCTACGGTTCAAAGCCCCTGAGTGTATTGATGAAAAAGAAGTTTTGCTTAACCAGCAAATCACCGGTAGAAGCGATTAAAAGTTTCCCCCTCAGATTTCGACCAATTGAACGAAATCTTTCCTATAGTAACAATGATCCCAAAGCCGGGCCGCTCTATTTGTGCCTTTCAAAAAGCATTCGTCCCGAGACAGTATTGCGGCAGCAAACTTGTTACTATAAATTCTTTGAATACTACTTCTTCTTTCCATTATCCACAAAGCATATTTTTAGCTTACTCCTGTATATATTTAAAAAGATACGTACGTTCATTCGTTTTTCCCGCATTCTGCAGAAATTTAGTCACAAAAAATAATTTTAAACCCCCTTCTGAGCGATTAGAGTTTCTTCCATAACTTCGGTGTCCTATTTGGGTAGTGCTCAATCAAACAACTTGTGTCTCCGAGTCAGTTCCAAAACACCTTCTCCGTAAGGGGTGTCCCCTCAGATAGTGGCAGTTCTGTCATTCTGACCTATATTCTAACTCGTGAGGGGGAAAATCTTGTACATAGATATTCCGATCAAAGCGCAACAAAGACAAAAGTTTGCAGACATTTTGGGATGATCCCCCCTCCACGAAGCACTTTCACCTCTGCCATTCGTTATCTTTTATCCGTCTATGATGCTATAATCTCCAAACCTATCCCGTCGCGGCAGTTACAGCCTGATCACCTGCCAGAATGCTGTGCACTACTTGTTCCTGATCGGAGGTGGGAAAGATATAGTTAAGAATGGGAGAAACTGTGCTGGGTACCAGCGGTATATCTGCAAAAGTATCCTGCCAAAAGTCAGCAGTGATTGGAACACTACCAAGCGCAAAACAGGGGGTCACTACTTCGCTAACTACTTCTTCTCTCTCGTTTTATTCAACGTCTTCTCATCCCCTTTTCTCGAATTCAGGTGGCACAACATGGAAAATCCTTTTACTGTCCCCATCGATGCCCGGATCGCTTTCCAGATTATGACACTGAACTATTCGAATCGAAAGCGCGCATATTGATGATTATTGACATCGTGCTCTCCCCGCCTACCGTGCGCGCACACTTCACCGCAACCGCGGTCGTCAAGAGAAGTGGTGATTCGGCTTTCGTCTAACACTCAGCAAACTCGGACTGCGTTCCCCTGCACCTGTTCTTCATCTGTTTGCCATGTCTCCTGATAGGTCTCCTGATAGGGACGATAATAGGTGCCTGTACCGGGGTCAGAAGTTCGAGCACCTTCTGGATATATATCTCCTAATCAAGGTAGAGTACTTCAATCTTGAAGCAGAGTTCGGCGATTCTGCCAAGGCATCGGGTGATGTATCCGACCTTCGAGGTTCCCTGGTGTACCGCGTACACAGCAAGCGTCATCTGCTGGCCTCTGGCGGTCACATAGGTCACGTAGCGGGTGACGTTGGCGTAGAACTCGTTCATCGATTGCTTGGGGTTGCTTCTCATAATGTAGGATTCATTCTTCCAAGAGGTCACTTCGTAGTCCGATCGTTCGTGTATTCGCTCACGGTCTGTACGCGTTCCCAGGTTTCAGGATTTGATGCATTGAAGGAGCGGGCGAGGATAGTGGCATTTTTCTGTTTCAACTTGTGCAATCGAATACCTCCAGAAATGGCGAAACGACGTCTCACAGGGTACCTGCGCCGAAAGTCCTATCATCGAGCGAGCCGATTAGTGCATCGTGGCTGTTCCAACCAGAGCCCGAAGTAGGTCTGTTTGGATGAGCGAACCTTGGATGGGATGGGTCAGGTACAAGTGCTGATCCTGTGTCGCAGCTGCAGGAACACAATATTCTTTTGGTTTGAGGTCACTACTCTTTCTGCAGATCATCGTCTTTCTTTGAGCAAAAGTGATGAAATGGATGCCTCAAAATCATATAGACCTTTTGCATTTGTGCGGCTTCAAGTTGGAGGGTCACAGCGGTCTTTTCTTAAATGAGCGAAGTACTGGGGATCAAGGTGGGAGATGTATTTAAGCTCGGCAACCTTGATCTGTCTCGTGGAGTTGCTTCATTGATACGAAAACGTATTGGAGAAGATATTTGTCGACAAACGAAGAATGATCAGGTATGAATTGCAGTTCAGACCAGTCACAGCAATGTGAGACAAGTATATTGAAAGAAAATCAGATGCGTATATGGACATATTGAGATAATTACTTTTATTCCGCCGATAGACTATGATGACGATACTCATTACCGGAATAAGTGGTTTTGTGGGTAGACATTTTACTCGATACTTATCAAACAAAAAACAAGGTTATGATATTCATGGTGTAAGTCGCTCAAAGCCTGCCTGGGATGCTATTCAGAATCAAGAACTGTGGGATTCGTGCTCATTTACGTTTCATCCGTGTGATCTGCTTGATTCAGTGCAAATCGGTACAATTATTGAAGAAATACAACCGGATTTTATTCTCCATCTGGCATCGTTTAGTTCCGTCGCTCAAAGCTGGCAGGCTCCCCTTGCCTCTTTTCTCAACAATACTAATGCATTCCTTAATATTGTGGAGGCGGTAAGAACTCAGGAGTTAAACCCTAAAATTTTATCCGTTGGCTCCTCAGAAGAATATGGCATCGTTAGTACAAGTGATCTACCGCTTACTGAAAAGCAGAAGGTCAACCCTGCAAACCCATACGCAGTGGCAAGAGTTGCTGAAGAATACTTATCTCAAATCTATGTAAAAGGATATCATCTCGATATTTGTTGTACACGCTCTTTCAATCATATTGGACCTGGACAACGTGATCAATTTGTGGTAAGTTCTATTGCGAAGCAGTTTGCTGATATTGCGGTTAACCACAGAGAACCGATCATAAGGATTGGGGCGGGGTCAATTATCCGCGATTTTGTGGACATAGATGATGTAGTTCTAGCGTACGATGCGATATTAGATAGGGGAGTGTCCGGCGAGATTTATAATGTATGCAGTGGGAGGGGATATTCGATTCTGGATATTGTAGATTGCCTGTCAAGATTGACACAGGTTTCAGTAGAAGTTGAGCAAAAACAAGATCTTCTCCGCCCGATCGACAATCCAATACTTATTGGGAGCTATGAGAAACTCCATCGTGAAACAGGTTGGGAACCAGCCTGTTCGATGGAGCAGAGTCTTAAAAAGATATATGGTTATTGGTATAATATGCTATTATAAACTTCTTTTGTGTCTTGAGCTGTACGTTCCCAAGAAAATAACTTTAAGCGCTGAAACCCTTTTCTAATGAGTTGCTCTTTGTAACAATTGTCGGAAAGAACGGCTTCGACACTCTGAATAAGAGATTCTGAATCAGTTGGGTCAAAATAACTGGCTGCATCTGCTCCGATTTCTTGAAGTGAACTGGAATCGCTCAATATCGCCGGACAACCACAGGAAAATGCCTCTAAAACGGGGAGCCCAAAGCCTTCATAGAGCGAAGGAAAGATGAATGCGCGGGCATTTTCATACAAATCTCTCATAATGTGATCGTTTATTTTTACAAACTTTACTTTTGTGAGGATATTCAGCTGATCAAGTACCTTTAGTTCATGAGGCGTGAGTGGCCCGCCCCCTGCACAATAGATATACAGATCCTCATGCTTCTTTAGCAATTTTGCCATAGATTTGACGAAGAACATAAAATTTTTATATCCTGATCGATTTCCTACGTATAAGAGATAGGATTTTTTAGATTTAGGCTCATGATTCCTTCCAATTTGATTCGAACGAGTCACGTACTCGAAAGGGTTCCCAAGATAAATCACAGTTATGCGGTCCGGATCGACGCTGGTATATCTTATAATATCCCTTTTTGTGTTTTCAGATATTGCAATAATTGCTCCAGCCTGCTCAATCAGTTGTTTTTTCCGTACCCTTATGGGGCTATCTGGTGAAAAGTAATGAGGATATAACTCGTGAATCATATCGTAAACAGTTAGTACAAATGGTTTCTTCTGCAGATATCGCAAGAAATAGGGATCATAATACGTTGGATGGAAAACATCAAAGTCTTGATGTTTCAACAAGCGCACGGACTCTTTCTGATTAATATGTAGACGGTTTAATATGTCGATATGAGCAATTTTCTGGATGGCCGGAAATATTTGCACATCGCACATAATTCTACTTCTATTTGACCAATATTGGTTTAATGCATATCGGTTGAGAAGGTTTTCATTACGTGAATAACGCAAAGCAAGAGCGTGTATAATGTCTGGATCGTGGGAAAATTGATCCATCAATTCGCAAAAGTAACGTGAAATGCCGCCATAGTTTTGGGAGGTGAATATCTGGTGATCGTAGAGTAGTTTCATGATATCTGCCCTACTTTAGTTGTATGTCGTTCACAAATGCGTTATAGCGCTCTGCGAATTTTTCTTGTGTATGGTGAGTTCGTGCGTACAGCCATGCACTTCTAGACATCTTCTGTAACTCATTTTTTGGTTTTTGTGATAATATCTTTATCGATTCTACTATCTCATCAGTATTGTTTTTTGATAGAATAATTCCAAAATCGGCGACATTTACTGAAGCTTCGTAACTTATTATGGGAATCAACCCAGCATGCAAACATGTAATTACACTACCTCCTCCGCCTTCAGAACATGATGGATATATCAATGCATTTGTAGTCTTGATGATGTCTAAAAACCGGTCACTTCTTACATCGACAAACCCGAATGTCCTAATGTTTTTCGATTGATATAATTCTCTGAAATATAGTTCCTCAAAATCAGTTTCTTGGTTTATTGGACCACACACTATCAAATTGTAATCTTTTAGTTCATCGAAGGCTTCCAGTACTATGTCTAGACCTTTATGGACCATCCCTGAGCTGCCAAACCAAAGGTAATTTTTCCTTATTTTATTAAAATCCTTCTCATGATATGGAAATTGAACGGTTGTGGAGAGTGGTATTGGGTATAGAGGTTTACCTGAATACGCAAATGTCCTTTGAGTAAATTCGTTTCCCAAGATTGTTGCACAATCGGCATATTCTATACCAAGGTTTGGAGATACTTGGCGTCGCGGCTTTAACTGAACTCCCTTCCTTGATTTTAGATGTGATAAGCGTTCCATTTCAGCATTATTCTGGAATTGCCAATGTGCCCCTGTAATATGCAGTATCTTTTTGCAATCTCTTCCTAAAACTGGGGCAAGACGCTCCATATTTGAGTGAATGTCTATGAATATTGAATATTCTTTTTTGGGGAGAAATGATGTGTTATCCCAGTCAATTATATCTACATTGTACCCATGTTTGAGCCAAGTTTTGGCGATCTGCTGGCATTCCCACATATTCGTGTGAGAGAAAAATCCTGGACTCTTCTGTTCAACCCTAAATGGAAGAGTTTTATATGACAATAAAACATTCTTATCACTATTTGTATCAGAGGTTAAAGTAATTATATCATCGTGTAATAGCCGCCTACATGTTGTAATCACATTTAATTTTATAGTATCCATTAGTGAGAGTATCATTTTAATCTCCAGACCTTCCCGTAGTCTTATCGATATCATTCATTGTTTTTGAAAATAAATGGAGATAGCGCTAATGTATTGTCAGCTTTATCTACAGATATTGAAAATGGGCCTTCATATTGGCCATTAATAAAATTCCATTCGACTTTGCCAAACTTACCTACTATTTCGTCAAATTCCTCGAAAGTCCATTCACGCAAATGCCAATGATTTTTTGGCGTCCCGTCTCTGTTTGTATATTCTGGTCGCCTATTTGGGGTACTTAGAAAGACCCCCTTTCTTGATACTCTCAGCATTTCTTTGATTAGCCAATTGAAATCCTCAACATGTTCTATGACATCGACACATGTAACTGTATCGAAAGAGTCGTCTGAAAATGGCAAAGTATAGCCGTCATAAATCCCGAGTGAAACAAGTCTTGGGTTTCTTCCAACGATTGTATCTTGACAGTAATCATATACTTTCTTATCAACATCTACGCCACTGACTTCTTTTGCCTTAATTGCTAAGATATTAAGGCCATAACCCAGTCCAAAGCCAACATCAAGAATTTTCGTGGATTCAGCAACATATTTGTTTAATGCGAGGAAATATGCTTCAATCTGGACAGGTACTACAGATCCTTTACCCACAATTGTTGAGTACTCCTTTGGATCTGGCTTTCTCATAATGTTCTTTTCGATCAGGTTAAACATGTTACATACTAAATCCATCATAGACACCGCCATTGTATTTTTGGCAAAATCAATCCGTTTCGACCTTGACCCAATTTGAGAATGGGGCTTGAATCATCAAAGACTTCGAATACGAGATAATCATCCATAATATCTAAAACCTCAACTTTTGGTATACTCGATGACACTTTTATGTAATATCTTCCCTCTCTAAAAATCGAAAGGTCGACAGGACAAGTGGCAGTATAGTTTCCCGGAGTACACACTTCCATTTGACCTGTCCAATCCTGACTGGTTGTACAAAAGAGACAAACGTCCAAATCTGTTAATATTTCTATGGCGATCTGTGCACCGTTAATATTTTCTTTTACCGAGTACTGTATTTCGATCGATAAAGTTTCTGAATTATAATATGATATCGAAGGTTCACCAGATTTTAACAATCTAACTCTGTCAATATACAACTTTTTATTTTCGTTGTTTTTTATTCGTTTGTATTCTACTTTGTTTTGAGATGAGTCCTGTAAATACTTTGAAATAGATTGCTTAATCTCGTCATCAACTAGGCATTTACCGCCACTTAGTACAATCCCTCTCTGGCATAATGAAGCTACAGCATTCATATTATGGCTCACAAATAGGACTGTCCGCCCTTCCCCGGCAATTTCTCCCATCTTTCCGAGGCATTTTTTCTGGAACGCTGCATCTCCCACCGCCAGTACCTCATCCACTAACAAAATTTCTGGCTCCAGATGCGCTGCCACTGAGAACGCGAGACGTACCTGCATTCCGCTAGAGTAGCGTTTTACTGGTGTGTCCAGGAACTTCTCGACACCGGAGAACTTGATGATCTCATCGAACTTGTCGT
>OFEK01001589.1_pt1 | contig 14802 bp, 13 predicted proteins | sample 1521131 | NCBI WGS metagenome assembly OFEK01 (sample SAMN05720209, study PRJEB24109) | activated sludge metagenome | isolation source: Anaerobic digester | place: China | collected 2015-12-16
TAAAGCGCATTTTTTAATCACCAATCTGAGATCATAAATCATCATTTTTTCTCCTTCTCCGTGGGGTTTTCTTTTCCAGTTTTTTCACTTCCTCCACCGCAGCGATAAAATGACGCTCCACCGGCGGAGGTTCTTCCAGGGCCTGCTCGCGGTATTTTTCATATTCGTCCCGAGCCTTCTCAAGGGCCGCCTCGTGGCTGACTCTGCCGGCATGGGTGAGAATGTCCCGTTCGCTGACCTTCAGGAACTCGTCCAGTTTTACGATCCAGTCCTTCATGTACATGGGCCTTCGGCTCAAGGCCTGAAGCTCGGCAAAATCAAGATACATGGTCACGATCCGGTTGAGGGTGTCCAGTTCCTCGGCACTCAGGTAATTCTTGGCGACTTCGATATCCTCCCGGGCTGGTCTCACCCCGGCCCAGGAAGTCAACCCCATGTGCGGTTTCCGGGCGTCGGCGCGGGCGGCGATGACCTCGGCGGCCGTGTGCCCGTGGGCGGCCCAGTGCATCTTGTTCTGGACAATTTGGAAGAAACGGCGGGACATTTCCGTGTTCGGGTCGTAGTCGATGCTGGTGGCGTAGATATCGAGTACTTTGCGCCAGAACACTTTTTCCGAGGCCCGGATGTCCCGGATGCGGGCCAGCAACTCGTCGAAATAATTGCCGCCGCCCGCCTGCTTGAGCCGCTCATCGTCCAGGGTAAAACCCTTGACGATATACTCCCGCAGCCGCTGGGTGGCCCAGATGCGAAACTGGGTGCCGCGATGGGATTTTACCCGGTAACCCACTGAAATAACGACATCCAGGTTATAATGTTGGGTGTCATACGTCTTGCCGTCCGAGGCAGTTATCCGGAAATTCCGGATAACTGATTCAGGCGACAACTCCCCTTCCGCAAAGATATTCCGGATATGCTCATTGATAGTCCGTACATCCTTTTGGAACAGCTCAGCCATGAGTTTCTGGCTCAGCCAGACTGTTTCATCTTCCAGCCGCACCTGGATACGGGTGCGTCCGTCCTCGGTCTGGTAGATGAGGAGTTCGGAGCGGGGAGGGTTGGCGGGAAGGTTAGGCATGATCAAAATTCCTTCCTGTTGTGAATTTGGGTTCATCTGCCATTCGACTCACGTCGCTAAGCCATCCCTTTATTTCACCAGTGGTATCGCGTTCACCAATTTCTTCCACAGTCATTACCGGAGCTATCTCATCACTAAGAATGGCTTTCACCACGGTTTTTTTCTTTCCAAGCAGTCCAGACAAACATGTAACAATATCATTGTCATCCGTGACTTCAATTGTTGCGTCGATCACACGTTTAATTGCAGCCGGATGGATATAATTCTCCATAGAGCGTTTGGATGTCTGCACAGCCTTTGAACCATCCATTCTGCTATTAACTTTTTTTACCTGTTCGTCGTATGTGTTGTTATCATCACGGTCGTATATATGGAACTCAGGTTTTTGGAAGTTCTTGAAAAGATGTGCATTCACTACATCACGCAAGTTGCCCCCGTTCATCGGGATAATAGCAAAATGCGGATCGCAGCTAAGGTCAGGTATATTTTGATCAGCTTGGTGCAGTGTGTGGCTGATGTTTCTAAGGAAGCGGACATCGTTGGCTCCCTCCACACATACTAACACTCTTATGAGATTGTCAGGCAACATGCCCAATTTTTCCGCTATCTCCCTAAAAAAGCTAAATGAATCCTCTACATCAGAACTTCGGACAAAACGGCACCCGCTGGAATCTACATCGATGAGTCTGATTCCATCTATCGGAACTTCACCAGCTAACCCAGGTGCATGTGTCGAGACAAGAACTTGCGCAGAATATTTAGATAATTCCAGCAGGGCCTGTATTAATATCCGTTGATGATCAGGATGTTGGGACGTTTCCGGTTCTTCAATGGCGTAAATAATGGGACGGTGCCCCTCTGACAACGCTTTTCGCTCCGCTTCAGCCCTGAAAAAATTTAATAATACCAACCGCCGGACCCCTGAACCGCGTTTATCTAAGGGAACATCCAAGTCGCTGGAAAGCGTATATTTAAAAAGACTTTTCCATTTAATATTTTTATCCTTTATCTGCGGTTTAAGCTGCCCTGCTAATTCTGGATTCATTTCCTTTAATTTATCAACCGTTCTTTGTGCCACTTCTTGAACACGTTTCTCAACATGAGCGCTCAATTCTTGAAGTTGGTCCTCTATTTCTGTCAAAGCCTGTTCAACGGCTACACCCATTGGTGTTTGCGCCTCAGTATCTTGGTCTGAACTTGAACGGTCAGATACAAAAAGTGCGCACATCGGGAGATATTTCAGAATTTGTTCCCAAAGTGTTTTAGATTCATTTTTATCTACGGAGATATCGGCAGGCTGAAAGGTATAGGCGTCTGAGCGTTCTATTATGGCGCGACGGATTTTGGCTTTAATTGTTTTCTCTCCAGTTTCTAAATCCACATTACATTTATCTGCGACTTTTTTTAACTCCGTTATTGTCAAAGAAAGTAAGGAATTTCCATCTTTGTCAATAGGATGATTGCCTGCATTTATTAAAATCGTTGGGCTGATTTTTGATTTAGTGCAGTCATATAGTTTCGAAATTCGCAATCTTCCGTTAAATCGCAGTACATGTTCATCTTCAAGATTGGTTTCATAAGAGTCATCAAGAATAATTTTTTCGGGAAGGTCATCGAATTCACAAGTAATTCTAACCTTTGCCGGATCACCGTGGACTGAGCCATCTCCTTGTTCAATCTTAATTCCGTCACCTTCCAGAAAAATAGTCAAGGCAGCCAATACGGATGATTTCCCAACATCATTGCAACCAATAAAGGCCGTAAAATCCTCAAGTTCGACCTCGAATGGCTTTGCAAATGCCCTGAAATTCTCAATTTCAATTCGTCGCAGTTTCATGCTTTCAACCCCTTCAAGTTTAACGCCTCAGCCTGTTGTTCCATTTCCTGCAACAGCTCCTTCATATGCGCCTCACGCCACTTGGCCGTTAGGTCGCCATTAAAGGCGCGGTGGAGAAGGTTTTCAAAGAGATGGTCGATATTCTCCGTAGTCTTCTGCTGGGCACTAACCTGCTGGAGAACGTTTCCAGCAATTCGACAAAAATTGTCCTGAGCATCTACAGGCGGTAGAGCAATTTCCAGAGCCGAAATGTCTTTTTGGTTTAGGCTCGCTTGATTGACTGCTCGCTTGCACCGTTGCCTGTAGGCAGCCCTTACTGAGTCAGTGTTGAGCACTGCGAAAAGATACTCGGGCTGCACCCGTCTTCTATCCGGGCGCATCAGAAGAAGGTTCATCCCGTGAATCAGCGGATCGGGTTGGCCTTTGTAAATCGCTGTCTTCCCGATGTGAGTTTCGCTGTTGATATGACTAAACAGAATATCGCCTGTCTCCATGCGCCACTTCGCAAGTTCGTAATCGTCAAGTTCAACATATCGGACACGGTCAGGGTTGATGATGCCAGATGAGATGGTCTCGATTCGCGTGACGGGATAGCCCCGGTTATCCTGGTTCTGTTCCGTTGTCGTGCCATTGCGAAGGAACGTAAGCAGGTTTCCAACTTCTTCAGTTGGAAATCCACGCGGGTTTGCCAGCGGATCGCCGAACATCTTATAAAAGAGCGCGGGGAGAATCCGGGCGGCTTTGGCGTCGGCCTCAGCGCACTTCTTGCGCAGCGCATCAGCCTGATCGAGTATTTCGACAATACGGTGTTGCTCGGAGAGGGCGGGCAGAGGAACTTTAAATTTCTTTAGCGCGGTCTTGGTAACTTCTTTGAAAGTCGTTGATCCGGCCAAAGCGGTGATTTCGGCTGTATAGTGTAGCAAACAGTAGGCAAGATACTTTGCGTCGACAAATTTCTTAGGAATGAAATTGGCGAAACCCTGATTCGTAGCGAGCGGGACCCTTGAGATTCCGAGTTTGCCAATTGTTGCACGAGAAGAGAACAACACAGTCCCGACAGGAAGAAGCGGCGCGGAGATAGCAGCTAACCCTTCCTCAGTAATTTTGCCTGCCGTGTCGCTCACATCGGCAATGCCTTTGCCCGGCATGGGGAGGTCGGTCGGAGTAAGCCATGGAATTGATCCGTTCCAATACTCTGCTTGAGTACGGCTTGGGGTACTCCCTCCGGTGATGGTGGCGATTTGTCCTAAAGCTGGTGTGGACCACTTCATTCGACTGCCTCCACTTCCCGAAGCAGTTTCTCCAACCCCTCCGCGATCTCCCGCTCTAGGACAAGCGTTTCTCGGATAAGCTGCGCTGGGTCGTCATCCGGCGCCTTTTCGGCGATCTGCGGCTTGTAGCGGCCGGCAGCGAGGTTGTAATCGTTTTCAACAACGGTTTTGATGGTTGCCCACCAGCAGCGCGGCTCGGCGCTACCGGGTTGCAGAAGGGTTCCGGCTTCAACACCCGGCGGATTCGAAAATCTCGATTCTTTATAAGCCTTCCACTCTTTGAGCAAATCAGGGATGTCGTTCCGTTCGGGGGTTTCAGGTCTGCCGCCACCGGAAATCCTGTCCGGGTCGAAACCGTCCGCACGCACATCGTAGAACCAGACCTTTTCCTTATGTTTGGTCTTTTTGTCCTTTTTAGCGCCCGAAGCCGGCCTGCGAAAAACGAGGACCCCGGTCTTTACGCCCGCGTAGGGTTTGAATACTCCAGCGGGCAGGGAAACTATGGCCAGCAGATCGAAATCCTCGATCAGCTTGCGGCGTAGCTCCACGTGCGCCGAGGTCGAACCGAAAAGCAATCCTTCGGGCACCACCACGGCGCACTGGCCGCCCGGAGCCAGGGCCTCCATCATCACGCCCAGAAAAAGCAGTTCGCTTTTCTTGGAGTTGGTGGGCAGGTCCTTGCGGATGGATTCCTTGGGAAGCACACCGGCAAAGGGCGGATTGGAAAGGATCACCTTGTAGCGGCGGTTCAGATCGTCCTCGGTGAGGCCGCCCATATCGGAAAGCGTGTTGGCGCGCTTGACGTTGGCCTGACGAATTCCGTGCAGCACCAGATTCATCATGGCGATGCGCATCATCTGACGCGATACGTCTATGCCGTAGATGGAGCGCTCCAAAAGCTCCCAGTTGGGGACCTTTTCCCCTGGACCCTTTCGGTAGGTCTGCAGCGTCGGAATGTCCTTTTTCGCCTCCTCGATGGACTGGTTGCGCTTTTCCAGCCACTCCTCACCGTAGATGGGCACTTCCTGAGGCTCGGTCGAGTATCTGGCCAGGATGTACTCGATGGCATCGATGAGGAAGCCGCCGGTACCGCATGCCGGGTCATAGATCGTGTCGCCGAGATTGGGGTCCACCATCTCGACCATCATGGTTCGGATCTGGCGGGGCGTTCGAAATTGGCCGTTCAGAGCGGACTGCCCCAGGTGGGTCAGCATGTACTCGAAGATATCGCCCTTCACGTCGGTGCCGAGCTTGGCGAAGTCGATACCGTCGATCTCGTCCACCACTTGCTTGAGCACGTTGGGGTCAACGACCTCGAGCACAGCGTCGCGGAAATACTCGGCAATCTGCGGCTCCTCCTTCACCAGCGAAGCCATGTAGGGAAAAACGTGGTCGCGCACGAAGTCACGCAGATCCGAGCCGCTCTTGAAACGCCACTTGGACCAGCGGAAACGCTCGGCCTGTTTGGGATAAAGCAGTTTGCCGTTACCGTTGGTCTGTTTGCCCATGAGGCGCTCTTTAAGTTCGCGGCTGGATTCCTCCTCGTCGAGCAGCTTGAGGTAAATCAGATACGAAATCTGCTCGATATAGGTAACCGGATTGGTCACACCGCCGGCCCAAAGGATGTCGGTGATGCGGTTCAGTTTTCTGCGCAAATCCTGGTTCATCTGCGATCTCCGATTTATGATTGTTGATTTACAGTCTGCTTGCGTGAAAGCGATGTTCCACTTCTAACAATTTGGTTGGCGAATGTTCTCCCCACTGGAGTCGTTGGCAGTGCCTCGACAAGTCTGACTATCCTCAAGGCAAAGGCCTTTGTCCTTTGCTTCAACTCTTCTTGATGCATGATCACTTCCTTATAATTATCAATCGACAATCATCAATCTAAGATGCTTTCTTAAAGACCGAATCATTTAGATCCTGGATGATTTCCTTGAGCCCCGTCTCGCCGAAGAGCTCAACGCCCAGCTCTGCCGCATTCAAAATGGAAAGCGGCGGCTGGAACAAATCTTCCAGCTCGATGCGGCCGCGGGCGATGCCGCGGTTCTTTAAGAGGGAGAGATACTGCGCCTGCTGGGGCGTGATCGATTTTGCGACCAGCCAAGCCTGGAAATTCTCAGTCAACTCCTCCTCGCGGGGTTTGATCTTGAGGGTGCCAAGAGCGGCCTTGATAAAATCGATCAGGTTGCCGCCCGGCTGGCGGTAAGCTCGGCGAAGGTTTTCCTCGTTGAAGTACATCTCCGGCCGGTTGAGCCGGTCAGCCAGTGCCCTCTCCTCGTCTTCGGTGAGCAACTCCCCTCGCCGGACCTTCTGGATGATCGGGTCATCCTTCACAGCGGATTGAACGCTCGTTTCCCAATTGGAGACGTAGTCGCGCTTGTCAACTCGCTCACCCTCCGGTCCTACCTCCACATAGGTGACCGCGTGGAGCCACTCGTCCTCGAGGCCAAGCTCGACAAGGTCACCTGGCGGTTTGGGTGGTTTGCGTTCACCGTCAGGAGCATGTCCGCGACCGATGCCGGTGAAAATGTCGGTATCGCTGTCGTTGAAGTAGTCGTGGTTGCCGAAGAAATCATAGATGACAAATTTCTGCTTCCGGATATGATCCGCGGTGCGGGTTCCACGCCCCCGCATCTGTTGGTAGAGGATGGGGCTGCGCACCCGGCGGCACATTACCAGGTGGAGCACTTCCCGACAGTCGAAGCCGGTATCCAGCATGCCGACACTGACGGCCACCTGCGGATACACCTCGCGTTTGAACTTGCGGATGAGATCGTCGGCGTCTGCAACGTCGCTGGTGATAACCTCGGCGTACTGACCTTTCAGTTCGGGATGTAATTCGTTTAAGTAGTGAGCGAGCCGTGCGGCATGGTGCTTGGTGATGGCAAAAACGATGGTCTTGCCGGGTCCGGTCTTCTGACCCGGAGCCAGCTCTTTGAAGTTCTCCCAGGCGAGCCGGTCGAACTCCTGCATCATTTTCTTGTTGGTGTCCTCGTTCGTCCATTTGCGTTCAAATTCGGACGGGTCGTATGTTTGCTCATCAATCTCCGCACCTTCGGCAAGGATTTGGGTGATGCCGGTGGCAAATTTGTAGGGACACAGATATCCCTCCCGGAATGCCTGCAAGATCGGGAAGGTAAAATCCGGCCGGCCATCGCGGCACTGATAGAATCGGAATGTGTTCCGCTCGATATAGGCCGAGGGGGTTGCAGTCAGTCCGATATGAAGCGCATCGAAATGCGTGAGCGCCGTCTGCCAAGAGCCATAGATGGAACGGTGGCATTCGTCGGCGATGACCACGTCGAAATAGCCACTGGTGAATTCCGTGTAACGACTGATCATCGTCTGGAGCAAACAGACCGTAATCTGTTGCTCCTGCCGGACCATGCCGGGACGCAGCCAGTAGCTGCTGTACTGGTTCAGAATGTCTTGCATGGCTTCGAGCGCCTGTTTGGCAAGCTGCTCTCTGTCCACCAAAAACAGAACCCGCTCGGCGCGTCCGGATTGAATGAGCCGTTTGATATAGATGGAGACGAGATCCGTCTTGCCTGTGCCGGTGGGGAGTTCAATCAGAAAACGGCGCTTGCTGAGCTCCACAGCGTGGTCCAGAGCCTGCATGGCCTCTCGCTGATAGGGCCGCACCTGCCGGGTCTCGCCTTGGCGCAGGTAATACTCGGGGATTTCTATTAACGCGAGCGGCTTCCGAGTGGCGCGCATCTCCACCAAGCGCTCAAGATCGCGGCGGGAAAAGAGCGAGTTGACGATCCGGGCGTCGTCGTTGCCGTAGTCCCAAAAATAGATGAGTTCGCCATTCGTAAGAAAAATGAACGGCGAGCCGATTTTCTTGGCATATGGCAGCGCCTGTTGTTTGGCCGTATAGGGCTCTATGGCCGTGCGTTTTGCCTCTATGATGGCAAGCGGGCGACCGCGCCGGTCCATCAAGACATAGTCTGCCCGGCCGGTTGGTATCTCATCGCCGTCCTCCGTTTTCCGGCCGGGTTTGTACCCATAGGGTGCAACGGGTTCAGAAGTGACCCAAGATGTGTCACGAACGTGAACCTCGGTGAGCACCTGCGACTTGTCGGCGGGGTCCCACCCCGCCTGGCGGAGCAGATCGTCGATGACGATCCTCGCATCTGCTTCGGTCGAATAATCCTTCACAGGCGCTCCTCCTGAAATTTCAGCCGATCACTGCCACTCGGGAAAGTAATCCGCAAGATTCGTGTTTCTGAAATAGACCTCGCAGACCAGGCGTCTCCGGTCGATCTTGTGGGCAGTCCGGAGTTCGACTTGCCCCCCATATATGAGCCTCGACAACCGGTCCTTGGCCGCTTGGCCGCCATAAGCGTGAAGCTCCGGGGCGTCGTAGCCCGCCGGGCGGACTCGGGTGCCCGTCTCACCGTTCCATTTCCATTGAGGGGTGACCTCGAAAGTATCTCCGTCGATGATTGATGTGACCGTAAATGTTGGCATGGCTGCTCCTTTCTGGTTTCGGACCCTTGATCGGTCTGTCTGTGTCCGATATAGAGCAAGGCCCATGCCACTTCCCGGAGTGAACGACGACCCGCTGTTATCATAGGTGTTAGCTCATTTGTCGTTAGTTCTGACATCATCTCTTCCTTCAACCCAGATTGAAACACCTTCAGCCCTGGTTTAAGTCTTTGGTCTCGATTGCAAGAACTTGTGCACCGCCTGCGGCGTGACCCCAAGCATTCGAGCCGCTCGGCTTTGATTGCCGTTGGCTGCTTCAAGCGCCCGGAGGATCATTTGCTTCCGAGCGCTCCCGAGAAACTCATCCAATGAGAATCCCTCGTAAGGCTCGGGAAGTGCATCCAGTGGGTCCGCATAGGTGACCGGTTCCATGATGAGGAGGTCGTCTGCCTCCAAAACATCGTTGCGGCAAAGCAGAACAGATCTCTCGATGACGTTTTCCAGATCGCGAACATTCCCCGGCCAGTTGTGAGTTTGCAGCCTGGACAAGGCTTCCGCCGACAGCCTCTTGGGTCGTCGCAACGAACCATTCAACCTATCGAGAATGTGAAGCGCCAGTTTGGGAATGTCGGAACGCCTTTCACGAAGCGGGGAGAGTTTGATTTCGCCGACGTTGAGCCTATAAAAAAGGTCTTCCCGGAATTTCCCCTGCCTCACCAGTTTGCGTAAGTCCCGATTCGTCGCACCCACAATCCGCACGTCCACCTGATGCGCCTGGGCTTGTCCGATCGGCTCCACCAGTCCATCTTGCAGAACTCTCAGCAACTTGGCCTGTGCGGGCATGGGAAGCTCTCCGAACTCATCCAGGAAAAGGGTCCCCTTATCCGCCGTATCGAACTTGCCAACCTGGTCGTTAATCGCGCCGGTAAAGGCTCCTTTCTTGTGACCGAACAGCAGGCTTTCGACAAGGCCTTCCGGAATCGCCGCACAATTTACAGCGACAAAGATATTTCGCGGCCTTCCACTCAAACAGTGAATGTACCGTGCGAATAGCTCTTTGCCGGTCCCTGTCTCCCCAAAGATGAGAACCGGGGCCTGTGATGGAGCCAGCATGGCACCCATCTCGAGTGAACGCTGCATCGCGGCGTGATCTCCCACAATGCCAAGCTGCACTCTGACGGAATCGACATCGGCTTGGCTCTCTTCAACTAGAATCGATGCATCCTGGAACCTGACAGTGGGGAACTCACGTGCGGACAAATCCACCTCGGTCACGAGCGGGTGTTGTTTTGTCACAAAATGCGGTGGTCGCACATGGAGGATGCGGGCGGGAATTTCACCGGAGGCCGTCAGGAGAACCCAGCAGGCATGCATATGGGGCGTTCCCGACGCGACTGCGACAAAGAAGCGTGCTGAAGAAAAATCCTCGATGATGCGATGGAGATGCGCTCTGAGCCCCTCCAATATCTCTTGGTAATTCGTCGGATCGGCAAGGTTGATTTCGAGAACGTGAACCGCGCTCCCATGATGGAGCTTCTTGATAGCGTCTTTCGTTTCCCCGGTAACCCGCTGGGTGCTTGGGGTATCGAAGAGAAATATATGATCGAATGAGCGTGTGGACAGGAGGGAAAGGATGGGGCCAGGCTGTTCCTTCTGATCAACCAATCCCTTGAAGTAAGGGTCATGAAATCCTGTGAATGTCAGCAGAACATCCATCATTTCTTTCCCGTATCCGAATTCTGAGAATCGGACTCCGCTGCTCCCCCTGTCTTTACCCACTCGTCCACCTCTTCCTTGCGGAATTTCCAGAGGCGGCCCATCCGGTGCGCCGGCATCTGCTTTTCAGATATCCATTTATAGACCGTATCCCGCTTGATGCCGAGATAGGCCGCAATCTCATCTACGGATAGCCATCGATCTTCCATCACTGACTCCAGTCGCACAGGGTCTCGTCCCATCCTGAACGGTCTCAGTCCTTCGGTTACGTGAAAAGCCCGGTGCAGATAGCCCCATTGGCTTCCATCCGGTCTGAACAGAACAAACTGGCATATATTATACGAAAGTCGGAGTGCGTGTCAAAGGGTTTTTCCGAGTTTCTCCGGATTTGACCGAGCGGAAGCTACCGGAGCCAGCAAGACTCCCCAAGAGGTATAAACCTCTTCGAAATCGGGTCCTCCCCCACAGATAACGTAAACTATCTTTCGCACATTTGGAGAATTGAAAAGAGACGCCCTCATCTGGTTACGTTGAGTTACCAGACAAAACGTGGCCAAAAGGAGGACGCTCGCGAACGAAGTTCGCGCTGAACCAAGAAGGTTCACAAGAAAAGATTATACGAATAGACGAAGGGCTCGTGAAGCGGGAACTGAGCGAGATCGTCCGAGGCACGGTGGAGGAGACTTTGAACAAACTTCTTGACGCTGAAGCAGATGAGTTGTGCGGTGCAGAAAGATATGAACGAAGTCCCGAGCGGATCGACACGAGGGCCGGTTCCTATGAACGAAACCTAGCAACAAAAGCAGGGAAGGTCACACTCAAAGTACCCAAGCTGAGAACGATTCCTTTCGAGAGCGCGATCATTGACCGATACAAGCGCCGGGAATGCTCGGTGGAAGAAGCACTTATCGATGGGGCACTCGGTGCTACATGAATATGGACCTGTTATTCAAAGGAGAAATCGGCTACCAGATAATCGAGGCATAGGCGGGAACTGGGTGAGGGCTTCCCGATAAATGTGCGAAAGATCGTTGACGCTACCGCGTACACTGAACAACTTTCAAATTAGGCGAGAACTAAAACTCTCTCTTTCGATATGCCATGATAGACAATCCAACTGATACAATACCAACAATTACAACTACTGCATAACTCAGGAAAACCATATTCGAGAAACTTGATACATCCATAGAGATTTTTTTTCCGAGCGCCATTGTTTCGAAAGGTAATAGCTTTGTACAAAGATACGGCAGGCCAAAACTGATAGCAAAGTACAAAAAGAAGCTGACTCTCTGGCCATTTGTACTTCCGAGCAAATAATAAAAGGGGTAAGCGATAAACACAAAAAGCATTCCCATAGAGTACCCAAGCAAATAGTAAAAAATCTTCCCGTCCGCATCTATATGAATGGTTAGTTCAACTAGTAATTCCGCTCCAATCCCAACAATTGTAAATATCGCTAAGGTGATAATTGATAATAGATACCTTGCGACAACAATCTTTTCGCGCGGAATCGCAAAGCTATTCACAATAACATCTGCTTTTTCTCTTTCATCAATCATAAACCCACTAAAACATATAAGAAAACCCAAGATAAAAAGAACTAAAATTGGTCCAAACCGCATGTCAAGGCCTGGCATAAGGGGGTAGTTACTTGAAACTGGAAACGCTATAATGGCTATCATAAACACCAACAAATAGACCTTTTTTTGAGGCATTATGTCCTTAAGCATCAACCCTATCATCGTATTTCCTTCTCGTACTCATCCTGCACAAAGTGACAAATGATATCCTCTATCGAGGCATCAGAATAATCCAAACGGCTACTATTCCGAAAGTTGTTTATCGCTTCTTTTTCAACAAGAGCAGATTTGCACTTCCCTCGCACCAAGCACAATTTTGCATCTCTTTGTAACTCGTAGACGATTTTTTCAATATCGCCTCGTATAACACCGTATTTTTCACTTAGTTTTTCTTTTTGTTCGTCAATAACTATATGCCCGCCCAGGATAAAGAGCACCGAGTCCGCAATTCTTTCAATATCAGTCGTAATATGGGTAGAAAAAAGAACAGTTCGATCCCGTCGCTGAACATATTTTTTTAATAAATCTAATATTAGCGGTCTTTTAATTGGATCAAGTCCCGATGTCGGTTCATCCAAAATTATGATATTGCTGTCACGGGAAAGCGCGACAGCCAGCGAAAGCATCGTTTTCATCCCTTTGGAAAAGGTCTTCACTTTTTCTCTTTCGGGCAAAGCAAATTCGCTGCACATTTCAATAAATCGAGCCGAATTCCATCCGCATGCAATTCTTTTTAAAATAGACTGTATTTCCGCGATAGTTAACCCGCTCCAATATGAAAATTCATCATATACAAAACTAATTTTCTCGCGGTACTTAGGGTTTTCGAAACTCACATCTTTCCCCAAAACACGCATCTTCCCAGAATCGAGCCTAATTAGATTCATTATCGCTTTTATTGTCGTTGTTTTCCCTGCTCCATTTGGTCCAACAAAACCTTTGATCTCACCCCCGACAAGCGAGAAAGAGATATCCTTAAGTGCGAATCTGGGATACTTTTTATTAAATCCTGATATTTCCATCAAGTTATTCATATCTATCAATTTCTCCTAGTGCTTCACAGACTGGGTCAAAAACATCGGATTCACCTAAACTCTGTTCATTAAAACAATATGCTATGCATCCACCTTTGCAATCAAGGTAATATTCACATTTACCACACTTTCTAGATTCTTTTGGCTTCCTGCTCCTAATAATCTCGAGCGCCCTGGAATTAGTCCAAATATCCGATAACGAACTCTCATCAATGGCCCCGGCCTTCACCTTAAGTTTTTCGCATGGGAAAACCTGTCCATGAGAGTCAATATAGCATTGAGACAAACCGGCGCAGCATATTTTGTCGAATATTCCATTTTTTATTTTCAAATATGGCAAATGCATTCCTATGTTTTGGTACTGATGCCGCAACTTATCTACAAAAATCGCGAGGATTGCAATATCCTTATTGGAGAGGCATTTACTCTCTATCCTTCTTGCTCTACCATAGCTTTCAAGCGGCGTTATCTTTATAAATGGTACCTTCTGAGAATATTCGCCCAAGAATTTTTGGAACTCCCCATTATCGTCATTAGTATATATATAATTAAGCATTACGACTACATTTTGTTGCAACAACTCTTTTGTTTTTCGGATCGTCGCCTCAAATGAACCATCTATTCCTGTAAATGAATCATGCAAACTTGCTTCGGAAGCGAAAATACTAAACTGCACAATGGAAACATAATCTTTAATGACTTGCGTTTCTTTTTCATTAATGCTTGTAGCATTAGTTTCAAGCAAAACTATAATATGCTTTTCATTAAGATACGCTACGATTTCCTCAAAATGTGGAGACAACAATGGATCGCCTCCAGTTAACGTAACAGCTAACGCGCCTGCATTCACTATCGATCTAGCAATCTTGAATAGAATTCCATGGCCAGGAGAGTCTTGCGTAATGCTAGATTCTGCATAACAGTGTAGGCAAGCAAAGTTGCATTTGTTGGTAATAGACCATAAAACATTAACAGGCCAGACAAATCCGTTTTCACTATTAATAATGGGCTTCGGTTTTTCTATTCTTGATGTGAAATAGCCGATAATAATTCCACGCCAAAACAACCGATCAAGTGCGATCTCAATTGCGATAATATTAATATCCGCTTTTTCCCCTCTAAGTTTTTTTATGATATCTGAAATGGATCTTTGACCATCCAGTTCCTTCGCCACAAGTATTTCATCAATGGTTAGTTGGCAATAATTCATCGACATTGTATCGAAGCATACCCTGTCAGAAATTCTAAGTCGGTATTGCTTTTTTATACTTGGCCTAAATGCCAATTGCCAATTCTGCATTTTTGCCTCTTCCTAATTGCAGCTTTTGCAAGTGGTTACTATGACCGAACTATTTTTCACAGCTAGATCCAATAGCCTTTTATAAGCACGATTTGCCTCTGAAAGTTTACAAGAACCCGTTTTCCAATATTGTTTAATACCTTGATAAATACAATGTGGACAAATATTTATTGATTTACACCCCTCACAGTCCTTTAAATTCGGAGACGGTACGTCATGTAATAAATTGATGACCTCGCCCTTGCATATATCCAAAAATTTATCGGTTTTAATATTTCCAAGACTAATCAACCGCTGTGGCATCATTACGCACGGTCGCACATCTCCCCCAGGGCTTATAGCCCAGCTTCGATGTCCTAATCCGCAATTCTCTTTCCCGCATTTTATATTATCTACAAATTCATTGTCGAATCTTACAATATATCCGGCATACTTAGAATTTAATCTCGTCAAATACTCTACGTATTGAGGACTCGATACGAGTTCAGAAAACTTTTGAACTGGCATTGTACAGCGTGCGGTATAAAAGCATTAGCATGAAAATTGCCTAAATGC
>OFEK01001595.1_pt1 | contig 14748 bp, 21 predicted proteins | sample 1521131 | NCBI WGS metagenome assembly OFEK01 (sample SAMN05720209, study PRJEB24109) | activated sludge metagenome | isolation source: Anaerobic digester | place: China | collected 2015-12-16
AGAAGCTCATTCTGTTCATGAAGTTGCTTGTTAGTGTCACATTCGTCCATAATCGCCCTAAAAGAATATCGCAATTATATTACTTAATTTTTCTGGTCTAATTTATTTCTGAGGGAAATTTTCGGAAAACTAAGTGGGGGCTAAACACATACGTTAAATGTATGTCTTGTTCATGTGCGGAGGTAGTGTCCCGAAAATCTCTGATCCTGACAACCATCGCCGCATCATCTGCTCCGGACAGGCTTACTTCGAAGGCATATCCGCCCTTCTGCCCACGTTCTACCTTGATCTTCAGTGGCTCCGGGGATGGGCCGGAGCTGTGAAAGTGCTCCACTCGTTCCATTTCAAATCGCCTCCACCGGCCCATTGGCCCTCTCTCCATCCGGCCTCCGCTGTTGGTGTGAATCCACAAGAAGCGATCTCTCGGAAACTGTAACGGTTCATTCCTTTTTATTTCCAGATTTGCCACCATTGGCGGGCTTGGTCTTCTTCTGTAGAGATATCGCTTTTCATGGCTGCTAATAGCGCATCAACTGGATCTTGAATTTGGTTTTTTATTTTGGCTTCGATTTCTTCTATGATTTCAGCCATTAACGAGTTTTCCAGGTTCCATTGCTGTTGTGTTTCAGCTGCGGTTAGTGGATTATCTGGTGGCGAATATCCATTTTTTATGATTATCGGAGGGTTAAGCTGACAAATTCTCTCTTCGACTTTGATTGGGCAATATTTGTCTTTTATATTTTTAATTGTTTTTTTAATGAACTCGCGGTTTAAACTTTCAACGTTGTCTATCAGTTGGCTTTTGTTGTTGAATATGAGTGGAATTAAACTCAGAATCTCTAGTAACTTACCATATTCAATGTCGACCTCTTTACTGTATTCGTCAGTTCTCTTCATTTGACGCCTAATGTCTTCATAATAAATCGCGTCGGTGGGCATTCCTGTTCTATTTCTGATTGTTTCTTGGATATAATATTCAATAAATGCGGTGGCGTAAGATTCATAGAACTCCTCGATTACTGCATTTCTTGCTTTTAGCATACTGTAGGCTTGTTGGCGTCGCTTGTTAACTGCGATACTATTTCTTTTGCGATCTATCAATAAGTTGGCAAAGGATACAAGAACCGCCGAAAGAAATGCAGCCACTACAGCATTGCTCCACCACGGCGTAGAGGTTTGGCCTATTATACTGAATGGTATGCTCCCTATTTGACCAATTAGATCGACTTCCATACTTATCTCCATTTATTTCCAGAGTTGCCGCCATCCCTTTCTTGATCTCATCTTCACTGGGCTCTAGGGATCTCTAGCCTTATGCTTTGAATATGCTGCGCCATGCATGCAGTCCTCCAATAGGCCGATCTGCTTGCCTTGTGCTCATCCGCATTAGTAGTGTCACATAATCCGGCCTTTGCTGGCCAACACACAGGTATGCGAGCCTTATGCCAATACGTCTCTTAATGCGCCTCGCTCTATCTTTTCTTCATTGCAGGTGAATATTGCGAAGCATCTCATTTTCTTTTCGGCTATATTGAATCATATTGACATGAATATAGATATTCAATGGATATCTCATCATTAATAATAGTTCCAATAAGTTCGACACGCATGTTATTTACATTTTCTCTTCCGTGTCTCACTGCGATACCCTTTTTGATAACGACTTTATAATTAAGATGTAACTCCTGTTTTTCTTGGTGAACTATGCTATATTTATTCAATATTAAGGTCCATGCATCATTTTCTAGTTCAATCTGTTGTTCTTTATTGTAATATTCAAATTTTTGCAGGTGGCCCGATCTGCGAACCAATTCTTTTATAGATTGGATGTCAACACGGCTAGTTATCCAATAGCGATCGATTCCATTAACGGGATCAGAATGCATTTTTAGAAATTCAGTTAGTGATGGGAAAAAATTAAAATCGAGGAGATATCTTCTTGTATCATCTATTAATTGTGGTTTTAGAAATTTTTTGCCATCAGTAAAATGTTTGTCAGTAGATATAAATACAACTGGGGATCCCAAAAATTTTTCTCCGCAAAATCTTATCACATTTAGCCAAATCATTACATCTCTAAACTCTTCTCCTTTCTTTGAGCTTGGTGGAATTCGTTTTATTAATCGTCTCGACGCTTCCTTGGAATCGGAGTCATTATAGGGAACTAATATTACTCTATCACTTTTAACCTTTAAAAGGGTCTCCTCAAATTTACTTATAGCTTTTTTGATGAGGGCTTCTTTATTAAGTTCTATGTGTTCAACTGCGCCCCAATTTTCTAGATCACCTAGATTTTTATTTGCTTTTATTATAACGTCCACACAATTGCGTTCAATATAGCCCCTTATTTCTTCAATAACTATCTCATGGAGAAATATGTATGAATTTGTTCTTCTGGCAAACTCCATTAGGTTATTCATATCATGAGTGTTAAAAAAATAATTTTTGATTAGTATGTTTGAATCAAGCACCACGATCAACGGCTTGGGTGGAGAACCCCCACCATTCTTCTCAGCATCTATTGACACTATCAATTCACCTTCAAACGCCTTATTTCCAAAACTGGCATTACCCTTTTATTAAATATTCTTTTCGTGGATTTTTTTTGAGTATACCATGCCGATGCTTTGAATAAGTTGCGCAATGCGGCTCTCTACTATCTCATTGATGCTTCATGTCCTCGAGATGGTCTTGAAAGAGGCTGTAGACTTATTCAATCAGACCGCCGCCCTTGTGCAAGAGGCAGGAATTCTCCGAGGAAGGGAGCTTTTCAGGTGGATAGCCCAGCTTCAGCTGACTTGAATGTTTTAGGATCGCCCATTGAAAGGCGTATGCTTGTCTTTGCGTACCTGAAGCAGCTCCTGGCAAAGCTCCGGGAGATGGTTGATCAGTTTACATCCAATGTAAATCATCAATCAATTTCTGATCTAAAACGGAGAGGTCTCTTCATATCGGTTCATGATTATCCTTCTATCCACTAAGGCAATATATAATTAGCATACGACTGCATCAAGTCTTATGCTCCGTTTTAGGAAGTGTCGCTATCTATTACCTTATTCTCCTAAATTGATTGATTGTTGATGTCAACTAATTTTCACAATCGTTATCTTATCTGAGCCTTCAACCTGAGGACCTTCTCCCTTTCATCGCCGGGCCTGGAGTGCAGGTCATACCGCCGCATATCCAGCTTTCCAAGAAGCCTGGTCATAGTGGCCCGATCAATGCCCAAGGTCCTCTCCAGTTCTTTCAGCGTGGTGGGGCCTCGAGACTTCAGAATCTCATCTATCTTTGCTATCCTGGCTATGGTCTTGGTTCCAATAGATGGCTTCCTCCCGCTTTCCCGGAGCTGTTTGATTAACTGGAGCTGGATGAGCAAATTCTCTTCATGGTGGCTCGCTGTGGCTTCCAAGGCGGCGATCCTCTCACCCTGAAGGGCAATTATGGTCTCCAGGGAAGAAATGTGATCCTGGAGCGGCTGAAGCAAAAAAAAGGGGGCTGCTCCTGCCATTGCGTCTATCAATGCAAAGCCCCCCGAAACGTGGCCTTCTCGGTCAGACCATACAGGTCCTCCGGCAGATGCTCAACAACCCCTCTTTCTCGCAGGATCTCTAGACGGCGCAGAACCATGCCGCCAGACATGTTAAGCTCAAACTCCAGGTCGCGGCGGGTAGCGTTGCCGTCCATTAGGAACTCCTGGATGACTCTTAGCTCTTCTTCATTGATCAGTTGCCGCGAGTATGTCGTTTTCTGGTGCTGGATGGTCGTTGATTGTTTTGATTGAACCACCGCTCCCCGCTCACGTGGCTTCTTGGCAGGCTCGGAAAAAGAAAGAATGTTGAGGAGGTCAACAAGCCTCATCCTGATCACTGCGGCCATTTCATGCCCCCCCGTATTCGCTTTTGAGTTTGTGGTTTGCCTCTCTGATCACAGGCATGATTCCAGCAACAGAAGCACCGGAAACATGGATTTCCCAAGCGTACCCATCCTTGGCGGTCTTGTACAGATGGATCTTAACCGGATTCCCGTACTCATGGATGGCTTTTGAGTCCACCATTCAGACCACCGCCTTAGAGCAGAATTCATCATCTAGCTTCTTGTAGATCTCTTTGATCCTGGCGACCATCGCCGCCTCATCTGCTCCGGACAGGCTTACTTCGAAGGCATATCCGCCCTTCTGCCCACGTTCTACCTTGATCTTCAGTGGCTCCGGGGATGGGCCGGAGCTGTGGAAGTGCTTCACTCGCTCCATTTCAAATCGCCTCCACCGGCCCATTGGCCCTCTGTCCATCCGGCCCTCTCCACCCTGGCAGGCTTGCCCTGATATCCTCTGGTGGCCTTGCTAACCTCTTCGCGGTATTGTGATGGGCCTCAAGGATCGCTTCTCCTTCTGCCTCAAGCTCCTCCCTGCTCTTCTTTGGTTGAGGGAAGTACTTCCTGGAGTGTTTGCATGGCTTGCCAGGGTTGTAGGTCGCGGCGGGGCAACTGCAGGATTTGGGCGTGGTCACATAATATACGTCGCCCTTGTTGCTCCGCACGAAGACCATATCCGAGGAGAGGCGATAGAAAGAGGGCATCTCCTCCGGCTGTTGGCCGTGGTTGAAATAAGCGATCAACTGCTCAACAGCGACCCGAGTCTGAGTGACCGGGTATGCTACAAAGATCCTTCCGTCCATTCGATTCCACCGAATGAACACTTAGCACTACTAGGATATAAACTTACTTATGAACACTCAGTAGTAATGTATTTAAACCAGCGGGCCAATATAATAAACCATGCCTAGAATTCCAAGAAAGAAGATCAATATCAGTATAGAACCGGCGCTTTACGATGAAATTCTCAAGATTGTTGAGACGGGTGAATATAGAAGCGTGAGCCATTTCTTCGACCAAGCCGGGAAAAAACTTGCACAAGAAAAGCTTTCAGAGAAAAGCGGAAACCCTTGTGAGGCCTCCGCCTAGCTCTGAGTCATTCTGTTTTGGTGGAACCGAACGACCGTGAATAATTTTCTTTCCTAATGCTCTTTTGGCTTACTTAGTATTTATATGCGCCGATCGGGATTCGAACCCGAGTTTAGGCGTTGGCAACGCCTAGTGATAACCGCTACACTATCGGCGCGGCGCTTGCTGGAAGCATCCCCATCAACAACCTTCTAGTCTAAAAACATTGCGGGCAGATAGTACCCTGGAAGCCCACCATATTACTGCACACTTTATCTACCTTGAAAGGGTGCTGATTTATGGTGAATTCGCTTGTATGATGTGGTCATAGTAGGAGCAGGCCCGGCAGGGCTGACCGCTGCCATGTACTGCGCCAGAGGAGGGAAGAAGACGCTGGTTTTGGGGAGCATTTACGGCTCTCAGACCGCCATGGGTGGCCTCTATGAGAACTATCCCGGCTTTCCGGAGGGCATTAATGGCATTGAGCTCTCGGAGAGGATGCTGGCCCAGGCCCAGAGGTTTGGAGCGGAGAACCAGACGGAACTGGTGGAGAAGATCGTGAACCTGGGAGACTTCTTCCGCCTGAAGACTGAGAACTGGCAGTATGAGTCCAAGACTATCATCCTGGCCATGGGGGCCAGCCATCGCCAGATAGGGGTTCCAGGCGAAAAAGAGCTGACGGCCAGAGGAATCTCCTATTGCGTCCATTGCGATGGTGCCCTATATAGGAACAAGGCAGTGGCGGTGATTGGCTACGGCAATGGCGCAGCCAGAGCAATCCTATATCTGGCCAATATCGCGAGCCGAGTCCACCTCATATCACCCAAAGAGAAGCTGGTTGCAGAGCCGGTGTATCTGGAAAGGATCAAGTCGCTCACCAACTATGCCGCCACCTTTGGCGCGCAGATTGCCGAGATCCGAGGGGAAGAGTTCGTGGAAAGCGTGGAGTTCAATGTGGGGGGAACCCCCCGTTCCCTGAAGGTGGAAGGGGTCTTCGTGGAGATGGGCATGAAGCCCAATGTGGAATTGGCAGAGAACCTTGGCCTGGATATGACCTCTGGGGGATTTGTGAAGATCAACCGGCTCAACCAGGAGACGAGCATGCCCGGTGTCTTCGCCGCCGGGGACATGACCGGCGGACGGATGCAGGCGGCAACTGCGGTGGGTGCGGGTGCCTCTGCCGGCATCAGCGCTCTGCAGTATCTCGGGTAGACGATGACAAGATCTGAGGAAAGAAGGGACCCCAGAAGGCCGGTCAGCGTATGGCGATCCCAGGATCTGGTGGATGGACGCCCTGCCCAGGCTCTGACCATGATCCTGCGCACGGTGGGATGCAGGTGGAACCGCTGCACCATGTGTGGCTATGCCGGCGAGGGCGCACCCGCTTCGGCAGACGACCTGATAATCCAGTTCGAGAGCGCCATGGAAAAGTGCTCTCCAGAGGTGACAGTGGTCAAGATCTACACCAGCGGCAGCTTCCTGGACTCTGAGGAGATGCCCGCGGGGGCCAGGATCGAGATACTGCGCCGCTTGGAGAATGCGGGGATCGAGAAGCTGATCATTGAGACCCGGCCGGAGTACGTGAACCCTGATGCGGTGGAGGAGTGCCTCTCCCACCTGCAGACCGAGTTCGCCATGGGCCTTGAGAGTGCAAACGACCTGATCAGAGAGCACCTCATCCGCAAGGGTTTTCTCTTCCAGGACTTCGTCCGCGCCTCGGAGATGGTGCACGGCCAGGGAGGAGGGGTTAAGGCCTATCTGCTCCTGAAGCCGCCCTTTCTCACCGAAGGGCAGGCTATGCGTGATGCCATATCCTCCGCCCGGGCAGCACGCCCTTATGCAGACATCATCTCCCTGAACCTGTGCAATGTCCAACGCAATACAGTGGTGGAGAGGATGTGGGAGAAGGGCGAGTATCGGCCACCATGGCTCTGGTCCGCCCTTGAAGTGTTGAAAAGCTCCCCAGGCCCTATCATCTGCGATCCGGTGGGTGCAGGCACCAGGCGGGGGCCCCATAACTGCGGCCAGTGCGATGCCGCCCTGGCGGAGGCGATCAGGAAGCACGATCTTACCCAGGATGCGAGGCCCTTCGATGATCTGCACTGCCAGTGCAAGGAAGCATGGCAGAAGCTGATGGAGCTGGAAGAGCAATCCTTCGGCACCCCACTCTGCTGAAATAGATTGAAATATCAGGAAATGGAACTAATTCATTAAGGTGAGCTAGAAATGTTTGAAAAGGTGTTGATCGCCACAGATTTCTCCAAACATGCCAAGAAAGTGATCGAATGCATCGGCGAAATGCCGGGATTGAAAGAGGTACTACTTCTCAATGTCATTTCTAGAGATCCGCTCGCCCGTGTCTGGGATCCGGTATCGGAGATAAAGGATATCGAGAAGAAGCTGGAAGAGGAGAAGAACGCCATTAAATCCCCCGGGGTAACGGTTAATGTAAAGGCGGTATCCGTTTTAGAGGGCGAGGTGGCAAGCGCCATCAATAAAGTGGCAATGGAAGAGAACGTCTCCCTGGTGGCCATGGGAGCGCGGGGAAGGAGCCTGATCATGAGCACTCTGCTGGGAAGCTCTTCACGTAATGTGCTTCGCTTCGGCAGGACGCACCTCTTGATCATGCGCTACAAGACCCTGGATGATAATACCATGGAGAAGTATTGCGCCCGAGTCTTTGCCAGAATTCTCTTCCCAACCGACCTCTCCCAGACTTCTGAGGTCGCCCTGTCCTTCCTGAAAAGCCTGAAGGGAATTGGAGAGATAGTGCTGCTCAATGTCGTCTCCAAGGGGGAGACCGACGAGGAGATCGAGGCCAATGTCGCATTGGCCAAAGAAAGGATCGAGGAGATCGCCCAGAATCTGAAGATGTCTGGCATGCAGGTATCATCCAAGGTGGTTGTGGGCCAGCCTACCGAGGTTATCAGATCGGAGGCTGAGAAAGAGGATGTCTCCTTGATTGCCATCAGCTCTCAGGGAGCCTCGGCCATAAAGAAGGGCAGAATAGGAAGCACCGCTTATGACGTGGCCAACTCCGCTTCCAGGCCGGTCCTGATATTAAGGCAGGAGAAGATGGCTGCTTATTAGCCATTTTTCTTTTTTATCAAATTTTTATTGGTCCAATTCAGCTTTTTGAATTCTTGTATCAATTACCACATTTTCTAGATGCTTTATTTTTCAGATATATAACTCGATCCAGGTTTTTTTTGGGTGTCTGATCCATTTGAGCCCTTAAAACAAAAAACCAAAAGCATTTAATATTGGGTTGAGCATCCAAATAAGAGACTCTCCGAATGAGGGAGCCTGTCTATGCAGGGATAAAAGGAGTGGTCGTATGGTTTCGCTATATAGTGAGCTTGAGTGGAGTTGGGGCAAATGGATACACATTGCCATACCACCAGAGCCATGAGCCCCATTGACAGCCTCTGGCCTGCAGAGACAGAGACCATTGATGCTGAAGATTTTATAAATATTGGAGGGAATATTTGTGCAATTTGACCCGCTAGACATTGGCTTATTTGTCATTGTACTAATTGTTCTTCTCGGACCTTTCCTGGTCAAGAAGATAGAACATAATCTGGAAGCCTTTCTGTTCGTCATGGGCGTACTGGCAGTAACCATATCAAGCTTCTACAGCAAGCCCGATCTCATGGCGACGCTGGGATACACAGAGCATCAGGTTGAGCTCATCGGCTGGAATATGGAGATTGTGATGGAAGCCCTCGAAGAGCCCATAATAAAGGGAATAGTTCCCGCAGTTCTCGTGGCCGGCATTCTCTTCCACTATGGTCGTTCCTATGCTCAGATGGCTATGAGTAAGATCACTAAAGTGATCCCAATAAAGATTATCGTATTTCTGATCGTAGTCATTCTGGGATTATCTTCCAGCATAATAACCGCAATCATAGCCTCGCTCCTCCTGGTGGAACTCTTGAACTGCATGCCATTTGACCGCCAGACCAAGATCAATCTGGTCATCATCGCCTGCTTCTCCATCGGCTTGGGAGCAGTTCTCACGCCAGTTGGCGAGCCCCTTTCCACCATCGCCATCACCAAGCTGCAGGGTGAGCCCTATAACGCCGGATTCTTCTTCCTGTTCAATCAGCTGGCCGTATATATCATACCGGGCTGCCTGGCCTTCGGCCTTCTGGCCATGTTCTTCACCGGCAAAGCCAAGCTCTCTGAGTGCATGGTCGCTGAGGAGGAGGACGGCGGCTTAAGAGAGGTAGTGGTCAGAGCAGGCAAGGTCTACATCTTCGTCATGGCCCTCCTGCTCCTCGGCTCGGGAATGAAGGTAGTGATAGACAAGTACCTACTCGGCATATCACCACAGATCATCTACTGGGTCAACATGATCTCGGCCATATTGGACAATGCCACTCTGACTGCGGCTGAGCTCAGCCCGGCCATGGACATGGTCCAAATCCAGGCGGTTCTGATGGGCCTTCTCGTATCAGGCGGCATGCTGATTCCCGGCAACATCCCCAACATCATCTCTGCAGGAAAGCTGGGAATCACTAGCAAGGAGTGGGCGAAGCTCGGCGTGCCCCTGGGCCTAATCGCCATGCTGATCTACTTCGTGTGGATCTTCTACATACCTTTCCACGTTGAGTTTGCCCTTTAGAAGTGATGCTAGCATCACTTCTTTTTTTTGGGAGGAGCATGCGATTGCTCCAGAAAGTCTCCCTATTTCAAATCCTGGATTGTCTCGCCCCATTGCTTTTTTATCCTCAATTATCCTGAATTTTAAGAACATTTGGCGAATTGCCAGTGGATTGCATCTTCGAGTTTCATCTGATCCAGATATCTCCCCTTCTAATGCGCCCTCTTGAAGGCAAGCATTTAACTAGTTCATTATTAATTGTTATAGTCGATGAATTGAAATATCATAATGATGAATTAATTCCGGAGATGGTTGATATGTTTGAAAAGGTTTTATTCCCCACGGATTTTTCCAAGTACTCCCAGAAGGTCCTGGAGTGCGTAAAAGAGCTTCCGGGCGTGAACGAAGTGGTGCTCCTGCATGTGATCGGCCCTGCAGATCCTCTCGCCAGGGTATGGAACCCAGGAGGGCGGATCGATGAATCTAAAGCAAACCTAACGGAACAGAGCAAGATTCTGAGCAGCCGAGGCCTCAGCGTCAAGACGAGAACAGAGGCCATAATGGAGGGGGATATCTCCAGAGTGATCCAGAAGGTAGCGGATGAAGAAGAGAGTTCCGTTATCGTCATGGGCGCGAGAGGCAAGGGTGTCGTGGAGGGCATATTTTTGGGAAACGTCGCCAAGAACGTTCTTCGCTATGGGAACACAAATATTCTTCTTATGCGCTACAAGATCCTGGAAGGCAGGAGCGGCCCAAGCTTAGAGCAATTCTGCTCTCATCCCTTTTCAAGAATACTCTGTCCCACCGACTTATCGAAGCCGGCCGAAGAGGCGATTGCTTTCATCAAGAGGACTAAAGGGGTAGGAGAGATATTGCTCCAGCATGTAGTCTATCGGGGAGAGACCTGGAGAGAGATCGAAGCCCAAACAGAGGAGACAACCAGGAAGCTCAATGTCATCCGGGATGAGCTTGAGGAGGCCGGAATAAAGGTCAAAATCCACACAAGCGTGGGAAACCCCGCCGAGGAGATAATTTCCCTGGCCGAGAGGGAGGATGTGTCGCTGATTGCGATGAGCTCCCATGGAACGGGCTGGTTGAAGCAGTTGGGAGTGGGGAGCACGACTTACGATGTGGCGAAGATTGGCGATCGGCCGGTCTTAGTGATCAGAGCAAGAGCTGAATGCATGGTCTAGATAAGATTCTATTTTTGCAGGATTCGACAATGCAATAAGAAAAGCATAAATACTAAAATTGTTCATGTTTATTAATCGTTAATTTGGTCTGGATAGGAGATGAGATGAGCGATAAAATACCTGCAATAGCCTTCCTCGTTGCAACGCTGTGCCTGGCAATTCTAGTTACCATAATGTTTCCAGATTTGCCTGGACTGCCTTAGGCTTCAATACGAAGCTTCCGACCCGAGATTATTCAAAAACTCAGCAGAAATTTATCTAATATAACTAATGCAATGCGTTTCATAAGTATGTCGAGTTGAGCACCTAGCAAGCCATTTGCCCAGGATTAGGACTGCAATACCCCCTCCTTCGTGGCTTCGAGGATATCTCCAGAGAATCCCTCGACGAGGCATGCTTTTTCTGCGTAATTAGCCAAGTCAATTCGGAGCGCCGATGATAAGAGGAAGATCTGCAGCTACAGCCACGGGGTGGCTCTTGTTGATGCTTGGTGGAGCGATGGCATTGATCACTGGCAAGGGTGATATTACAGTGATCACTGCGGGTTTGCTGATCGTATTTAGTGGTGTATATGTGCTAAGCTTGGTCAAACCAGCTTCCAAGCAATTCATAGGGGCGGGATGGCCAGAGAAATTCTGCAGGATCTCGGCAGTTGCCATTGGATTGATAATGGTGGCCAGCGGATTCATCAGCTCAACAAGCGGTATTAGAGATATTTTGATCTTTTATGACTTTGCAGGGATCTACTTCGTGCTAATCGGCCTTCTGCCATTTGGTTGGGGGCTTTACATATTGAAACTAGCCATTTATGGTGTCCGATCTTGATGTCTCTTCCTGCCACCCCCAGCCCGAGTCTTGGATTCTTATGCATTGCTGAAACATCTCAGGCGCTCAGTCCATTATTTGACTCGTTGCTGAATTATGTGGGTGAGTTCAGGCAGAGAATATGGCCTCTGTTCCTCTGCGCCTCTGTGGTTGAGTTGGAGCATAGCGGTTCACCACAGAGGCAAAAAGATACAGAGAATTTGCGATCCAAGTTCTCCCATACCAAATAGCGAGGAGCCCATTATTTGTCTAAGATGAGCTGAAACCTTCTTTTGTTCCACAAATTTCCAGAACAAGGACTCCCTGTGTGGAGACGGAAAAATGAGGACGAAAAAGTGGATCAAGATCGGCTAGATTTACATAACTATTAATAATTATCATATATTGCCGGAATAAAGACCAAAACATTTAATATGATCAGGAGACCAATATGACTTTTGCGAGAAGCTAAGATAGAAACCATCAAACTAAGCAATCCTCATTTCCGGATATCCTATATAAGAGAAGCATCATGAATAATAATTAGCAATTGATCCCACACAGGGTATCAAAATGCTTTAATATGAGAATATCACTAATTTCAATTATAGTTTGAATTGAAGCCAAAAGACGTATTCGTCAACAGGTGATCTCAAGATGGTGCTAATCCCAGTTGAAACAGGATTGATTGTGATATTTTTGGTTGTGCTCTTAGGTCCCCTGTTGATCAAGAGGATTGAACGCAATCTTGAAGCATTCTTGTTTCTGATAGGTGCCTGCGCCATCGTATTGTCAAGATCCTGGCACATAGACCTGGTTGAGGAAGCAGTCCAGGAACCAGTAGTGATTGGCATACTGCTTTCTGTCTTAGTGGCTGGATTGATAGTGCATTACCGAAGGCCGCACTTTTTGCATGGCATAAACGACATTCTCCTGGATGGGATCACCATGAAAGTGATATTCTTGGAGATTGTAGTTGTGTTGGGACTATCCGCGGCCATTATCACACCGATAATTCCATTCTTCGTGCTCGTGGAAGCTGTGAACTGTCTGTCCCTCCCACGCGGGTCTAGAGCGATCATCACGACATTGGGATGTATTTCCATCTTTCTAGGGGCTGCTCTGCCTTATGTAGAAGGGCCTTCATCAGAGATTGCCGTCACGAAAATGCAGGGAGAACTTCCTTCAGCAGGCTTCTTGCCATTGGAACTGCAAAGCCTGTACATACTACTGATTATTCTAGTACTTGGCTTGATAAGCATATTCTTCTCTGGGGAGAAGGTAAAAGCCATGGAGATGCAGGCTTTTGAAGGAGTGGCAGCTCATAAGAAAATGGCAATTTGGGGTGTTAGATTATTCATGTTTGCAGGAGCCCTTCTTCTTGTTGGTGTGGCATTCGGAGTCGATATCTAAGGATAACAACATGGGCAGCGAGTTCAAGAAAGCAAGGGTCAACTACCCCTCCCTGAAGGGATGGGCTTGTAGCTCCGCAAAAAGTCGGGCCACGATGGGCATATTGACTGATACCCTTGCCGCAATATTCCGCGCTGCGATTGTGTCAGCCGGACCAGAGAAGCCGCAGCAGACACACGAAAATTCGTCCCTTGTAGGACGGTTGGATCGAGATATAAGATGACAGATAGGGCATTCCTGGGAAGTATAAGCAGGATCAATGCAGATCAAGGGCACACCAGCTATGGCGGCCTTGTAGTCGATATACTGCCTGAGTTGATAGAAGCTCCAGTTATGCTGTTTGCGCCTCTGAGCCTTTGGAACCGTTATCCTCTCTCTTATGCCAGAAAGATCTTCCAACACGATAGCAGACGAGGTGTCTATGGCCTTCGCAACCAGCTTCTTAGAGATGCAATGATTAACGTCTCTATGGAACCTAGCTTCTTTACCGGAAAGCTTCTTCAGATGACGTTTTGCGCTATCTGTTCCACAGCTCTGAAGATCGGCTTTGAGGTTATCGATTTTGGATCTAACCTTTTCAATCTTCTCACCAGAGAACTCTTCACCCGAAGAATCTACTGCAATATTCTTGATTCCAAGATCAACACCAAGAACATTTTGAGGAACAAACTTCTTTGGCTCGGGAACATCGACCACAACACAAAGATAGAATGTCCCATTCTGGAAGATGAGATCCGCCTGACCTCGGATTCTGTCAAGCCTTGGAGCATGGTAATCACAGATCACGACAGGCAGCATAATTCTGCCATCGAGCGTCAGCAAGGATACCCTATCGAGTCCCTTCCAGGACATGATTCTCTGATCATAGATAACAGCTCCATTGGGATCAAATTTGGGCTTAATGGACTTATCTCTCTTGTAGGCTTCGCAGGACTTGGATATGGCCCTAACAGCCATCTGAGCAGAGATGCCAAACATTTCCCGAATATCACGATAAACAATCTTCTGCAATTCGATTTTGTTGGCTGTATGGAGTTCAAAAGCCTTTTCCCCCACGTAATTGCAGGCGGCGTTGAACTGATGCATAGTCTCAAGGAGCGCACGGTTATTTTCAGCCGAGGTATCCAGTTTGACTTTGAGGGTTTGCATCATTGCATAGATAATAACGATCCATATACATATAGAACTTTCGGCATTCCTCCCCACCCTGAAGGACGGGGGCTCCTGCCGAATTGAGGTGAACGAATATGTATGCAGGGATAGAAACCGCAAGCATAATAGCCTCGATTGCAGCATTGACGAGCTGGGGCTTATCTTTCGCGGCGATCAATAAATACCTTAGATCGCACGCCACCCATGACGACAATGGGTTTTACATGCTCTTCTCCATATTTGCAAGTCTCGCAGTGGCAATAGCAGTTGCAGCCGGAAGTAAGCTGTTAATGGTACAGACTGCTCCCTCCGGCATGCGTTTGGTGACAACGGCAGATATCATTTTGGCAATAGCGGTGGTATTAATCTGGGGCATATCCTTTGTAGCCATAACCAGGCACTTGAAATCGCATTCCACTCAAGCTGACAATGGTTTTTATATACTCTTCTCCACTGCGACGAGTCTGGCTGTAGCGATAGCGTCTGCCGCAGCCGGAAGCGAGATATTGAAGATGCTGAACTCTCCTTCCACCATTGGTTTGATGACAACGACTAACATCGCTTTGGCCGTGGCAATAGTTGCGACCTGGGCCGTGTCATTCGTGGCCATAACCAGGCACTTGAAATCGCATTCTACCCAAG
>OFEK01001599.1_pt1 | contig 14732 bp, 13 predicted proteins | sample 1521131 | NCBI WGS metagenome assembly OFEK01 (sample SAMN05720209, study PRJEB24109) | activated sludge metagenome | isolation source: Anaerobic digester | place: China | collected 2015-12-16
ACCAGCAATACGGCATCTACCACATCCCCGACGAGCGGCTGGATGCTTTTGCCAAAATGATTCTGGAAAGGGAGGAAGAACGGGAACGCATCGTCCGTAAATTGTTCGAAGACAAAGTGATCGAAGTGGTTAAAGAAAAAGTTACCATTGTCGAAAAAGAGGTTACTTCCGAAGAATTCAGGGAGATGCTGAAACAATAACCCAACAGCGGTTAATCCGCTGTTACATTTTTTTTAACTTTGTAAAAACTTAAACCGGCACCTTGTTTATCAGGCTGCTGGTTTGTCGTTATTTACAATGTTTTCTTAAACTGGAGGTTATCACATGAACACGAACGACGAATTCAAAAAATATGCAATCAAACATGCCGGCATCAGCAGTCTGACCATGCACCAGTACACTTCCTCGTACGGCTACTACATCTCGCCCACCATTATTGAGGAGCGACAGTTGAACGTAGCTTCGATGGACGTCTTCTCGCGGCTGATGATGGATCGGATCATCTTTCTGGGGGTACCGATCGACGACACAGTGGCCAATATCATTCAGGCACAGTTGCTGTTTCTTGAATCCACCGACCCGTCCAAAGATATTCAGGTCTATTTCAACACCCCGGGAGGATCGGTCTACGCCGGACTTGGCATTTACGACACCATGCAGTATATCACGGCCGATGTGGCCACCATCTGCACCGGCATGGCTGCCAGCATGGGAGCTGTATTACTCACCGCCGGCGCCAAAGGGAAACGCTCGGCGCTGAAACACTCCCGCATCATGATTCACCAACCCATGGGAGGAGCTTCTGGACAAGCTTCCGACATTGAAATCACCGCCCGGGAGATCATGAAAATTAAAGATGAACTCTACCGGATTATAGCCCAGCATTCCGGGCAACCACTGGAACAAATCACCAAGGATGCCGACCGCGACTACTGGATGACCTCGGAAGAAGCGGTTCAATATGGGATGATTGATGAAATTTTGGTCAGAAACGGGAAATAAAAATGACTACAAAAGGAAAAATGGATAAATGTTCATTTTGCGGCCGTGAGAAAAAGGAGGTAAACCTTTTAATCGCCGGAATTGATGGGCACATCTGCGACCGATGTGCCGAGCAGGCTCATGCCATCATCCTGGAAGAGATAAAAAAAGAAATGCCCTTTGATCTGGATGGCGCCAAATTGATGAAACCCAGAGAGATCAAGGAGTTCCTCGACCAGTATGTGATCGGGCAGGACCATGCCAAAAAAATTCTCTCCGTTGCGGTTTACAACCACTACAAACGTCTTTCGCAACGGGTTAATGACGACGAAACGGAAATTGAAAAATCCAATATCATCCTGGTGGGCGAAACCGGAACCGGCAAAACCCTGCTGGCCCGCACCATTGCACGCATGCTGCATGTTCCGTTCACCATTGTGGATGCAACGGTACTCACCGAAGCCGGCTATGTGGGCGAAGACATTGAAAGCCTGCTTACCCGCCTGCTTCAGGTTGCCGATTACAATGTGGAGGCCGCCGAAAGAGGCATCGTCTTTATCGACGAAATCGATAAAATTGCCCGCAAAGGCGACAACCCTTCCATCACCCGCGACGTATCGGGCGAAGGAGTTCAGCAGGGACTGCTGAAACTTCTGGAAGGATCCATTGTAAATGTCCCGCCGCAAGGTGGTCGCAAACACCCCGAACAGAAGATGATTCCGGTGAATACCAAAAACATCCTGTTTATTTGCGGCGGCGCCTTCGACGGCATTGAACGCAAAATTGCCCAGCGCCTCAACACCAAGGTAATTGGTTACGGCGCGGCCAAAGAAGCAGAACGTATCGACCGCGAAAACCTGCTTCAGTACATCTCTCCGCAAGACCTGAAATCATTCGGGATGATCCCCGAAATCATCGGTCGCCTGCCCGTTCTGGCCTATCTGGATCCACTCGACCGCGACACGCTGCGCAAGATCCTTACCGAACCCAAAAACTCGGTCATCCGCCAGTACGTCAAGCTGTTCGATCTCGACGGGATTGAGCTGCAGTTTGATGAAGAAGCCCTTCAGTATATCGTTGACAAGGCTGTGGAATTTAAACTGGGCGCCCGCGGACTGCGTTCCATCTGTGAAAGCATCATGATCGACGCCATGTTTGATTCGCCTTCGGCAGATATGAACAAACTGCATATCGATGTCGAATATGCCCAAAACAAGCTTGACCGATCGAGTTTACACCGGCTGAAAGCCAGCTGATACCACATATAACCGGACGCTGTTCCGGTTTTTTTGTGTCTGTTTGTTTCGGCGCCTAATCTCCCGGCCTACAACAACCGTTAACCAGCAGCCCCTTTTCCTGCGCTGTCTGCGAATTCTGCAGACTCAGCCTATTCATGCCGGAAGGGCGCCAGTGCCGGTGTTACTCTTCCAGCAGGTGCTGCGGGATCTCTTTGGTGGTTTTTGCCCCCAACTCCTTCAGACGCTGGGTGGCATTCAGCAAATTCCCGCGGCCGGTACTCAGCTTATTCATTGCTGCGTCGTAGGATTTCCGGGTGGTATCGAGATTATTCCCGATCCGGAGCATATCGTCGACAAAACCCGAGAATTTATCGTACAGGGCGCCACCCTGCCGGGCAATTTCCAAAGCATTCCGGGCCTGGTTTTCCTGCTTCCAGATCGAGGCGATGGTGCGCAGGGTGGCCAGCAGGGTGGATGGGGAAACAATCACCACCTTGTTGTCCCACGCATAGGAGAACAGCTCTTTGTCTTCCTGCACCGCCACGCTAAACGAAGCTTCGATGGGCACAAAAAGCAACACAAAGTCGGGGGTATTCAAATCTTTGGCCGAGAAGTAGTGTTTTTCGCTCAACCCTTTGATGTGCGCCCGCACGCTGGCAATGTGGGCTTTCACCAGCCTGGCCCGCTCCTCGTCGTTATCGGCGTTTACCAGTTGTTCGTAGGCCACCAGCGACACCTTCGAGTCGATGATAATATGCTTGCGGTCGGGCAGATTGACAATGATATCGGGTTGTATTTTGCGTCCTTCGGCATTTTCGGTGCTGAACTGTTTTTCGTACTCCTGTCCCAGCGTCAATCCCGAACGTTCGAGAATCCGTTCCAGGATCACCTCGCCCCAGTTACCCATCTTTTTGGAGTCGGCTTTCAGTGCACGGGTCAGGTTATTGGCTTCTTCGGAAATACGGGCGTTCAGCTCGTACAGTTTTTTCAGTTCGGCCCGCAGGTCGGTCTGGTCTTTCAGCCCCTTTTCGTAAGTTTCTTCCACCTTTTTTTCAAAATTGACGATCTTCTCCTTCAGCGGGGCGAGGATCTCGGAAATATTTTTCTGGTTAGAGGCGGTAAATTCTTCCGTATTTTGTTTCAAAATTTTGTGGGCGATATTTTCAAATTCGATGGTAAATCTCTTCTGCAACTCTTCCATTTCAGCCTTTTGGGTACTCAGCTTCTCTTCCAGACTGCGGTACTCCGCTTCGGCCCGGGCGATCTGCTGCCCCAGTAACTCATTTTTTTCGCGTGCCTCCCGCAGCTCCGATTCGGTCGCCGCCAGCGCCCCGGTTTTAATCTGCAGCCGGTCTTCCGAGACAATCAGCTCTTTTTCCAGTTCGTGGTTACGGTATTCCAATGCGGCGGTAGCTTCAGCAACTGCCCGGTCGATACGCTGCCCTTCGCGCAGCAGTTTGATCCGAAAAACAAAAAAGGTGACTGAAAAACCCAGTGCCAGTCCTGCCAGGAGGTAAACGATCCATTCCATAAAATTCTGCTTTAAAGGCTAAAGATAAAAAATCCGTACCGGAGAAGCAGATTCCCGGGTACGGATTTATCAACAGAAGGGTTTTCTGCGGTCAGGGCATTTTGTAGACGATAGAATTGATCATCATCCCGGCTCCTACCGACGTCAGCAGGATCACATCGCCGCTGTTGAACCGGTGTCCCTCCATCTTCCCTTTTGCAATTAAATCGTACAGCGTGGGGACTGTCGCCGAACTGGAATTTCCCAGGCTGTTGATGGTCATGGGCATGATTCCTTCCGGAATATCTTTGATCTTGTAAAGTTTAAAGGTGCGTTCCAGAATGGCATCGTCCATTTTTTCGTTGGCCTGGTGGATCAGCACCTTTTTCACGTCGGTCAGCTCCAGCCCGGCCAGCTGCAGGCTCCTTTTCACCACTTTCGGAACGTGCGAAAGGGCATACACATACACTTTGTGCCCCTGCATCCGGATGAAGAGGTCGTCTTTGCCAAAATCGGGGTTGAGCGATTTCCCCATCGTAAGATACTCTGCATCGGTGGCATCGGTTTGGATGGCATGCGCCAGGATGCCCACCGGTGTTTCACTTTCCACAGCTTCCACGATCACCGCTCCGGCCCCGTCGGCAAAAATCATGTTATCGCGGTCGTGTGGGTCGGCAACCCGCGAATTGATATCGGAGCCTACCACCAGCCCCCGTTTGTAGAGTCCGCTTTTCAGGTACATGTCGGCCACGATGAGCGCCTGTGTCCAGCTCGGACAGCCGGCAATCACATCATGCCCAAACATGTGCGGATTTTTGAGTCCCAGTTTTTGTTTGACCCTCGAAGCCAGGTAGGGTACCATGGCCGTACGGTTGCTTTCGGTCATATCGCCAAAATTGTGGCCGACCAGGATAAAATCGAGGGTTTCCGGGTCAATGCCGCTTGATTCAATAGCATCGCGGGCCGCCTCATATCCCAGATCAGAGGTTACCTGCTCGGGCAGGGCCCACCTCCGCTCTTCGATGTTGGTAATTTCCCGAAATTTTTCAATGATTTCGTGGTTGCTCCTGTGAAAGGGCTGTCGTGTGGCAGGATCATAAAATTTTCTGTTCAAAAAATCCTGGTTTACAATCTTCACCGGCGGGATATAACTTCCCGACCCAATGATTGTTGTGTACGTTTTTACCGTCATAATCTCTATTTTTCTGAACTGGTTCCTATCTTTTCTTATATTGTTTTAACACAAAGGTTTCTCCGTCAAACACTCCGTAGGAAAAAAGGTTGATCCATTCGCCCAATAAAATAAAGCGGGCCTTGTTATCCATTGGCAGATCGGCCATCCGGTGGCGATGTCCAAAAACGAAATAGTCAAACGGCTCTTTATCCAGAACGGCAGCAGCATAGCGGTACATTCCCTCTTTTTGGGCGGCAAAGACCGGTTCGTTATCTTTTTTGGAGAGCCTGCTGTTTTTCGACCAGCGCTGGGCGAGTGCCAGCGCCAGATTGGGATGGATCCGCGCATACATCCATTGCAGCGTTTTGCTGGTAAAGATCTTTTTCAACAAAAGATATCCCTTGTCGTCGGGGTCTAACCCGTCGCCGTGCGCCAGAAAAAATCTCTTCCCGAAAAGTTCAGTCCGGTAGGGTTCGGAATGTACGATCAGTCCAATTTCTGAAGGGAGATAATCGAACACCCAGATATCGTGGTTTCCGGTGAAAAAATGGACCGGCACGCCGCTGTCTGCAATTTCGGCCAGTTTACCCAACACGCGCGTAAATCCGCGGGGCACCACTTTCCGGTATTCAAACCAGAAATCAAAAATATCCCCCATCAGAAAAAGCGCAGCAGCATCTTTGCTGATTTCGCCGAGCCACCTGACAAACAACCGTTCTCGTTCAGGGTTGTCATGCAGGGCGGGCGCCCCCAGGTGTACATCGGAAATAAAATATATCTTTTTTTCTTGACTCAATTTAATTTCAACTGTTTTTCCACTCCCTCCGCATCTGTTCCGGAGATTAGATCAGAAACCTGAACTCCTATTTCAAAACAGAAGCAAGCACCTTGTCCAGGGCAGGTCCGGCCAGGTTCTGGGCAATAATCATCCCTTCCCGGTCGAGCAGATAGTTGTACGGAACGGTTTGAATATTGTAGTTCAGCACGGCAGGGGTACTTCCTTCCATATCTCCCACGTTGGTCCAGACCAGCTTGTCCTTGTCGATTGCATCGACCCATTCTGCGCGGTTTCTGTCCACGCTGACCTGGTAAATTTCAAATCCTTTGTTCTTGTATTTTTGATACGCTTCAACCAAAACCGGATTGACGATGCGCGAATTCTGATCGACTGCCGACCAGAAATGCAGCAATACATACTTTCCGCGCAGCGAGGAGAGCGCCACCTGGTTTCCTTTCGGAGTTGGCAACACCACTTCCGGGCTGTTTTCTCCCTGTTCCTGGATAAACTGCCGCACTTTTGACGACCGCTCCCGGGCCAGCAGCTGCAGCGTGTTGGAATAGAGCGCCTTCACATGCTCCGAACTGGGATAAAAAGAGTTAAGTGCCGAAGCGGCAACCCGCAGCGCATGCAGGTCGCGCACCACGTAATTTTCGTCGTCAAACTTCTGGTAGAGCGCCAGTACACTGGCCATCGAAAAGGGATGTTCGGAGACAAACGAGGTGGAATAGTTGATCTGGTCCTGCACAATTTTTTCATAATCTCTGTTCCACTGTGCCTGCAACTGGGCCAGATCGGGCCGGTCGGCATACAACGTACTGAGCGACCGGATCGAATCCAGCTTCAGTTTGGTGTTGTTCAGCCGCTGTGTCAGCTCCTTCACCAGCAACGATCCCGGCGATCCTTCGATCAGGTAGTCGCGCGAATAATTGGCGGCATCGGCTTTCAGGGTAACCACCTCTGCCGAATCGACCAGCAGGGTGATAAAATTGTCATCTGACATCTTCAGCAGATAAAACGTTGGAATACTGACATGTTCCCGGAAACGAAACTCGCCGTTTTTGCCAATTTGGGCCGAATCTACCGGCCGGGTAGTAGAAACCAGCAACTCTTCCAGGTAAATCATCTTCCCGGAAGCATTGGTTATTTTTCCGTTAATCTCAAACTTGACCGGTTTTTGGCAGCCGGTTACAAAAAACATTAACGCCCAGATTACTACCCAAAGAATTCTCTTCATGTTACTTTTTCTTAAAGTGCCCAAAATTAATAAATTCCGATACACCAGAAATAATTCGGCACGAAGAAACATTATTTTATATTTTTGGCCCAAGTATCGAAAACTGTGAAAACCTATACTGATTTAGATCATTTTCAGGTCCCCAATCCGGTGGTTACCATCGGCACTTTTGACGGTGTGCACCTCGGACACCGGAAAGTATTGGACCGCCTGAAAGAGATTGCGGCTGAAATAGGCGGAGAAACCGTCCTGTTTACTTTTTATCCTCATCCGCGGCAGGTGCTGACGCCGGAAGAACACAACCTGCGACTGCTGACCACTCCCGACGAGAAAATCCGGCTCCTGGAAGCTGCCGGCATCGACCACCTGATTATTTACCCCTTCTCCCTGGCCTTCTCAAAGCTGACCTACGAGGAGTTTGTCAAAAACATCCTGGTTGAGCAGCTCAAAACGGCCTGCCTGGTGGTGGGGTACGACCATAAATTTGGCAAAAACCGGGAAGGGAGTTTTGATTATCTGCAAACATGTGCCCGGCAATACGGTTTCCGGATCGAACGGCTTGACGCCTTGCTGCTGAACGAGGTCGACATCAGCTCAACCAAAATCAGGGAGTCGCTCGAACAGGGCAACATCCGAAAAGCCAATCAATATCTGGGTTATCCCTTTACGCTTCACGGCCGGGTTGTGGAAGGACAAAAACTGGGGCGCCAGATCGGCTTTCCTACCGCCAACATCGAATCCTCCGACATCAACAAGCTGATTCCGGGTTACGGAGTTTATGCCGCTTTTATCGAAATTTCCGGAAAAACCTACCGGGGCATGATGAACATCGGCACGCGCCCCACCTTCAATCAAAATGCCGACAACCGCAGCATTGAGGTGAATATTTTCGATTTCGAGGAAGATATTTACGGGAAAGAGATCTCGCTGCTCTTCATCGATAAAATCAGGAATGAACAGAAATTTTCGTCCCCCGCCGAACTGGTCCGCCAGCTTCACCGCGACCGGGAAACGGCCCAAAAAATCCTGAAAGAGGCAGAAAAATAGCCGGCTTACTTCCGCAGCAAATCGCACGAAACCGGCAGATGATCGGAATACGGCACTTCGTAGGTTTTGAAGTTGTAACTCTTGAAATCGGGACTGTGTAAGACATAGTCGATACGAAACGAGGGAAGTTTGCCCAAATAGGTATGCCCCACCCCTTTTCCGGAACAGACAAAAGCATCCTGCAGATCCCCTTTCACCTTCCGGTAGGTGTAAGAAGCCGGGGTGTCGTTAAAATCGCCGCACACAATAACCGGGTAGGGCGACTGGTCAATCTCCGCGCGGATCATCCGCGCCTGGACAGCCCGCATTTTCATGGCCCGCCGCAATTTCGAGCCAATCTCCCGCATCTCGCGGATATTCTCCTCTTCGGAAAAACCGGGCGAATCGATAATCTTGTAGCGCGCGGGGTCGATCTGGTACGACTGTAGATGAACATTAAACACCCGGATGGTATCTTTCCCAGCAACCACGTCGGTATAAATGGCAATATTCCCGGAATTTTCAAACCGGATCTCCCGCATCTTTACGATCGGAAAACGGGTAAACGTAACCGATCCGGCGGTTCCGGCCGATCGCGCATATTGGTAATGCCGGATAAAAGTGAACTCTTTTTTGGTGGCTTCGAGGTTAAAGATCCGGTTGGTCCGCAACTTTACCTCCTGCAGGCAGATGATGTCGGGCTCCTCCTCTTTCAGAAAACTTTTAATCATTTCGGCCAGGTCGTGCGAGGGGTTTTTCCCGGTCCCGGTAAAGTGTTTCACATTATACGACAGCACCTTGATATCCCTCTCTTCGGTTTTTTTTCCGGCCAGCTGGGCATAGCCCGACAGAAACGACCAGCCAATCAGCACACTCCCTGCGGAAATCAGTGCCAGCCGCGGCTTCATCAACAGCCAAAAAATGACAAACCCCAGGTTTACCACCAACAGGTATGGATAAGCCAGCCCCAAAAGCGAAGGCGCCCACCAGGTGTCAGGGGGAATATAAACCGACAGGTAGGAAAACAGCAGCACTGTTGCTGCAACAATATTGATGATCAATACAATATTTCGAATAACTTTCTTCACACACGCTTCAAAATGAAGTCCCTCAAACAGCCACAAGATAGAAAAAAATAGGAGAACCCAAGTCGGGCAGAAACGGGAAATCTGTTTTAAAGCGTAACGGTTACCCGTTGCGGGGAGGAGATCTCCAGTTTACCGAACCCCAGGGCGGCAGCCAGCCGCAGATGTTCTACCCGGCGGGGGTCGATGCCGGCCAGCGGGGCCGCCATCACATCGGCCGCCACAATCCGGGTTGAAAACAAGAGGGTTTGGTGAGTTTCTCCGGCCAGGTTATTGTCAGCGTTTTCCGGCAAAAGCCAGGCATCTGAAATGGTCAGGGCCGGGTTGCAGTAGTAAAGAAGTTCAGCCAGGCAACGCTCAGCACCTTCCCGGGAGAACACCCCGCGATCCCACACGCAGCCGGTCAGGTTGGCAATGGCTGCAGCCATCCCCAGCCGATGATGGCGGGTCACCACCGGCATATTGATAAAAAGGTCGGCGCTAAGCAACGACCGGTGCAGCAACACCGACGGCAGTAGTTGCGCCTGCGGATTCGACACCTTTTCAAAATAGCGCAGGTCGTTGGCCGGCACCATCCGTCCGCCGGCATCTTTAACCACCCGCTCGATGCCACTGTTTTTATAACATTTGGTCCAGCTGTCGAGGGTATGGTCAAATACGGCAACCTCCCGGGCGCCGGCCTGGTAACAACGTTTCACCAGCTGTGCCACCAGCGACGGATGGGTAGTCATCCCCGCTTCGGGAAACCGGTTCCGGGCAATTGCCGGCTTAATAACCACCCGTTTTCCGCGCGTAACAAACCGCTCAACACCGCCCAGCAAACCGAGTCCGCTCTCCAGCGCCGCTTCCGCATGTTGCCCCTTCACCATCGCGGCAACGAGTTCATTTTCCACAGAAGCAGCGCCGGCGGCAAACACCGGAGCAGCCGCACACCAGAGGCCGGCCTGCAAACTTTTATTCAGAAAATCACGACGTTTCATCATTTGTTCTCTTTGATTGCTTTCACCATCCGGCTTTTTCCCTGCAGATCGCTCCGGATTTCAATATCCCGGAACGCGAGCCCGGCTAGTAAATTTTCAATTTCTCTCCCAAATTTTTCATTGATCTCGAAAAAAAGGCGTCCGCCGGGATTGAGCCACCGGCGGGCAAAAAGGGCAATCGCACGGTAAAACAGCAGCGGATCGGTGTCGGGGACAAACAGCGCCGAGGCAGGCTCGTACTCCAGCACATTGGGCAGCATCAGGTTACGTTCGCTCTCCGTCACATAGGGCGGATTGCTCACCACCAGGTCGACCTCCCGCCAGCGGCCGGTTTGCTCCCACTCCAGGATATCGGTCTGAAAAAAAGAAACCTCCAGCTTATTTTGCCGGGCATTCTGCCGGGCAGTGTCCAGCGCCGCCTCCGAAATGTCGCAGCCCGATACAGCTGCTTCCGGGAAAAGTTTTTTACACGCCAGCGCCAGGCAGCCGCTGCCCGTCCCGATATCGAGAACCGACTGCGGACGCTCCTTTTCGTGGCGAAAAATCCAATCGACCAGCTCTTCGGTTTCAGGACGGGGAATCAGCACCGACGGGTTGACCCGGATCGTCAGCCCGCAAAATTCTGTTTCACCTGTCACATACTGGATCGGCTCCTGTTTTTTGAGCCGCTCAACCATCATTTTAACCTCCGCAAGCTCGGAGGCCGAAAGTTTCTCGTCGGTTTTCAGGAGTAAATCAGTAGAAGAGTATCTGCGCAGGTGAAAAAAAATCAGCCGGACCATCCCCCTGATCTCTTCGGGCGGATAGAGCGGGAGTAATTCTTGGGTGATCCATTGAATTGTAGCCTGCATTGTGCTATTTTTGGCAAAGTTACATTTTAGGCCGACATGACAAACCACGAAAAATATATGTCCCGCTGCCTGGAACTGGCCGGATTGGGCGCTTCCGACGCAGCCCCCAACCCGATGGTGGGATGTGTGATTGTTTGTCGCGGAAAAATTATCGGCGAAGGATGGCACCGCCGTTACGGCGGGGCACATGCCGAGGTAAATGCGGTTTCGGCCGTAAAAACCCCCGAATTGCTGGCCGAAAGCACACTCTATGTTTCGCTGGAGCCGTGTGCCCACTTCGGGAAAACGCCCCCCTGCAGCGATCTTATCATCGAAAAAAAGATCCCCACAGTGGTGATCGGAACCGTGGATCCTTTTGCCGAAGTTGCCGGCAAGGGGATTGAAAAACTCCGGAGAGCGGGAGTACAGGTCGACGTTGGCATTTTAGAAGCGGAATGCCGGGAGATCAACCGCCGTTTTTTCACTTTTCACGAAAAAAAGCGGCCTTACATTTTACTGAAATGGGCGCAAACCACCGATGGATTCATGGATATTGCCCGCATGCCGGACGATTACGGCCAGCCCACCTGGATCACCAACGAACTGTCGCGCCGGCTGGTGCACCAAACCCGCACCCGCGAAGCTGCGATCCTGGTGGGGACCAACACCGCACTGAAGGACAACCCGTCGCTGACTGCCCGCGAGTGGAGCGGCCCGCAGCCACTCCGCCTGGTTACCGACCGCACGCTGCGCCTGCCGCCAAACCTGCACCTGTTCGACGGAGCGGCACCTACGCTGGTCTTTACAGAAAAACAGCAGGCTGCTGCCGGAAATGCCGAATGGGTCAGCATTGATTTCCAAAAAAATATTCCGGGACAAATTTTGGCAGAACTTTTCCGGCGCGGGATCCAGTCGGTAATGGTGGAGGGCGGTCCGCAGCTGCTCGAAAGTTTCATCGGGCAAAACCTTTGGGACGAGGCGCACATTTACACGGGCAACACTCTCTTCTTTAACGGTGTGGCTGCCCCAAAAATTCAGGGAGACCCCGTTTCCCTGGAACAGCTCGACGACTGCACACTGCATGTGCTACGCAACCCTTCGGCCGCGCGGCAACCTTTCTGAAAGTCCAGCCCCTGTCAGAAAACAGTATGCGGACGAAACCCCTCTTCCAGGATGGGTACCTTCAGCACCTGCTCCACATACTGAAAATAGTAGAACAACTTATGGTTCAGCTCAAACCCGTAATCGATATGGGGCAGATAATCGATGTACGACTCAAAAAACCGGCTGTGCCGGCTGCTGACCGTTTTACTGTTCCAGGCCGATACGTACCGCAGATTCCAGTTTTCGTAATACTCCTGCGAATGGTACCAAACCGGCGAGTTATGAAGCAGATACCAGGTGTCAAAGCCGGGATCCAGGATAATCAGTTCATACGCCAGGCTATCCTCACCTGGCTGCTCTTTTCCGTTGCTCTGAATATTAATGACCTTTTTGGGTCCGGTGCAGGCTCCCACCACCAGCAGGATCAGACCTGCCATCAACCAGTTTTTCATCACCTCCGGGATTTTAAAATTGTTTTTCACCATTCCTTACGAACAAACCGTAAAAATTGTTTTTACCGGCAATTTTTCTGATATTAGGTTCGCCTGAAATATGTTTGGGAAATGGACTTTGGAAATTTTCATCCGCCTACAACCGGCGAGCTTATTTCATTTGTTTTTTTGGTCACCTCGGTGGCGATTGCGGTGATTGTGATCTCCGAAAAGCGGTCGCCCTACAAAACCGTTGCCTGGGTACTGGCGCTGGTATTGCTGCCCATCATCGGCCTGATTTTTTACCTGATTTTCGGACAGGAATACCGCAAACAGAAGATCTTCTCGCGCAAGGGGCTGAAAAACCTGGGCGACGTCCGGTCGATGACCAGCCGCCAGCTGCGAAAACTCCACAAGGGAGAGTTTTTGCTTCCCCCGGCAGCAATGGAGAAAGAACGGATCATCAACCTGTTGCTGAACAACTCCTATTCGTTGCTTACCACCGGCAACCGGCTGCGGATCCTGAACAACGGGCAAAAAACTTTCAACGCCCTGTTTGCCGCTCTGGAAAATGCCCGCCACCATATTCACCTGGAATACTACATCATCGACAACGACGAAACCGGCAAACGGCTGAAAGAGATTCTGATCCGCAAAAGCCTGGAAGGGGTGGAGGTCCGCCTGATTATTGATGATGTGGGCAGCTGGGGACTGGGCAGGAGATATTTGCGCGAACTAAAAGATGCGGGAGTGGAGATTTTCCCCTTTATGGAGGTTCGTTTCCCCCGGCTGACCGGGCGGGTAAATTTCCGCAACCACCGTAAAATTGCCATTATTGACGGGGAAATCGGCTTTACCGGCGGCATCAACTTAGCCGATCGTTATGTCAAAGGATTGGAGGGAGTGGGTCCGTGGCGCGACACCCACCTGCAGATCGAAGGAGACGCCGTGGCCTGTCTCCAGGTGGTTTTCACAGCCGACTGGTTTTTCGTCAAAAAAGAGAACCTCTCGGGGCCGGAGTACTTTAAACCCTTCACCGACCTGCCGGGCACGGCCGTTCAGATTTCGGCCAGCGGCCCCGACTCGGATTGGGAAAGTATCGGTCAGGCTTTTTTTGCCGCAATTGCCGGCGCCCAAAAAGAGGTGTTTGTCGTTACGCCCTACCTGATGCCGCCTCCGCAAATCCTCTCGGCAATCAAAACGGCGGCGCTGGGCGGCGTTGATGTCCGCCTGCTGATTCCCGAATTCTCCGATGCCCGCATTCCCAAATGGTGTTCCTTCTCATTTGTGGAAGAGCTGCTCGAAGCGGGCGTCCGGATCTACTTCTACCAAAAAGGGTTTGTCCACAGCAAACTCATTATGGTCGACGGGGTCTTCTCGTCGGTAGGCACAGCCAACCTCGACTTCCGCAGCCTGGAAACCAATTTTGAAGTGAATGCTTTTATTTACGACGAAGCTTTTACCCGCGAGCTGGTGCGTTACTTCAAAACCGACCTGCGCAGCAGCCGGGAGATCAAACTGGCTGAATGGCGCAACCGCCCGACACTGGATAAATTCCGCGAATCCCTGGCCCACATGGTCAGTCCGATTCTGTAAAAGCCGAAAAAACGGTAGCCCGCTTTATATAACGGGGCGGATTTGAGCCGTTAAAACGGCAGCTTCCCCAGATCGAGGTTTCCACCCGAGAGGATGATCCCTGTTTTTTTCCCGGCCACGTCAACCTTCCCTTCGAGGATTGCAGCCAACGGCACTGCCGACGAGGGTTCGATGATGATTTTCATCCGTTCCCACACCAGCCGCATGGCCGCCACAATTTTCTCCTCCGAAACCGTCACCACATCATCCACCTTATCGAGCATGACGGCAAAATTTCGTTTTCCCAGCGACGTGAGCAACCCGTCGGCAATGGTTTTCGGATTTTCGGAAGGAATAAGAGTTTTGGAGCGGAATGAGCGAAAGGCATCGTCGGCGCCCAGCGGCTCGGCGGCAATCACCCGGCAGTGGGGCAGCAGGTGTTTGGCGGCAATGGCGGTTCCGCTGAGCAGGCCTCCGCCCCCCACCGGAGCCAGGATCTGGTCAAACGGACCGGCATCTTCGATCAGCTCTTTGGCGGCAGTCCCCTGCCCGGCAATCACCCAAAAATTGTCGTACGGATGTACTTCCACCGCGCCGGTTTCGGCGATCACCTGTGCCAGCGTACTTTCGCGGGCCTGCAGCGTGGGTTCGCAAAAAGTAATCAACCCGCCATAGCCGGCTACCGCTCTCTTTTTTATCTCGGGGGCGGTCCGCGGCATCACGATGTAAGCCGGCACTCCGCGCAAACGGGCAGCCAGCGCCAACGCCGCCGCATGGTTCCCC
>OFEK01001601.1_pt1 | contig 14716 bp, 9 predicted proteins | sample 1521131 | NCBI WGS metagenome assembly OFEK01 (sample SAMN05720209, study PRJEB24109) | activated sludge metagenome | isolation source: Anaerobic digester | place: China | collected 2015-12-16
AAGGGGCTGTAACCGGCCGGGGAGTTGGCCGGTATTGTCCGAGGCCGGGGCGGGCAGGACAGAGCGGCGTTGCATTTCCTGAAACGCGGAAGGATTCGGGGTTCGAAGCGCATTGGAAGGAGGGACTCGTTGCGTTGCGGCGCGGGCCGGCATGCGGCAGGACCGCGGCGCCCCCGCGATTTCCGGCGGCGTTCCGGAAATCCGGGCGGCGGCGGGAATGCCGCTCCCACAGGCGGGGCAGCCTCTTGACCGGATCTCCTGTGCCGCGGATGGAACCGCGGCGTGACCCGGACTCGCTCACTTCTCCCGCGCCAGCACCATCAACCCCAGCGAAAGCCAGAAAGCTTCCCGGATGCGACGCAGGATGCCGAAGGCCGCTCCGAGGGCCGCTCCCAGGTTGAATCCGAGGGAAAGAAGGACGCCGCCGCCATCCTGCACTCCAATCGACGCGGGGATGAGAAACCCGACGGCGGCAAAGAGCATGACCAGTGCATCCAGGCACACGGCAAGACCCCAGCTGATGGGATGCCCCAGCAGCTGGAACACCAGGTAAACCTCCACAGCCTGGGCCGCCCAGCCGGCGAGAACCAGCACGAAAGCCAGCAACCCGCGCCTCGGATACACACTGTAGAACTCCGCAAGAAAGGCATCCAGTTTGGCCAGCTCCGATTCCTTCGCCTTCAGGCGGTCCGGGCACAGGCGCAGCCGTTCCAGCAGCCGGACGCCCATGAGGCATGGGCCCCTGCTTTGCAGGTAGACAAAAGCCAGTCCGCCGGCTCCCAGCAACAGTGTGCCGAGGCCGAGCACTTCCAGGTTCGAGGAGGTGCCGTGGAGCAGAAACGGAGCCAGGACCAGGCCGAGCACAATATAAGTCACCAGACCCAGGACCAGAATGCCCCTCTGTATGAGCACCGAAGCCGTGGCTTCCTCCCAGGGCACCCCTGCGGCGGTCAGACGCATGGCCTTGAAAGGCTCTCCCCCCATGGTGGCCGTCGGGGTAAGCTGATTGAGAGATTCTCCTGCAAGGCGCAGCATGAAAAGCCTGCCCAATGACGGTCGAACTTCCGATGTCAGCAGCAGGGCGCTCCAGGAAAGCGTCACCAGGAGATTGAGCAGACCGTAAGGCAACAGGACCAGGGGCCAGTAGTACCCGATCCGGATGAACTGCCGGCTGATGTTCTCCCAGCCGATTTCATTCAGCATCCAGAACAGGAAGACCAGGGCGACGGCCAGCAAGATCAAGGTCGCCCATCGCATGGGGTTGCGGGGCAAATCCATTCTTCTTCATCATCCTACGTCGCGCGGCGGCATGCCGTCCGAAAATCGTCCTCCCGCGGCTTGACCGTCATTTCGAAGCGCCCGGCGCGCCCCGACTTCATCGATGCGTTTCAGGCCTGACATCAAAATAGTCGGTGTAGAACCGAAAGCATCGTGCCAGGGCATCGGGATCGAAACCGAATTCCTCGAGCGTGTAATGGTGCACGCCGTGCTTGTTCATGCGGTGTCTTCCGGCAAAGGCCTTCATCGCCGCCTCGGCCTCGGGCGTAAGCTGCATCCCGAAATGGTCGTAGATGCGGCGGACCATCGCCACGGAATCCCGCACGAGGTCGACATACCCGACATCGAAAAACCGATTCCGCAGGTCCGGATGTTCTTCACGAAACCGGATGGCCGATGCCGCGGACCCCTCCCAGCGCCACTTCACCTCCTCGCCGAGTTGAGCCTTGTCCAGGCGGTCGGTGAACGCCCCGCGCAACACGGCCGTGAAGCTGGTGCAGGAAGGCATCACCTTGAGCGGGTCCCTGTGGGTCATGATGATGCCCGCATCGGGATAGACCTGCAGGAGCGCATCGAGCGAGACCAGGTGGCTCGGCGCCTTGAGCACCCAGTGCGTTCCGGGGCAGCGCCATTGCAGGTGCTGGAGGAATTTCCGGTGCCATTCGTAAGCCGGGCGTTTATCCGCTCTGTCGAGCCAGTTCCGATACGAATACACGTAATACATCGAATCGAACACGTAACTGATGAAGGACAGTCCGGTGATGGCGATGCACTCCTGGGGAAGCGTCGCCTCGATCAGGTGAACGGTGTTGAAATCAGGCATCAGGACGTCGATCCACCGCAGTTCCTTTTCAGTCCGGGCGATTCGCGGGTCGGTGCGATAAGCGGCCTTCTCAGGCGGAGGGGAAGGGTGCATCACTTCCCATACCTGCGGCGACCTGGAGGCCGGATCCTGCGCCAGCAGCGCATGGAGAAAAGTCGAACCGGTTCTCGGCAGCCCCGTGATGAACAGCGGGCGTCGAATGACCTCACCGGAAATCTCCGGATGACGCTTCACGTCTTCCACCAGGCGCAGCCGGTTCCGCAGGGTGCGGACAATGTCGTTGCGCACGCAGACCCGTCCGATGAAGTTCAGTTGCGCGTCCGCTTCCAGCGATTCGAGCAGAATTCTGAAAGGCTCACGGAAGGAATCTCCTCCAAAGTCGACCAGGCCGGTCACTCGGCGGGCGCGCGCGAGCAGGCGGTCTTCATCCAGTCGCATCAAACCGTTGCACGGCAGCATCCCTCCGAGCGAATTCACGGCGCTCAGCAGCGGGTGCCGTTTCGGGAACGCGGTCGCCGTCCGGCCCGTCTTCCCGATGCTCCCCGCGCGACTGCCGCGCTTGCCAGGCCTGTCGCCCCGTGCGGGTTCTCCGCCGCCGGAGCCGGTCGCCGTGCCGGACGGTATTCCGGATTCATTGGTGTTTCCGGCCACCTTCTCCCCTTCGAATGTGAAGTCGCAACCCGCACCCCCGACATCCCGTTTCACGGGTTTCCAGCGAACATCCTATCCGTTCGATAACAACAGCCCCGATCATCAAATGCGCTCACCCCGCCCGCTCTCCCCTCCGCGGCAAATTCAAACGATCGTTTTAATTAAGCGATTGTTTTGCGTTATGCAAGCTAATTCTTTTCTTCTTCATGAATCGGCATCGGGGTTTTGTGTCGGGCGCGGCACGCTCCCGAATCATCAACCGGTTGTCCCCGGAGCGGCACTTTTCGTTGGCCGCCTCGTCCGCCGCGCGCCCGGCCGTGCCCACCACAACGAAGAAGACCCTCTGAACCCCAAAGGGTTCAGAGGGTCTCGACAGCGGACTGACGCGTCCCGAAAAAGATGAAACCGGCTGCCCGCCGGAGCTACTTCGCGTTTCCGGGCTTACCGATCAGTTTCTGGTTGATGTCGATGTTGTCGAGCACGGTTGCCCCCGTGCCCACATCGGTGCCTTCATCGAAGATCAGAACGATGCTGCCGATCACGGCATTGCCGAACCCGGGCCAGGGAGGCGTTTCCGTAGTCTGCGGGTAGGCATCCAGATCGGTGAAGCGCACTCTCGTCCAGTTGGCGTGTGGAGGGTCGAGAGGGGTGTGCTCCCCGTGGGAACACCCGAAGAAGTACAGGCTGCCGTCGATCGTCGTCACGTTGAACCGGGGCGCGCCGGCACCGCAATGGCCGTCATTGACGACGTCAAAGCCCAACTCGTTGAGCCGGATGCCCTTCACGCCAGTGATCACCGCTCCAGCGGCTGCCACCGTGGCGGTCGTACCGTCCTTCTTGAGGTACAGAGCGTGATCCGATTTCCCCGCATCGCGCAGCCCCTGATGGGTCACCCACCGCGCCGTGATGATTCCGGTGCCTTCGGGATCGAAAGCAAAAGGTTTCGCTTTGAATTTTTTCGGTTTCTGTCCGGCAAAACCCAAGCCGGCAACGCTCAGGGTAAGAACGATCACCAACGCCAGAACTGATGCCTTTCGCATAGGTCACTCCTCCTTGTGTCTATCCTTGTTGCCGTTCTGTGGCCGAGAGGGTCAAGCTTTGGGGGTGCTCCCTGCCCGTCGGTCCCGCCCATAGAACTCGTGAACACGGCGACACCCGATTCGCACGGGGTCTTTCCGGCCGTAAATTCACCGCAAAACGCCGCGCTGAGCGCTCGCGCAGTCGGCTCCCCCCCGCAGGGCGCCGGCGACGACCCGTGCCACACCGCAAAACCCATCATGCCTGCTTACCGCAGTACGGTTGAAACCCTCACGACTCCGAAAAAACGCTCCGGATCAAATCTCATGGACTCGGCATAGGACACCTCCGGCAACCCTGCCGCCCTATCCTCCAGTGGAAGACTTAGGCCGTCGGCTTTGCGTCCCGCCCTTTCGAACGGTTTGCCTTTATCGGATCGTGAATTGTGGAATTCCGCTCATTATTTCTTAATGACGCCGGCCGAACGAAAAATGTCCACGCGCGCTGTGGGAAAAATTTGCAGTTCGCTATAATTATATAAAATATCCATGTTATTTTCGCGCACTCACCCTGCGTGATTTCCTGAAGGAAGGTACAATCCCCTTTCCGGGAATATCCCTTGCCCCCTGAAAGTCCGCTCCTGAACGATGATATGGACGTCACTCCGGATTCAATCGGTCTTTTGTACCACACAAGAATTATTCGTGGCGATCATTAATTAGTGGGTTTAAGGTTTCATCGATGCTGGCGTTCCGGGAACGCGGGGCCGCATCTCATACGATTCCCCGGCCCCCGGGCAACCGGGTTCACGGCTCCGGGTTCGATCCGTCCGGTGTTTTTCTTGCCGATCCTCGAGACAGTTTCTCCCGGCCGGGCGCGTTCCCGCTCACCGCCGTCGGCGACCAGCATCCCGCGGCTCCCATGGCCCACGTCTGGAAACGAAAGCCTCTCCGTTGCCGAAGAGGCTCGATCCATCGGGGATTCCCACGGTAAGGCTCGAGGCGGGAGGATCGCGTTATTCCCGCACGGAAGAAGGGCACCGGCAAGGCTGCGCCGCCCAGTTCACGGACCATTCGAAACCGGTCCCCCGCCGCCGTCGGGAGAAGTCATGGGCGAGGCGCCTTGACCGATCCGGGGGCAATGATTCCTCACAGGGTCTGCTGTCCCCATCCTTTCGCCTTTATATATTCGATATACTTACTAATTTCAGTTGATACGCGGCTGTTGGAGTAGAGGTAATAAGGACGTCTGATGGGATAACTGCCATCGCTCACGGTGCCTCGACACGGCAGTACCGCCGGAGCATCGACGCCCGCCCTTATCTTCATGATCTTCGTTACGGCCTGCCCCGGACATTCAAAAGCATCCCGGATCCGCACAAAACCGATGGCTCCCGGAGTCCCGGAGACTTTCGCCATGACCCCGGCGAAATCGGGCATCGTTTCAGCCCCTGACGCCAGAGGTTTGCCGAGGAAGTCCTCCTGCATGAAGACCAGTGTGCCGGGATGCTTCTCCCCGACACGAAAGACCTTCACGAGTGCCGGGGGCGCGCCGCATTCACTCCAGTTCGTGTATTCGCCGGACAGAAGCTTCTTGACCTGGTCAACGGTGAGCTCGTTCAATGGGTTTGAAACGTGAGTGACAATCACGATGCCGCCGTACCCGATGAGGTTTTCCGTCAGTTCAACGCCCTTTGCTTTCGCGGCGTCTTTTTCAGCGGCGTTTATTTTTCTGGAGGCCATGGCGACGCCGGTTTCTCCTCTCGCCAGCGCGGAAAAGACGGCATCCACGGTAGCCCCCCTGACGACTCTCACGTCCGTCCCCGGATTTTCTCTCTCGAACAACATTGAAAGGGTGTGAAGTCTGCCGAACATGCTGTCCGGACCCGTCACCCGTATGACGGTTTTGTCTGCGGCAGGCGCCATGGCAGCTGCGAATACCTGGAGTGCCACCAAAAAAACCATGAACATCGCGTTCATCGCCGCCTCCTTGTTTCGTCGGTTTCTTCACGGAAACCTGGCAGATCCACCCGAACCGAAAAAACAAAAAGACCCCTTTGAGGGATTCACAAACCTCGCAGGGGCCGGAGTCGGCATTTTCAAGATCCGCCCTTTCATGGGCTTTCTCCTATAAATGACTCATTAATAATAATACTCCAATATCCATCTCACAAGCCCCTTTTCGCCCACGAGGCAAGAGCATTGATCGGGTGTTTTGCCCGATGGTCATGTGTAACCGTTTTGATCCACGGACAATATGGACGGCAATCCCCCCACCGGGTATCCGGCCGCCATGCGGTTGCGGAAAGCACGCCGAGGGCCACCGACAAGCCGAAGCATCGGGCGGGCCAGATTCCGGGCCGCCCTCCGCGCGGGCCGTTCCCGGGTTTTCCGACCGCTCTCGTCGGAGTCGCGGCGCCTCGCCGACCGGGACCCCGTTCCGGGAATGTGGTGACACGGGGCTCACTCAGCGGAGCGCCTGGACAATACGGCGCACGCCCTCGGCAGCACCCAGAGGAATGGAAACGTGGGACGGTCCCGGAACCTGGTGATCGCGGGGATTGATACGGATCAGCGTACCCTTGAAACGTGCCGCCAGGTGTTCGGACTGATAGCGGACCGTCGCCACCGCCGTTCCCGCTCCCAGCTCGACAATCGCCAGTTTGCGTCGGGCATCCGAACCTTCCTCCAGCCAGCGCCTCATCCGCTCTCCCTGGCTGTGCGTGCGTTCCGGATTCCACGACCAGTCTCCGAACATCAGGATATTCGGCCGTGCGTACCCGCCACAGCGCGGGCAACGCGGCAACGGTTCCATGGCCAGGAAAGCGTCCTCATCGACGTGAATCTCCGTGCCTTGGGCGTCCCAGATATGGTCTCCGCAAGGTTTGGAACACTGGAAATGGTGAATCGAACCATGACATTCCTCGATCCGGTTCTCTTCGAACCCCGCCGCCTGGAAATGACCGTCGACATTGGATGTGAAGACGAAATACTTCCCGGGCACGGTCCGGCAAATCTCGAGTAGAGACCGGAAGCCTTCGTGGGGGCGTGTTGCGCGGTACAGATTGAGGCGGTGCCCATAGAAGGCCCAGGCCAATCCGGGGTCGGTGTGGAACCAGCGGGGGTTCGCCATCTCCACAAACGATTTCCCCAGCCTGGCGATGGCCGGGTAGGCCTTCCAGAACCCCCGGTCGCCGCGAAAGTCGGGCAATCCGGAATCGACGCCCATCCCCGCTCCCGCTGCAATCAGAAGCGCTCCCGCATCGTTCAATGCCGCCGCCGCCCGCTCGATGTTCTCATCAACGCTCATGAAATTGCCTCCCCGGCTCCGTCCAAGGTGAAGAAGCACCGCATCCCCGCGGCAATGCCCACCGCATTACGGGCGGGCGGGATTCGGCGGGGGATGCGGTACACCGGCCGAGACGATTCCCATTCAGTGGTCGTCCCTTGCGAACCGTTCGGACTGATTCGTCTATCACCATATTCGATTTGTCTCTTGCGCCCTGAAAGGCTTTTCCTTTGAACAGTTGAGATCGCCGTGCTATTTTGTCATCAATCCTCAAAAAGAACAATTGAACGGTGATGACGCGAGTCAGAGGCGAAACGGGGGATGCCTATTGCGGAATGAGCGGGGCCTGCCTTGCGAGAGGAACCTTTGAGCATGCCTGGCCGGGACGGTACCGTGCGAGCCGCCGCGCACGAAGCCAAGTTCGTGACGACGCACTCCGAAAAGGAGCAATTGCGCGGTCTGCTGGTGAGACAGCTCTACGCCCTGGTGCCCGTCGGTCTCAGCGCCGCGGTGTCCAGCGGCGGTATTCTCGTGCTGGTGCTTTGGAGCGAGCTTCCCCACGGGCGCCTGTTGATCTGGTTGGCGGCGATGCTTTCCCTGGCGTTGTTGCAGTACCTGCTGATGATCGCCTACCGCCGCCGTCCCGCGGCCGCCGAATCCGCTTCCCCGTGGTTCGCGCTCTTTATTGCCGTCTTTGCATCAAACGGTCTGGTATGGGGCTCGGCAGCCCTGTTCTTGTTTCCGCACGACTCATTGGCGCACCAGGTGTTCGTGGCGTTCGTCCTGGGAGGCATGACGGCCGGCGCGGCGGGAACCTTTTCCGCCACGTTTTCGGCCTTTCCGGCATTCAGCGCCCCCGCCTTCCTCCCTGTCGTCGTCAGATTCTTTCTCATCAACGACGACCTGCATCTCGCCATGGGAACGCTCCTCATCATCTTTGCCGGTTCGATGGTCGTGTGCGCCCTTCGCGTGAACCAGGCCATCGTGTCTTCCTTCCGGCAAGGCCTGGAGAACCTGGATCTCATCGCGGACCTTACCGAATCCAACGCACGGCTCGGACGCCTCAATGCGCTTCTGGAACACGAAATCGCCCAGCGCCAGAAAGCGGAAGAGGCGCTTCGGCAATCCGAGAGCACCTATCGGACCATTTTCGAACACACCGGCACGGCCACCTTCATCGTTGAAGAAGACGCAACGGTATCGATGATAAACAGTCAGTGCGAAAAATTTTCTGGTTATTCGAGAACCGAGGTGGAAGGGCGGATGAAATTCCACCAGTTCATTGCGGAAGAGGACCTGGAACGGGTGAGCGAATACCACCGCATGCGGCGTCTCGATTCCGGGACGGCGCCCGAACGCTTCGAATTCCGCTTCAAGGACAGGTTCGGCCGTGTCAGGGACATCCTGGCGACAGTGGGCATGATTGCCGGTACCAGGCGCAGTGTGGCTTCCCTGGTGGACATTTCCGAGAAGAAAAAAGTGGAAGAAGAACACCTCAAGATCGAGAAGCTCGAATCCCTGGGGATTCTCGCAGGTGGAATCGCTCATGATTTCAATAATATATTGACGGCGATCCTCGGCAACATCTCGCTTGCCAAGATATATGCCCGGGACAAGGTGCGCAAACGCCTGGAAGATGCGGAAAGAGCGAGCACCAAGGCCAGGGATCTCACCCAGCAGCTGCTCAGCTTCGCCAAAGCCGGCGCACCTGTCAAGAGAACCCTGTCTCTCGCGGAGCTCATCCGGGATTCGGCGTCGTTCGGGCTGAGCGGTTCCAACGTTCGGTGCGAATTCTCCATACCTGACGGCTTGTGGCTGGTGGATGTCGATGAAGGCCAGATCAGTCGGGTCATCACCAACCTGGTCATCAATGCCGACCAGGCCATGCCCGATGGCGGGACCATCGAGGTGTCCGCGGAAAACGCGGCTTTCCGGACGGCGGAAAACGCGAGGCTTCCGCTTCGGCCGGGCAAGTACGTCAAGATATCCGTTCGCGATCATGGGGACGGCATCCCCGGGGAACACCTGACCAAGATATTCGACCCGTATTTTTCCACCAAGGAAAAAGGAACGGGGCTGGGTCTCGCCACCGTTTACTCCATCGTCAGCAAGCACGGCGGTTGCGTTGACGTAGAGTCGAGACCGGGTATCGGTTCGACCTTCCACTTTTATCTGCCGGCATCGAGGAAACAGGTTGTGGAAGGGATTGAAACAGCCAGGAGACCTTTGTCCGGCAAGGGGAGGATCCTCATCATGGAGGATGGTGAGGAGGTGAGGCGAATCCTTGCGGAGATGCTGGAGCACTTGGGCTACGAGGCGGATTCGGTGCGCAACGGAGCCGAATTGATCCGGATGTACAAAGAATCGAGGGCCATGGGTCGTCACTACGATCTGGTCATCATGGACCTCACCGTCCCGGGAGGCATGGGCGCCAGGGAAACGATCACGCAGCTCAAGGAACTGGACCCGAAGGCCCGGGCGATTGTCTCCAGCGGATACTCCAACGATCCGGTAATGGCGGATTTCTCCGACTACGGCTTTGTGGACGTCATTTCCAAGCCCTATAAGATCGAAGAGCTCTCGGACCTGCTGAAAAAGGTGATGAGGGGAAAAGAAGGCAAGATGCTCCGGTTTCCGGCATCTTGACCGAACGTGCCCCGTGCGCTTTCGGTCGGGCGGCATAGAAAGCCCGCCGTTCGGGAATCGCATCCGGGGGGGGCGCGGTCTCGCGCCGGCCGCACCGCTTTTCTCCAATCATACTCTGGCCCGTGGAAAAGATTTGTGCTACATCTATGCCGGTGTGGTTGAAAAGACGGTGCCCATCAGGGCCGGGGAGACAAGGACCGTGGCACAGTGCCCTCGCTGTCAAGCAGAGATCGATGCGGAAGACCGGTTCTGCAGGGGTTGCGGAACATCGTTGGCGGAGGCTCGCCCGGGCCGGTTCAAATCCATCCTGCCCACCGAAAATCTCGAAGGGTACCGCCAAAACTATTTCCGGCCTTTTTTCGTTGTCTGTGTGGTGTGCATCGCCGGTCTTTTCGGTATTGCCGTCGTCGTCCATCTGATTCGCTCCTATCTTGGCGGCCCTTAGGAGCGGAGGCGGGAGGAATCGACGCAGGGAGGGCTCATCTCCCCACGCGGTTCACGCGGCCGGCATTGTCGCTCACTCCATATCAAACGGGCTGCACATGCCCGCACCAGTCGGCCACGATGATTTCATAATCCGGCCCCTTGTGTTCCGGAAACGACAGGAAATACCGTTCGAGGGCATTTTCAGGGGTTTCGCCGCATTCGCACCAGATGACTATCCTGGTGGGACCCGAAGAGGCGGCTCGCGCATGTTCCTCCGGATTCGGATCGTTCAGGGGAATCTCCTTTCCGTTACAAGTCAACCGAGTCAACACCCTCGGCTTCAGATTTCAGTGCGGCAAACTGCCGCATACAGGCGGGCCGACCCGGTGGACCGAAAGCATGAGAGGCCGGTCCGGAGCCGGTGGCCCCGCTGCTCCCCAGCCAACGCTTTCCGTTTTCCCTCCCTCCTTTGCCCGACACAATTTTTTCATAAGAGATGAGTGCATTGGGCGGGCGGGCATAAAGCCCGCCCCTTGTATGTCTGACGGGCACATCGGTCCGTAGCGGCTGTGTTCCTTGTCAACTATTGAGTCGCGTAGGGTGGGATGCGCGACAGCGCAGCCCACGGTCCCAATACCCTTCCTGCCGCCGCAGCCAACACACAAGGATGGGATGCGCGACAGCGCAGCCCCGGCCCCGATGCCTTCCCCCAGTGCCTGGCGCCATAAACGATCCGGAGCCGATGTGTGGAACGCCCCCATCGGAGAGGCTCGCGGCCGCACGTTTTCGCAGCGATCATGACGAGTGCGGGTGCACGACGCCCGGCCGGATCGTGGGCACGGTGTTCCCTCCCAGCCATGCCATCGGCCCGGGGGGGAAGCTCCCGGCCGGACCGTGGGCACGAAGGAACCGTGCCCACCCTACGGGTCCGCACGGTCCCCGGGGTTTATCCCCGCCGGCGTCACCTCCGACTGCGTCTGATCGACCCATCGGTCCGTACAAGGGGCGGGTTTATCCCGCCCGCGTCACCTCCCGATGGGCAGGTGTTGTATCATTTTGAACGCACCTCGGGATGAAAGCGGCACCACGTCGCCTCCGGCTTCTTTTTGGGAAAAACGAGATTGAGTGCGACTCGAACCGCGGATTCCGGGAGTTGTGACCTTCAAGCATCTCCAGATTTTTGCTAGAATGTGTGATTGTGGAATCCATTCGCCGTTTTTCGACACGTTCGGTTGAGTTCGGCCGTCCGGGAGCGTCGCCTCATGAATGACACAGATAAGACCAAAGAGCAACTCATCACCGAACTGGAAGAGTTGCGTCGAAGGATCGCCGAACTGGAGGGGCACGGGAGTTTCAGATCCCCCGCAGGACAGAGCCCGGCATCGGCGGAGCGGGGCGGCCCGATCCCGGAGAGACGGCAGGCCGATTTTTCATGCAGCGATTCCGCGCCGCGGAAACAGCCCCGAATTCCGCCCGATCCATTCCCTCCCCCGGGAAGCCTCCTCGGAAAAACAATTGCCAGGCGCGGCCAGACCGAGGAGGCACTTCAAGTCGTCTGTCAACAGCTCCTCGGGATCATCGATTTTCTTCCCGATGCCACCTTCGTGATCGACGAAGACGGGAAGGTCATCGCCTGGAATCACGCCATTGAGGAAATGACGGGCGTCAAAAAGAAAGAAATCATCGGTCAGGGCGACTACGCCTACGCCGTCCCGTTCTATGGGGAGCGACGGCCCATACTGGTGGACCGGGTGTTCGACAAGGCGCTTCAGTTCAGACAGCAGTACGATTTTGTGGTCCAGAAGGGGAACACGATTTATGCGGAGGCATATGTTCCCATGACTTATCGGGGCAAGGGCGCGTATCTCTGGATCAAGGCGTCTCCCCTCTACGACGATACCGGCCGGATGATCGGGGCCATTGAGTCCATCCGCGACATCACCGAACGCAAGAAACTGGAGGAAGCTCACCGCATCAACGCAGAGAAGATCAAGCTTTTCGCCTATTCGGTGTCCCACGATCTGAAGAGTCCCATCGTCGGCATACACGGCCTGACCAGACTTCTCTACCGACGTTACCGGGACTACCTGGACGAGAAGGGAAAGCTTTACTGCGAGCAGATTTTGAAAGCCACCGAGCAGGCCGTGGCGCTGGTCGATGAAATCAACGTTTATATCAGGACGAAGGAAATACCCCTGCACTTCGAGGTGTTCAAGCCCTCCGAGACGATCAAGATGGTTCGAGACGAGTTCGGCGCCCTGCTCAGTATCCGGCGAATCGCCTGGGTCGAGCCGGACCCCGTACCGGAGATCAAGGCCGACCGTCTTTCACTACTGAGGGTGCTCAGGAACCTGGTGGACAATGCTCTCAAGTACGGCGGCAACAGGCTCACCGCCATCCGAATCGAATACGCGCAGACCGAGGATTTCCACGTCTTCTCCGTGTGCGACGATGGGGTGGGAATGAAGACCGAAGGAAGCGAGGAGATGTTCAACGCCTTCCAGCGCGACAAGACGGCGCGGGACGTGGAGGGAACCGGGCTGGGCCTTGCCATTGTGAAAGAGATCGCGGAGAAGCATCGCGGCAAGGTCCGGGTGGAGCGCGGCCCGGTCTGCGGCACGATCTTCCGCGTATACCTCTCGAAGCACCTGTGAGAGCGGCGAAGAGCGGAAGAGCACGCCTCAACGCACCCGGATGTCACCCGCCCTCACGAGCCGACCGGGCGTCACGGCTCGACCGGGAGGCGTTCCGCGTATTGCGGGCCGCGCGAGATCGCAGGATGAAAGGCCGGTCAGGGCTTCTCCTTTTTCATGACTTTGGCCCACGTGTCACGGAGCGTGACGGTACGGTTCAAGACCAGTTTCTGAGCGGTGCTGTCCGGATCGACACAGAAGTAGCCCTGCCGCTCCAATTGGTACCGGGTTCCCGGTGCGGCACCGGCAAGGCTCGGTTCAACCCGGCATGACGTCACAACTTCGAGCGATGCGGGATTGATGTGGGCCTTGAAATCAAGACCGTCCCTCTCATCGTCCGGATCCGCCTTGAGAAAAAGATGATCGTAGAGCCGTGCCTCGGCTTCCAGGGCATGGTCCGCGGAAACCCAATGCAGGGTGGCCTTCACGGCCCTGCCGTCGGGAGCGCCTCCGCCGCGAGTGGCCGGATCGTAGGTGCAGCGAAGCTCGACCACCCTCCCCTGCGCATCCTTGACCACATCCACGCATGTGATGAAGTACGCGTAGCGCAGGCGGACCTCCCGACCCGGCGCGAGACGATAGAATTTCTTCGGCGGAGCCTCCATGAAATCTTCCTGCTCGATGTAAATCACCCGCGAAAAAGGCACCTTCCGCGTCCCCATCCCGGGATCTTCAGGATTGTTCACCGCCTCGAGATCCTCCACCTGCCCTTCGGGATAGTTGTCGATGACCACGCGGAGCGGCCGCAGCACCCCCATGACCCGAGGCGCGCGGCGGTTGAGATCTTCGCGAATGCAGTGCTCGAGCAGCGCCGCGTCCACCATGCTGTCCCGCTTGCCGACACCGATGAGCTCACAGAAGTTGCGAATCGCCTCGGGCGTATAACCGCGACGGCGGATTCCGGCCAGCGTCGGCATTCGAGGATCGTCCCACCCGGCCACATGTCCTTCCCGGACCAGTTGCAAGAGCTTGCGTTTGCTCATCACGGTATGGCTCAGGTTGAGTCGCGCGAACTCGATCTGCTGCGGATGGCACTCGACCTTCAGGACATCCAGGAACCAGTCGTAGAGGGGCCGATGGTCCTCGTACTCGAGTGTGCAGATGGAATGCGTGATTCCTTCGACGGAGTCCGATAGACCGTGGGCGAAATCATACATGGGGTAGATACACCATTTGTTGCCGGTTCTGTGATGTTCGACGTGGCGAATGCGGTAAATAACCGGATCCCGCATGTTCAAATTGGGAGAAGCCATATCGATCCTGGCCCTGAGCACATGGGACCCGTCCTCGAATTCCCCGGCCCGCATGCGCGCCAGCAGGTCCAGGTTCTCCGCGACCGAACGGCTCCGGTAGGGACTGTCCTTGCCCGGATGGGTGAGCGTTCCGCGGTATTCCCTGATCTCATCCGCAGTCAGGCTGCAAACGTAGGCGTTGCCGTCCCGGACCAGTTGCACCGCATACTCGTAGAGTCGCTCGAAATAATCCGATGCGTAATAGAGCCTGTCGCCCCAGTCGAAACCGAGCCAGTGGACGTCCTCGATGATCGACTCCACGTATTCGGTTTCTTCTTTGCTCGGATTGGTGTCGTCGAACCGGAAATTGCACAGGCCTCCGAACTCCGCGGCAATTCCGAAATTCAGGCAGATGGACTTGGCGTGCCCGATGTGCAGATAGCCGTTGGGCTCCGGAGGAAATCGCGTGATGACCCGGCCGTCGTTTTTCCCCGACTGGACGTCCGCCGCGACAATGGCGCGAATGAAATTGGGTGGAGGGGTGGAATTGTTCGTCGACATCTCTTTCGGCTCCCTTCGAATCGACACTGTCATATCAAACAGAAACCGCACAAGGCGACACACGGGCCCTTCGGGCAATCCGCAAGGATCGAGGGCGGAAA
>OFEK01001603.1_pt1 | contig 14706 bp, 14 predicted proteins | sample 1521131 | NCBI WGS metagenome assembly OFEK01 (sample SAMN05720209, study PRJEB24109) | activated sludge metagenome | isolation source: Anaerobic digester | place: China | collected 2015-12-16
CGGTGCCCGTCGCTGCAATCGCGCCCCTCCTCATCATCTGGTTCGGCTCGGGTGTGCTTTCCAAAGTCCTCATCTGCTCGCTTACCGTCTTCTTCCCCATGCTCGTCAACACCCTCATTGGGCTGCACGCCGTGCCGGCTACCCTGCGTGACCTCATGCGCACCCTGCACGCCACCCGCTGGCAGACCTTCACCCGCCTGGAACTGCCGGCTTCACTGCCGGTGCTGCTGGGGGGTATGCGCGTCAGCGCCACCCTTTCGGTCATCGGCGCGGTGGTGGGCGAACTGGCTGGGGCTGATAAGGGGCTGGGTTTTCTCATTAACGTCGGGCGCGGTCAGTACGACACCGCCCTGGTCTTTGTGGCAGTGCTCACCCTGGTGTTGCTGGCATTAATTTTATATGGAAGTGTGCTCCTGCTCGAAAAGCGTCTGCTGCGCTGGCAGGAAGCCAAATGAACGGAGAAATTTCATGAAAAGATCCATTGTTCCAGTTTTAGCTCTTCTGGTCGTCCTTATCCTGACCGCGTGCTCTGCGAAACCGGCGAAAGACAACGCAGAACTGATTCCGGTTACCCTGCCGGTGGGGTACATCCCCAATGTGCAGTTCGCTCCTCTGTACGTCGCCATCGAAAAAGGATATTTTGCCGAGCAAGGCATCGCGTTGACGGTCGATTACAACATGGAGACCGACAACGTCGCCCTGGTAGGTGCCGGCAACCTGGATTTTGCAGTCGTCTCCGGAGAACAGGTGCTGTTGGGTCGCGCGCAGGGACTTCCCGTAGTGTACGTCATGACGTGGTATCAGCGCTTCGCGGTGGGCGTCGCCGCCCTGCAAGAAAGCGGCATCCGGGAACCCGCCGACCTGGTGGGCAAGAAAGTGGGCATCCCCGGTCTGTATGGCGCCAGCTATATCGGCTTTCGCGCTTTGCTCCAGGCTAACGGTTTGCAAGAAAGCGACCTCACCCTCGATTCCATTGGCTACACCCAGGTCGAGACCCTCGTCAATCGCCAGGAAGACGCGGTGGTTATCTACGTCAGCAACGAGCCTATCCGCCTGCGCGCCGAGGGCTACGACGTGAATGTCATCCCTCTCTATGATTACGTTGAGCTGGCTGCCAACGGTCTCATCACCAACGAGACCGCCATCCGAGAGAAACCTGACCTGGTGCGCGGCATGACCGCCGCCCTCCTCAAAGGTCTCGTCTACACCAGCGACCCGCACAACAATGCCGAGGTCTTCAGCATCTGCGAGAAATATGTCGAGAACCTGGCTTCCATGTCCGCTACCGATAAACAGGTGCAAAAAGAGGTCCTCCAGAGCTCCATCGCCCTCTGGCAGATTGAAAAAGGCGGCGTTTCCAATCTGGCTGCCTGGCAGAACACCCAATCCATCTTGCTCGAAATGGGCTTGATAAGCCAGCCGCTTGACCTCGAAAAAGCCTTCACTAACGAGTTCCTGCCCTGACCATGAACCATCCCACCCCTTTTGCCTTCCGTTTGGACAGCGTCAGCATGATCTTTCCTGAAAGGGAAGGGGAACTGGAGGCATTGGAGCAGCTCAGCTTTGAGGTCCCTCCCTTCCAGTTCCTGTGCGTGCTGGGTCCTTCCGGCAGCGGCAAGAGCACCCTGCTGCGCCTGCTTGCCGGGCTGCTCCAGCCCAGCGCTGGTCGCATCCTCTATGCGCAGAGTCGGCAGCCCTCGGTAGGTCTAGTTTTCCAACATGCCAACCTTATGCCCTGGCGCGACGTGTGGGCAAACATCCGCCTGCCGCTCGAACTGCGTGGCGTGGAGGAAGGGCAAGCCGATGCTCGCACCCGCGCCATGGTCGAACTGGTGGGCTTGCAAAGTTTCGCACACGCCATGCCCGCCACCCTTTCCGGCGGTATGGCGCAGCGCGTTGCCATCGCACGGGCGCTCATCCAAGATCCCGACCTGTTGCTGTTGGACGAACCCTTCGGTGCGCTGGATGCCATCACCCGCGAGCGCATGGGGGCGGAACTGCTGCGCATCTGGGAGCAACGCCGCAAGACCGTGGTCATGGTCACCCATTCCATTTCCGAATCTCTGCTGCTCTCCGATCGGGTCATCGTGCTCAGCCGCCGCCCGGGAACAGTGCGCTTCGACATGCCCAACGATCTGCCCCGCCCGCGCAGCGATGAGATCCGCTACCACCCTCATTTCGTGCAGCTTTCGCGCACCCTGCGTCAGTCTATTCAGGAATAGCCCTGCCTGGTGGTTCTGAAGAACTCATCGCCCGTTAAGGTCTTTTTCCCTGTATAATGAGCGTATCTCAATTACTTGCAGTCCGACCGATATGCAGGTGGGCAAAAAAGAAGCCCGATCCAATCGTCCGGCGGCTTTTTTCCAAAAGAAAGGGTAAAAATGCAAACAAAAGTGTATGTTGGCAATCTCTCATTTGATGCCAACGAAGAGTCCCTGAAGGAATTGTTTTCCCAGGCAGGGGAAGTGGTCTCGGCGAACATCATCACCGATAAGTTTTCCGGACGCTCGAAAGGATTTGGCTTTGTGGAGTTCTCAAACGCAGAAGGTATGACAGCCGCCATCGAGAAATTCAATGGCTATTCCTTCATGGATCGCGAGCTGCGCGTCAACGAAGCCAGACCACCGGAGAAGCGCGATGGTGGTGGTAATCGTGGGGGGAGACGCGACAACCGTCGGCGCGATGGTGGTTACAACCGCAACCGCTACTAGCGCTTCCACGCACTGTAATTTCACACAGGCAAATTACCCCTTATCAAAACATAAGGGGTAATTTAATCCCTGCGTAATCACATCATCCCCTTCCCTACGTCATGCAGAGCATAGCGATGCATCTCATCCTAAGCAAAAATAATCACCCAACAAGCCCACATCCCACTTACCACCCCCCTACGTCATGCAGAGCGCAGCATCTCACCCCAACCATATCAAACCAGCTAGCAAGATAGCATCCCATTTCCCTCCTCCTACGTCATGCAGAGCGCAACGATGTATCTCACCTTGAGTAAAAATAACCAGCCAGCAATAGAGCATTCCAAATCTTTATGAACACCGAAGCATCTCACCTTAAGCAAAAGTAACCACCCAGCAAGCCCACATCCCATTTCTTTACAAACCCATTGCTCCAAACCTCAACGCACACTCCGTCCCTCGTCAAGAGCGATGTCATAGATACAGCAAACGTCCTCGATAATATTCCATCAGCTTACGATTATGTGCATCGCTTCCATCCAGATTCGCGCTTTGAAAAACAGGCGGGGTCACCTGCTCGTTGAGCAAGATCTGGACCGTTTCGCAAATTGCCGCGTTCATGAGCGCTGCGCCAACAACGGTGGATGTTGCGCCGCAGCGCTGTTCAAAATTGTCAAAAGCTACGATGGCATCGCCCGCCATCCCGCAGTTGTCGATCACCAAGTCCGCTACATCCATAAGTTTGACCCCGCCAGGGTGGCGTGATGGCACGCTCTGGCTGTGGCTGATGCTGGTCAAAGCTGCAACTTTTACCCCTTCTCTCTTTGCCGTTTCAGCCATTTCGATCGCCACCGTGTTCCGTCCTGAATTGGAATGAATGATCAAGAGGTCTCCTTTCTGGATATGGCATGCCTCATAAAGAATAGCCGCCAACCCCGGCAACCGCTCCATTGCGGTTTCCATCGGGAGCGGGCGGGTGTTCACGGTCAGACCCGGGGATAAAATGGCGTTGGTGGGAACCAGACTGCCGGCGCGGTAGCACATCTCTTCAGCGATGATTCCGGCATGTCCGGCTCCAAATACGAATATCAGGTGATCGCTCTTGATCGTATCCGCCATCCAACGCGCCAGCTTTTTTATGTTGTCCACTTGTGTGGTCATCGCTTTGTGCAGTACGGGCATCATCGCGTCAAAATAAGCCAGACCTGTCATACCTTTTTCCTCTGCAGTAAATTCTTTCCCCTAATACCCGATGATCTGTTTGTGGAATATTTTGTACTTTTCATAAACTTTATAATCATGATCAGGGTCCGTGACCACATTGGGAGAAGCAAAGGTTGGGCGATATTCGCCTTCGCTCGCCAGAATGCTGGCGGTCTCGGCTATTAACGCCATGGATATGACGATCACCATCACCGTTGAAGCTGCCGCAACAGGTTCTTCCCAGTTTTTCAGATACACCACTGCATCTTCGGGTGGCGCTCCGTTATCAATGACATGATCTGCCACATCTGCCAGTTTCTTTCCTGAGGAATGCTGGGCTGGATTGATTTGGTAATTTTGCATCGATGTGATCGCTGCTACGGTAGCCCCGTTCTTTTTACCGATCATCGCCGCTTCGATCGCTGCGGCGTTCAACCCACCATGGGAGAAAATGAGCATGGTATCCTGCGGTGTGATCTCGTAAGACCGCAGGACGTTGGCAACATATCCTTCCTGCCTTTCCAGCCATAACAGTTCTGGCGTTCCGCCCGGACCTAGAACGTTCGTCCAGGTTAACCGCGGGTCATGGATGGGTTGGATGCCGATAAAGGAACCATATCTCGGAAAGACATCCAGAACCGGCAGCGCCGAATGTCCCGACCCGTAATAATAGACCGCTCTGCCCGCTTTGATGCTGTTTGCCATGGCACGGGCTGTCTTTTTGATTTCTGCCATACTGGTCTTGTCCAGATCAGTGATGATTTTTTGCATTGTGTTGAGATAAACTTCTGCAGACATTCAATTCTCCTTGAGGATTGTGAATAAAATCGTCTCATTCGCAATCACTTTTTCCTTGTGATTTGTTGTCAATGTGAAATTTTTACCGTTTAGCAGCGTCAAGATGACCAGGGGGCTTTCTTTTTCAAAGAAGCTTTTCGCGATGCAGATCAGAGGTTGCCCCTTGATGACCTTCTGTTTTTCCACCACCTTCTTTTCAAACGCTCCCTGCTCCCTGAAGGTTTCAATGCCGATGTGGATTAACAGTTCCAGCCCGTTTTCATGTTTCAGGGCTACCGCATGCCCGGTTGGAAAGATGGCAGAACATTCCGCGTCTACAGGCGCGTAGATGGTCCAATCTGAACCGTCCATTTCGATCGCCACACCAACACCCATCAAACCGCCGGAGAAAACCTCATCCCCAACGTCCTTTAAAGGGAATACTCTTCCACTGGCTGGCGCATACACGTCAATTTTGTGTTCCATCATCCTGCACGAACCTGAACTCCACGCCATCGGCAATATAGCGCAGCAAACAACTATCTTCCGGGGATATCCTTCCCACTACGTTCACTCTTGCATCGGCGGGCAGTTCCTGCCGCACAATTTGCAGTTCGCCCGAATAGCGCCCGTATTTTTCATTATCGATCGTGATCGCGTTGGCTTCTCGCACTTTTGCTTCTCTGGCAGTCAGTTTTTCACCCATGCCAGCCATCTCCCGCGATGTGCGCGAGCGCAGCACCCACTCCGATAGGTCAGGGCGCGCGATGTGGATCGTGCCATACAGTATCCTTCTTTCCGTTTCTGAAAGACCCTCTTCTTCGATAACCCTGATCACCAGCGTCGGCGAGCTGGCAGCTTCTTGTAGATCTGCCAGTTCCGTTGCAGACGCGAACGGATCTCCTATCAGGATCTCATCCACCACGCCTGTTGCCATCAACTCTCGGGCAGCCCAGTGCATTGCTGCATGCCGGTGACTTTCCAGCGTGGGCAGCCCCGCATGCAGCGGACCGCGCGGTTTATTTCGCGAAGGAACGCAAGCCGCCACGGGAATTCCCAGCTCTTGAAAAATGGCGGATTGGTTGATGAAGAACGCCAACCCCAAACCTGTTTCCGGTCGCGGATAAAAATTGTGACACGCTTTGATCGCCAGCGCCTTCGAAAACCGCTGTAAGGCGCTCACCATCTCCACAACCTCCGCTCTCCTCATGATCGAAGGGTTCAACATGAAGCCGTGAATACCCAGCTCTTCGCTGATGGTGCGCACATCAGTCGTTTGAAAACCAAAATCAAGCCGCAGATACGCGATTTCTGATCGCCTCAGTTCATTTTTCAGCGACGCATTGTCTTGGATCTTTTTTAGTTCATGCGAAGAACAATCCACAGCCAAGTGCATGCCCCTTTTTGCTACAAGCTCCGCGAATTCTCTTACGGCTGCGCTTGTTTTCAAAAAATCATCCTCAGGTAAATGGATCGAGGTGAAAACTTCGCTGAAACCGAACTTTGCAGCGCTATCAAGGTACAGTTCCGCGGCTTCTGGGTCTTCCAGAAAATCTTTTAAATATAAAGAGATGCCTAGCCCTGTTTTTTGTCGCCTGGAGTCCATAAATTCTTCCGTAAAATGCTTATGTTATACTCATATGCACAGAGTCTGGAGCTAATCGAAGCAGTTTGCCGTAAACAGCCATCCGATCAGTCCAGGCTCTGTCTATAGATGAACTATTCTTCTATCTTCTTTGCCGGGAATTTAAGTAAGGAAGTGAACACGAACCCAGCCAGTACTGCAACCGCGTAGCAAATGACGTAATACAACACGTTCGAGTTGGTCGCGATCGCCAGGATGCCAGAGACATACACTGCCCGGGCGCCAAAACCTAGCAGCCCCACCAGCGCGCCGCCCACCGCAGCACCCAGGCAAGCTGTCACAAAGGGTTTGAACAGCGGCAGCGTGACACCATAGATGAGCGGTTCGCCAATGCCCAGGATCCCTACCGGTAATGCGCCTTTGATGGTCGCTTTGAAGTTTTCGTCGTTGCGGAATTTCAGCAGCAGAGCCAATGCTGCGCCCACCTGCCCGGCTCCAGCCATGCTGTTGAGTGTTTGCAGGGTTGAAAATCCGACTTCTTCGATCAGTTGCAGGTGAATGGGGGTGAGACCATGATGCAGCCCGGTCATCACCAGCGGCAGGAACAATGCGGCAATGATGGCGCTCGCCACTGCCCCGCCTGCATCCAACAGCATGAGGATGAGTTTGGTCAGCAGGTCGCTGAACACGCCCGCGATCGGTTGAATGACATACAAGATGACCACACCAGCCAGCAGCACCGCGACAAAGGGAGGAAGGTGAACTTTGAGGGCTTTCGGGGATATTTCTCTCACTTTCTTTTCAATCACCGCGATCAACAAGCCAGCCAGAATGGCGGCAAACACACCGCCGCGCCCGGGCACCAAGCCCATTCCTGAAAGTGCGGGGTTCACGGTGATCATGCCAGCCACTGCCCCCAATGCGGGGGAGCCACCAATGTGTTTTGCGGCATTCATTGCAACAAGAATGTTGACATAAGTATAAACTGCGAAACCGATTGCAATGAGAGCTTTCATCCAGTTCAATTCAGCGTCCACCCCAAAGCTTTGCAGCATCTTCCCGATTCCCGCCACCAGACCGCCACCGATCAGGGCAGGGATGACTGGGGTAAAGATTTCGCTTAATGCGTTAAGAATATTTTTCCAAACGTTTTTCTTTTCAGTAGCCATTATCTGCTCCTTCTAGTTTTTTGTGGATACGTTAAGCAATGTTCGATAAGCACCTCCTGATAATTTTTTTAAAACCTGCTAATTGCTCAAGATTTTTTCCATATATTGCACGATCTCCTGCGCATCCCCCGGGCCAAATACGATTTGCATGTCATTTGCTTTTCCCAAAATCCCAAACACGCCTTCTATGCCTCTGATCTTCTGTTCTTCCGCTTTTGTGCCGTCTTGCAGTTCCACCCGCACGCGCGTCATGCAGCATTCCACTTTTTTGATGTTTTCTTTTCCCCCCAGTAACGCCAGGAGTTGCTCTGCTATTTGTTTGTTGTTCATCATCGCTCTCTTTTCCGGTAAGCTGCTTACCCGAGTATTGGTTGAAGACCTGGTAAGAATTCCAGGGTTTTCGATTTGTGGGGCATCAGGCACTTTGCGTAGGTGCATCCGCTTTCCAACCCGCGCAATCGTGAATTAGCCGTATAAAAGGATTGGTAGGGAAAGCCGTTGGGTGAATCCCTGAAGAGTTCATAGCTCATCATGGCGTCCAGCCAGCTCTCATACACCTCCGAAATGTCCATATAGAGCGTGGGAGAAAAACCATCCAGGTCTTCCATGTTTTCTCCATAGAACAGCCCCTCCACCCTATATCCGCTCTGCTCGGCTTGTGCCAGCCCTTCCAGCACACAATCATGCACCAGCCTGTGGCGTGGATGGAAAGACCCTCTCCAATGCGTGATGATCACATCCAGCTCCAGTTTGCTGATCGTCTCCGCCAGAAATGCGCTACATTCCATCTGCGGAACGCAACCGGCTATAAAACCAGCCCACATCGCACTGCCGTGCAATTTTTCTGCACAGATTTGCATTTCTTTTTCAAGTTGCTTTCCAAAATCGCTCGCGCTTTGCTTGGGGTTGCCGCGCTCTCCGCGCGTGATATGGATGAAAAAACTTTCCCACCCTTTTGTATTCAACAAATACGCAATGGAGCCGCCCATCAGTTCGGCGTCCATGGCATGTGCGCCAATGATCCCAATCTTCTTTACATCAGTCATGAGCAATTATTCAATTCTCTGCCGACCAATATAGAGGTCCATATATTTGCCGATATACTTTGTAACCACTTTTTCGATGATGTCGAACTTCTCTGTATAGGATAGTGCCTTTACCACCAGCAATGCGTCACCAGGTTCGATTTTTAACAATTGCGCTTCATTTTGATCAGCCAAAGTGGCTTGCATCACCACTTCCGTCCAGGCAGGGAAAATGCCATATCGTTCCTTGAAAATGGCGTACATGGATTTGTTGGCAAGCTCCATTTTTTCCAGATCTGGGCACAGGGCATGCAGTATGGAAGAATTTTGCAAAGCCATGATCTGATCATCTGCCGTGCGAATGCGCTCAATGTAGACGATCAGCTCATCTTCATTGATTTGTAACTCTTCGGCTAGTTTCGGGCTCGGTTTTTGCAAGGCTTGCTGCAAAATGATCGAGCCGGGTTTGCCGCCTTTTGATGTGATATATTCGGAGAATCCCTTGAAGGCGATGATGTTTTCCAGCTTCGGCTTGGCGATGAATGTGCCGCGCCCAACTTCCCGGTAGATCAGCCCTTTTTCCTGCAGGTACTCCACGGCTTTCTTGGTCGTGATGCGGCTCACCTTGAAGATCTCAGCCAGTTCGCGTTCCGATGGGATCATGTCACCCACCCTCCATTCGGAGTTTGTGATCTTTTCCATGATCTGGGCTGCGATCTGTTGATAAAGATGGCTTTGCTTTTCGCGATTTAACGGTGAATAATCCATATTATATATATTAATATATTGATATATCCATTATAGCGAAAAGCCAGGAGATGTCAAGCTTCCAGTGTGCAGTGTTATTTGAAATTGAAAAGTGAACTGTTAGCATATCAAAAGCGAACTTCTTGATGCTGCCTTCCCTCTCTGTACGTCATGCAGAGCGCAGCGCAGCATCTCTCCCTAAGCAAAAGCAACCTGCCAACAATAGGACATTCCAAATCTTTACAAATGCATCATCCAGAGAGAATACAGCAACCGAAGCATTTCTCCCTGAGCAAAAACAACCAGCCAACAATAGAACATCCCATTCCTTTACCCCTACGTCATGCAGAGCATAGCGATGTATCTCACCCTACGCACATCAAACCAGCCAACCGCAGGACACCCATTCCCTTACCCCTACGTCATGCAGAGTGTAGCGCAGCATCTCATCCCGAGTAAAAATAACCAACCAACAATAGAACATCCCAATTCTTGATAGCCATACCATTCAGAGGGAGCGCAGCGACCCAAAAATCTCGCCCTAAAGAAACATGATCACCTGACAAGTTGGCACCTCGTCTCCTCATCCCTTTCATCATCAAAATACCATCCCTAAGATCATTGCCAACCCTCCTCTTTTCCTCTATACTACAATCATAGGGACACAACGTATACATAAATAAGGAGGTAATCCATGAGTATCGCAAAAATGACCGAGATCAAAGTCTCTTCCCCAAAATCCTTTGACGACGCCATCCAGCAGGGCATCCAGCGCTGCAACCGCACGCTCGAGAACGTCAAATCCGCCTGGATCAAAGATTTCGAAGTCATCGTCGATGAGCAGGGCAACATCGCCGAATACCGCGTACTGATGAAAGTCTCGTTCGTCCTGAAAGACTAAGCCATTGCTGTAAAGTAAGAAGCAGAACCATCGGTATCTTCTCAACACCACTCCGAAGGCGCGAAACGGCGGAGAAATCTCTCTATTTTTACAGTCACAAATATAGGTAAATTCCGCACGTCCCCACACACCTGGGGAAAACAATATGAACAGGAGATGGGGTTAGCAGTTGATCTGTTAATGGCAGGGGGCAAAAGTGTTGAAAGCGATAACGTAATCATCGTATGAGGTGGAAGATGACAAAAAAAACAAATGAACAAGGAATATCTGTGTATCAAAAAAGATTGGTTTTATTTGGGTGGGTTTTTAATATCCGCATTGAACGGCACAGGAGATCAGAAACAAACCTGTCTTCATTGTCAGGAACCCCGCCGAATTCTACTAGTGTGAATTCTGCCGTTGACTTGATAAGGCGAGATAATGCATATCGGAGAAAATAAAAAGAATCGAATAATTAGTGGGAGAGAATCAGATACACCCCACGTACGCGGGGAAACGGAAATGCGCGCCGACCCAAGTATGAAAACTATTGGGGATGCTGCAAGCGTTCCATAATGTGATTAAAAACTACGAACTCCACTCTTCAATCCAGCGAGAAAAACCGCACCCGCTAAATAAGAACGGTCCAAAGTGATACTGGCATCCATGAATAGCAGGCAGACCACCGAACCTTTTCACCATAACACAAAAGCAAAGTCCTTACTCTCTCTCTATCATTAAAGACATTATTTCAGCCCATGCTCCCACGAAGGGAGCGACGTTAAACGCGCAGTAGCATAAGATGCATTAAACCCGTATTTCAATCCACGCTCCCACGAAGGGAGCGACTAGCAATGCTCTTTTATAAGCAGAGGATTAATCAAAATTTCAATCCACGCTCCCACGAAGGGAGCGACCAGATATGTTTTTGTGGCTTCCTCGTTTCCGGTAAATTTCAATCCACGCTCCCACGAAGGGAGCGACTTGGAGATTGGACATAAGCAAGTATCTGTAATGATGAATTTCAATCCACGCTCCCACGAAGGGAGCGACATGTACCAGGGATTACACCCTATCTTCCACCACCATTTCAATCCACGCTCCCACGAAGGGAGCGACACGCACAGATGCTTCAGTCTGCTATTCTTACCGATTTCAATCCACGCTCCCACGAAGGGAGCGACATGCCAAAACTGATGGTGGCGTTGTCCGCGTTATTTCAATCCACGCTCCCACGAAGGGAGCGACACGCAGTACACGGTGTTAAGATACTAGAGCCTGGCTGATTTCAATCCACGCTCCCACGAAGGGAGCGACTTTTCCTTTCTCGGGTTTCCTCGCGTTTTTAACATTTCAATCCACGCTCCCACGAAGGGAGCGACTTGAGGCCGCGCTGACCCGTTCGTGGGCCAGTATTTCAATCCACGCTCCCACGAAGGGAGCGACAATATCTTTTCTCCTCCTTTCTCGCCAGGGCGGATTTCAATCCACGCTCCCACGAAGGGAGCGACATCAGGGCGATGGCATACACGCAGCGTTTATGCTGATTTCAATCCACGCTCCCACGAAGGGAGCGACCCCGTGTTATTAGCTATGCGCAATTCTGATAAATTTCAATCCACGCTCCCACGAAGGGAGCGACTTTATATTTCGAAGATTTACCCCACTCTGAATATATTTCAATCCACGCTCCCACGAAGGGAGCGACCCCGTTACGTCAGCCTGCAATGATATCGTATACATTTCAATCCACGCTCCCACGAAGGGAGCGACTGGACGGGGATTATGATATCGGAGCGGTGGCTGATTTCAATCCACGCTCCCACGAAGGGAGCGACATCATCTGGGCTAAAGATTCCCTAGTTCTTTCTCGATTTCAATCCACGCTCCCACGAAGGGAGCGACTAATTTTCAGCGTGTCATCACCGCCGCGGAAGTATTTCAATCCACGCTCCCACGAAGGGAGCGACTTAGCAACTAGACGTCCTGTCCGCACTTCCAATTATTTCAATCCACGCTCCCACGAAGGGAGCGACACTACAGACTACCCAATAAACTTTACCAAAGCTATTTCAATCCACGCTCCCACGAAGGGAGCGACTGCCGTAGCCTCCAACACGTCCAAAAGTGTTGAATTTCAATCCACGCTCCCACGAAGGGAGCGACAACATTTCGCTCAATTGCCCTCTCTAGTAGTAAATTTCAATCCACGCTCCCACGAAGGGAGCGACAAAGCGAATTTCTCCTATTATGATACGGAGACTATTTCAATCCACGCTCCCACGAAGGGAGCGACGCGTGGGTGTCTGCATCCAACTTGTGGGCACTATTTCAATCCACGCTCCCACGAAGGGAGCGACTTGGTTGTTTCATCAACGGATCGGGTAGTGGATGATTTCAATCCACGCTCCCACGAAGGGAGCGACGCGGCTATATATATGCCGGTCTTTATGATATCTATATTTCAATCCACGCTCCCACGAAGGGAGCGACCCGAGTACTGGCAAGCTACGCCAAGATCATTTCTCATTTCAATCCACGCTCCCACGAAGGGAGCGACATTATGCCTTCGGCATCTTTGTCAAATTGAGCCAGAATTTCAATCCACGCTCCCACGAAGGGAGCGACCACCCGAGTGAGATTAGGAGCAGGTCTATATATGTATTTCAATCCACGCTCCCACGAAGGGAGCGACTGCACTGCCCGTACCAACGAGACCACGTGGTCAATTTCAATCCACGCTCCCACGAAGGGAGCGACGCCGGAATTGTTAGAAGCTGTTGATGACTCGCTTATTTCAATCCACGCTCCCACGAAGGGAGCGACCTCTAAATTATGACGCTCGCACTCGCTCTCTCCATTTCAATCCACGCTCCCACGAAGGGAGCGACATATTCCAGCTCGCCTTGCGGCAATAGTCCGCCCGGATTTCAATCCACGCTCCCACGAAGGGAGCGACTACATAGCATTCTCCAACGCATCTACAATCTGTGATTTCAATCCACGCTCCCACGAAGGGAGCGACCGGTGAGGGAGGCTAACGCTGCTTTGACCTATGCCCGTATTTCAATCCACGCTCCCACGAAGGGAGCGACCCCGCTTCATTGTATTTGCTCCAAAAAAGCTCTATTTCAATCCACGCTCCCACGAAGGGAGCGACCAAATTGTATATATAATCAATACATAAAAGATATTTCAATCCACGCTCCCACGAAGGGAGCGACATGGCGCATAGCGGTTCTTGCTAGCTAAAAATGATATTTCAATCCACGCTCCCACGAAGGGAGCGACCTGCTGCTTCCAGTTTTTATCCGCCGAACGTCAGACAATTTCAATCCACGCTCCCACGAAGGGAGCGACTTAATGCCTTTGCGCCTGCCAATCTTCCGGTGGTATTTCAATCCACGCTCCCACGAAGGGAGCGACCAGACATGGGAGCATCAGCCCGAATTTATCATTATTTCAATCCACGCTCCCACGAAGGGAGCGACTAGCGGATGTGGTTGTGCCCTACAGCACGGATGGATTTCAATCCACGCTCCCACGAAGGGAGCGACTCGTTATATACAACGGGATCGTAATTGACGTGCTATTTCAATCCACGCTCCCACGAAGGGAGCGACTTCAACGGGATCCGCTTTCAGTGTAGACAGCATGATTTCAATCCACGCTCCCACGAAGGGAGCGACCTGCTACGGCGATTGTGATGCCAACTAAAAAATTTCAATCCACGCTCCCACGAAGGGAGCGACGTTGCTCAGCGGATCCAGCCATTCGTCCGACCACCATTTCAATCCACGCTCCCACGAAGGGAGCGACGATGTGCTAAGTCCAACACATCTGGATCAATAGAATTTCAATCCACGCTCCCACGAAGGGAGCGACTACAGCGCCGCAGTCGTCTCGCTGCTCCACCCGAATTTCAATCCACGCTCCCACGAAGGGAGCGACAGAGAAGGAATTCCGAATGGTGCATATGCTGTATTTCAATCCACGCTCCCACGAAGGGAGCGACGCACTCATAGAGGCTGTACCATATCCCGATAGAGATTTCAATCCACGCTCCCACGAAGGGAGCGACGCACTCATAGAGGCTGTACCATATCCCGATAGAGATTTCAATCCACGCTCCCACGAAGGGAGCGACGTGTTTGGTGACAGAGCAGATCGTTTTCAGTATCGATTTCAATCCACGCTCCCACGAAGGGAGCGACATTCAAACGGTGCAGCACATTGAATCCAATAGAGTATTTCAATCCACGCTCCCACGAAGGGAGCGACTTGTTTTTGCTTTATGTGCATCCTGATGCCCTATTTCAATCCACGCTCCCACGAAGGGAGCGACACCAGGGTGTTTGATTCTGATTTACCGACAACAATTTCAATCCACGCTCCCACGAAGGGAGCGACTTGTGTGGCTTTTCCAACTCCCACGCCAGCACCCAGATTTCAATCCACGCTCCCACGAAGGGAGCGACGTTCCATCGTCCTTCAATACACGCTTTACCTCGCTATTTCAATCCACGCTCCCACGAAGGGAGCGACCAAGTGCCAATTTACTTTGTAATGTTTCTGCAATATTTCAATCCACGCTCCCACGAAGGGAGCGACTTATTTCTGATATGGAGTT
>OFEK01001606.1_pt1 | contig 14673 bp, 13 predicted proteins | sample 1521131 | NCBI WGS metagenome assembly OFEK01 (sample SAMN05720209, study PRJEB24109) | activated sludge metagenome | isolation source: Anaerobic digester | place: China | collected 2015-12-16
GTGGTGACTGATATGGCGCCCAGGTTCAGGGGCAGGGGCATCAACATCTGCACGGATCCTTTGCCGAAGGTATGGTCCGATCCGACGATTACGGCCCGATGGTAGTCTTGGAGAGCGCCCGCCACGATTTCGCTGGCCGAGGCGCTCAGGCGGCTTGTCAGTACCACGAGGGGGCCAAGGTAGAGCGAATCGCGATCTTCCGGCGGGAATGTAATGACCTTGCGTTTGCCGTTTTTCATGCCCGTCGCCGCTGAACCACTGGCCAGAATAGTAACCTGTCCTCGTCTGTCCTTTGTCGCCACTATTCCTCCCCGATCAATGAAAAGACCGACCAGGCGCAGCGATTCTTTAAGCAGTCCGCCGGCATTGCGCGACAGGTCCAGTACAATTCCATCCACCTGCTGAAGTCTGGCTGCGTTGAGGAGATCTTTTACATCTTCATAACAGGATTTATTTTCGCTTTCGTTGCCATAGAAAGAGGGGAGGTCGATGACACCGAAGCGGTACTGCCTGCCGTCCGCAGCCGTCCGCGTGTGGTACTCAATCTTGGCCTCCTGTTCCTTGATGTCAACCTTGTCGCGCGTGATGGTAACGTTGAAGCGTTTCGTCTGTTTCTCCTGGCGCAGTATTGTCAGCGTTACTTTTGTGCCTTTTTTGCCGCGGATCATTTTGATGACGTCGCGCAGGTTCATGTCGATGACGTTAACGGGCTTTTCCCGATCCTGGGCGACAGCGATAATCTTGTCTTTCAATTTCAGCAGGCCCGAGCGCTCGGCGCCTCCGCCGGGGATCAATTCTTCAATTACGGTAAAGCCGTTGTCGCTGCTGAGAACCGCTCCGATACCCTCCAGAGAAAGCTGCATGTGAATCTGGAGGTCTTCGAAGTTGTCGGGTGAAAGATAACTGGTATGAGGATCGAGAGCGAGCGCGAAAGCCTCGGCGACGTCCGTGATCAGCTTTTCGGGATCATTCTCGACTATCCGCTTTGTCAGCAGTTTATATTGGTGAAGCTGCTGCTTTTTGGCCTCATCAAGTTTGATGCCTGCCATGAGGCTGTTTCCGATCTGGAAGTGGACGATTTTTTTCAAAAGCTCCTGTTTTTCCGGTCTGGTTTGCAAATAGGAGCGCTTACGCACGTCTACATTGAGCTCTACAGTCTCATCCAGCTTGTAGCCCGGTCCGAGAATATTTTTGACGATGTCCTCGTTCTCCTGGGCTCGTTGGACCATCAGGTCATAAACCTGGTGCAGCGCCGTGCAATTGCCCCGCCGCGCATTTACAAACAGACTCCGTAAAAGCGGCTTTAACCTTTTTACATCGGACTCATAAAGCAGCGTTTTGGATGGATCAAGCTTCTTGATCATCTGGTCGACGGCGCGGGTTAAAATTTCTCCCGTTACGTTTTTCAATGAATAGTGGTTGTCCAGGAGATTTTCCATCAAAAAGGGCAGGCGCTTGCAGTTGACGTTTTCAGCGACTGATGAAACGGGCAGCAGCAGGATCAGCAAAAGAAGCAGCAGCCTCCGGAGAGAGAACCAGTTCCTGCTTTGAAAACTGCTGCGGCGATTACCTGCCGGGGAATATCCGGATATATTATCTTCTCTTCTATCGTACATGATCATTCTCTCTGTTTTTCCCCTTACTCGTGGCCATAAGCGTCCATCCTTGGGTTTAATATGAAAAAAATACTTCTTTTAACGATAGAAGGGCGCACCGATTCTGTCAAGTAAAAAGAAAGATTTCGTGCGGTTGGAGTTGAATATAAGAAACAGCTGAACTATAATTAAACTTGTGGTAAAAATATCGAAGAGAGATTATGTTGAAAATTACTTGTTCTGAAACAATAAAGGAGTTTTCTGCCAACGGCCGATGGCGCCAGGCAAAACTCCGGCTTTATATCGAGGATCACGCATGAAGCTTTTTCCCAGGAAAAAACAATCCCCCCGAAGACCAAACTGGCGGGATTATCAGGAAACCCTTAAAAATCAAAGGCGTCGCCAATCGCGTCTGAAAACAGTATTCATAAAATTCGCATTGATTGTTCTGACGATAACGGCGGTTGGATATGGGCTGGTGCAGGGAGCGGTCATGATTGCATCAAAGACTCAACAACAGGAAAACCGGCCCGCCGCCGGTAAAACAGGTTTCCGGCAGAAAAATTCGTCAAGAAATTTGTTGAGCTGCCTGGATGGAAAGTCTTTTGTGAACATACGGAAACCAGCTTTCACTACTGAGCTCGAAGGCCGGATGTGTCGTGTGGAAACAAGTATAGATTCCCGTTTACAGGAGGCGCTTCTTTCCAAAGTCGAAGAAATGATGTCCAGGGAAAGATATACTTCCCGCTGCGTAGGCATAGTAGTTCTGTCGGCGGACACGGGCAGGGTTTTATCCATGGTGAGTTTCGACAGGCAGAATCCGATGCACAATACCTGCATCAGCGATCAGTACCCAGCAGCCAGCATTTTCAAGATTATCACCGCGGCGGCGGCTGTCGACGCACGGGGACTCAACAGTGGCTCTCAAGTCACTTACAGCGGACAAAAACATACCTTATACCGGGGGCAATTAAAGGAGACGAACAAGCGTTACACTCATACTATTTCGCTGGAAGATTCCTTTGCCCAATCGGTGAATCCGGTTTTTGGCAAAATTGGGATCGAATTACTGGGAAAAGAAAAAATCGAGGATTATGCCCTTCGCTTTGGATTTAACAAACCCGTCGATTTTGATCTTCCGGTCAAACCGAGTTACATTGCCGTTGGAGAAGAACCTTACAATCAGGCGGAAATCGCCAGCGGATTTAACACATCAACCACGATTTCTCCCCTGCACGGCGCCATGATAGTCACTACTGTTCTGAATGAAGGCAAAATGAGGATGCCGACGATAGTGGACAGCATCATCGGCCCTGAGAATCAGATCTTATACAAGCGTTCGGATCATTCGGCGCAAAGGGTGATATCGGAAAGGGCTTCGAGGGAACTCTATCGAATGATGCAGGCAACCATTGCCGGCGGAACAGCGCAAAAGCAGTTCAAAGGTTATGATCGCCATGAGGTCCTTAAAGATCTCCACATCGGAGGTAAAACCGGCAGCATTAACAACAATCCGAGATTTGACTGGTTCGTCGGCTTCGCCCGCAACCCCCGCACGAGACACGCAATCGTTGTATCCGCGGTGGTTGTTCATGAGCAGTTTATCGGCGAACGGGCGGGTGAATACGCCAAACTGGCGATGGAAACTTTTTTCTCTAATTTTTCCAAGGGCTGAAAAACAGATTATGACTGAATTGACAATAATTTCGGCGGATGACGCTTATAAAAAAATAAAGACGGGCAGGGCACTGCTGGTGAGCGCTTACGCGGAAGAGGAAAAATTTTTAAAATATAACCTCGCGGGAGCGATTTCCCTAAAGGACTTGCAATCCCGGCTTGCCACAATGACAAAAAAACGGGAGATTATTTTTTACTGCGCGTGACCGGAGCAGGCGACTTCTGTCCGGCGGGCAGAGCAGTACCGAAATCTGGGCTACACCAATGTCAAAGTGCTTTGGGGCGGCGTGAAGGCCTGGGAGAAGGCAGGCTACCCGGTTATAAAAGACGGCGCAGAACAACAACGGGCTGTTGCGGATAAAAATAAGGATAGTGATACACGACCTGTTTACACAAGACCCCAGGCCAAAAAAAGCGTCAATCTGGCTTTGCAGGGGGGCGGCGCGCACGGTGCTTTTACCTGGGGCGTTCTTGACCGATTGCTGGAAGACGAGCACATTCAAATAGAGGCGATCAGCGGTACGAGCGCCGGGGCGATGAATGCGGTGGTTATTGCCGACGGCCTTATGCAGGACGGCAAAGAAGGCGCAAGGCGGGCATTAAGGAAATTCTGGAAGGCGGTAAGCGACGCCGCTCAATACAGTCCCATTAAAAGGATGCCGGTTAATCTGATCAGCGGCAACTGGAACCTCGATAATTCACCGGGTTATCTGTTGTTCGGGCTGCTGGGGCAACTGGCTTCTCCTTATCTTCTAAATCCCTTAAATATCAATCCGTTACGGTGTCTGCTGGAGCGGCAGGTAAATTTTGAAAGAGTCCGCAGCTGTGACCTGATGAAGTTGTTTGTTGCGGCCACAAACGTCAAAACAGGCAGAGTGCGAGTTTTTCAACGACCCGAGTTAACCCTGGATATGATCATGGCCTCGGCCTGTCTTCCGCAGCTCTTTCAGGCGGTGGAGATAAATGGTGAGGCGTTCTGGGACGGCGGCTACATGGGTAACCCGGTGCTCTACCCGTTTGCCTATAACTGCACTTCGCGGGACGTCATTATCGTGCAGACCAATCCCGTGCAGAGAGATGAAATACCCAGAAATGCGCAGGAAATCATCAACCGCGTAAACGAAATCACTTTTAACGGCGCACTGATGAAAGAACTGCGGGCGATAGAATTTGTCGGCCGGCTGCTGGATAAAGAAAGCATCGACCCTGTCCATTATAAAAAAATGCTCATCCACGTAATCAATGCGGAAAAGGAATTAAAACCCCTGAATGCCTCCAGCAAACAGAATGCGGAATGGAGCTTTCTGCTGCATCTATTCCATATCGGAAGAAAAACCGCGGCGGCCTGGCTGGATAAGAATTATGTTCATCTTGGTAATCAATCCTCGGTGGAGTTGCGTTCTTTATTTCAATGAATAGCGACCTCGTAAAAAGGCCGGATGCTGCGTTGCGCTTCATTCCTCGTCACTGCAACGTACTCTAAGTACGCTTCGTTCCTCGGTATTCGCGCGCCTTGCCTGCGACCTTTTTACGAGATCGCCTGAAAATTGTTAATTTTAAGACTTTTACGAGTTCATCATGAATTAATTAATGATGAATTGGAACCACGAAGGAGATGTTGTCCGATGCCCGGCGCCATGGGTAGGATTTTGATTGTTATAGGAATTATTCTCATTATTGTCGGACTTGCTTTCCTGTTCGCCGATAAGATACCTTTTCCGGGTAAGCTGCCCGGTGATATTTACATCAAAAAAGAGAACTTCAGTTTTTACTTTCCCGTTACTACGAGCATTGTCATCAGTATAATCCTGACGATTATTTTCTGGCTGTTCAGAAAATAGGCGCTGCAGTGGCTGATTGATGGCAGGAAAAAAACAGGCAGGTTCATTTCTGATCCTGCCTGAGTTGTTTTACAGGGATGAGCATGCCATCATCGCCCGCGGTTTGAATTTAAGAGGACTATGTATTTGAGATGCAAATTATTTTTTCCAGTGTCCTTTACCCGGTCCATTGCTTATATCTCTCGTGTAGCCTTCGTCATCCATGCCTCTTCCGTTGTGCTTCCCGGAATCGTTAACCGCCTTCTTGTCTTTCTTGTCTTTTTTATCTTTTTTGTCCTTGCCGGCTTTTTTGCCGCCGCCGAAGTCTCCGCCTAAATCATGTCCTCTTTTCAGAGCATGGAATTCCTGCGATCCCGGTTTGATTCCCAGTTGCTTGGCTATGACGCCCCATCCTTTTCCTTTATGCGCCTTATATACGCCCAGGACCTCTTCCGGCGGATGATGTGACATTTCGCCCAGCCGGAACACCATATAAGCATCCCCCGGGCTGGGAACGTTGCCGAGAACCGCACTGATGCGGGCATCGCCGATTTGGAAACGGGTGGCCAGTCTTGCCCTGAATCCATCGGCATCCGCCCGAGCCTGAATATTAAAATCCCTCATCCAGTCAAAATCACCGGCTGAAACGATTGCCGCTGAGAAGACAGATAAAAACACAAATGAAATCATCAATAATATCTTCCGTCCCGTCATCAATTCCTCCTTTTCATTGTTTCAATTCTTCTGAACAGATCACCTGTCCTGGTCATTCTCTTCGAATTATTTATTGTTGCTGCTGAGGGCGTTGTCCTCTTTCCTGTTGCGGCTGTTGCGGTCGCTGCATCTGTTCTCGCTGCACCGGCTGTCTTTGTTGGTGCTGATACCTGATCTCCTGCTGCTGGCGCTGAATATCGGGTCTTTGTTGAATCTGTTTCTGCTGCGGTCTCATCTCCTGCTGCTGCATTTGCTGAACATCCGGTCTTTGCTGCACCTGCTTCGGTTGTTCCCGCTGAATTTCGCGTCTTTGCTGAATTTGCTTCTGCTGTTGCGGTCTCATCTCCTGCTGTCGTTTTTGCTGCTGTTGAATTTCCTGCCTCTGACGCATCTGCCTTTGTTGTTCCTGCTGAATTTCGCGCCTTTGCTGAATTTGTTTCTGCTGTTGCTGCCTCATCTCCTGCTGTCGTTTTTGCTGCTGTTGAATTTCCTGCCTCTGCCGCATCTGCCTTTGTTGTTCCTGCTGAATTTCGCGCCTTTGCTGAATTTGTTTCTGCTGTTGCTGCCTCATCTCCTGCCGCTGTTGTTGATGCCGCTGAACATCGGGCCTCTGCAGATATTGCTTTTGACGTTGATCCCTTATTTCATATCTCTGCTGCTGTGTTCGGGGTTTGTAATTACGGACGTCCCAAGTTTTCTTCTTTTCCCAGTATCGATTGTTGCGCCAGCCTTTCCAATTCTGTTGAAGCCTTTGATGGGGAATACGCTCATAGTACCAGGGATGTCCATACCATCTGCGTTCTACGTAATATCTTCGCCAGCCTGGGTCCACGTCATAATAAAACCGTGGAACGGCGTTGTAATAAACCCATCCCCGGTCGTAATAATGCGAACGGTACCACCTGCCTTCCCACGGTCGCCACCACCAGCCGCTCCAGAAAAAGATGTCTACATCTATTTCCGGAACAACATAAACATCATCGGTGTCGGGTAATACTACGACAGACGGCGGAGCGGCAAAAGCAATGACAGGGGGAAGAGAAATTCCAATGCTGATGTCTACCGCCGCCATTGCCGGGGCAGTCGAAAAACTCATCAGCAGAAAAAATATAGCGCCAAAAACAAGTTTCTTCATTCTTCTTTTCTCCTTTCTCTGGTGTTTATGGGAGTTCTGTTGCAGGCGGCTCTTTCAAGGCAAACGGAGCGCGCGGGTAACTGTACAGCGATTTTCTCATAACTCATTATAAAGCACCATTAAAATTCCATTCATTATTTATGCAAAGGCAATAATCACATTTTATGCCAATCTCAATAAATTTTAAAAGTGCCTTAATAATTAGCTGTTTACAAGCATCAGACGTAAGGGAGGGATGATCAGAAGGTAGATTGCCTGGGTACAAAGTACTCAATATTTCAGCATCATCTGGATAAAAAATACGCACTTTTCGCCGCTAATTTTTCCTGGCCGTAACTTTGAACAACAGGAAACTTAGAATCACCATCAGGACATTGGCTGATCCCAGCAGCATTAAAGCCTTCGCAGCGTTGTGCCCGAGGCGCGTGTAGAGTTCTCCGGCGATGCTGATCACGGCGCCGCCCAGACACCACGACCAGCCCATCAGGATTGCCGAGACAATGCTGACATTTTCGCGGGGGGCGATCCACTGGCCGAAAGCGACTCCCAGCGGGTTAACGGTCCCGAGAAAAGCCCCGCCGATAATGCACAGTACGATGAATGCCGGCACGGGCAGCGTCAGGCGGACAATCGCATGGTAGCTTACGGCGGACAGAATCGTCATTGCCGCCAGCATTCGTCGCCGGCCGATGTGGTCGGCCAGGTGTCCCATCGGCACCATGAAGACTGTCGCCCCGCAGATGATCAGGCCGAAGGCTCCTCCCTGCCCAAGCCAGGCGGGATAACCTTTCTCGTGGGCGAATTCCGGCATCAGGAAGAACAGACCGCTCATCACGCCGCTGGAGATGGCCAGAATGAGAAATAATGCAAAGATTGGCCCCGCTACCGGGCGAAGCGCGGCAAGAGAAGCGATAACGGATATTTTCCCGGTCGACGACGCCTCCGCCGGCCGGCACCAGATCCAGACGAACGTCCAGAGAATCGCCGCCGGAAGGAGAAGAATCTCGGTATGGTGGTTCAAATTGTTATAAGCGGTGCGAAAGCCGATTTGGCTGAGACCGAAACCGATGCTGCCGACGGCGATGAACAAGGCCAGAAATGTTGAACCGCGCCGCGCGGAAAAATTGCCCGCGAGTCCTGCTCCTGCCGGGTGAAACATGTCCTGCCCCAGCCGGCCGGCGGCAAGAATGAAAAACACGACGAGATAAAAACCGTCCAATCCGAACAGCGTCGGCAGCAGATGGTTTAATTTTGCCTGATAGTCGGCAAGCGGACCCAGCAGCAGGGAAAACGACGTCAGCAGCGTGCCCAGGAGGATAACGCGCCGGGTTCCGAAACGGTCGGCGATGGAACCAAACAGTGGCTGCAAAGCTGTTCCGCTCATGGCGATGACCGTGGCTATCCAGCCGGCTTTGGCGACATCCAGACCGGCAAGCGTCTTGTAAACCGGCCAGACGCTCAGCCCCATGAAATCGACCATGATATGCGCGATCACCACGGCGACAAACGTGCCGACCGTTCGACGCGCAGCCGCGGTCTCTGATAATCCACCACTGAAATGCACCGCCGGTGCGGCGGCTGAAGCTCGATTCTCTTTGTTCTCTTCTATGTACTTACTCCAATTTCACGCCGTTTGAACATACGGACATCGACCACACAGGCGCCTTCATCGTAAATCAGCACCGGATTCAGGTCGATCTGGTCCAGCTCAGGATTGTCGATCGCCAGTTGGGAAACTCCTTTTATGATTTCTACCAGCGCAGCCTGATCTTTGGGTTTTTGTCCCCGGACGCCGGCAAGAAGGGGATATCCGGTTATGGTGCGAATAGCCTGCAGAATTTCTTCATCAGATGCAGGCAATAAACAGAATTGCACATCCCGGTAGATTTCGGTAAAAATGCCTCCGAGGCCGAACATGAGGATCGGCCCGTACTGGGGATCTCGAAATACCCCGACAATGACTTCCAGGCCGCCGCTTTTCGCCATAGGTGATACGGTTACGCCTTCAAGACGGGCTCCGGGTGCTCCGGCTGCTGCAGCGGCCATAATTTCACTATAGGCCTGGCGAATATCTTCATCGCCGGAAAGATTAAGACGGACGCCTCCGACATCGCTTTTGTGCGCAATGTCAGGAGAGGCAATTTTCAGGGCAACCGGTGCTTCCAATTTGCGGGCCAGAACTGCGGCTTCATCCGGCGAGGCGGCGTACAATACCTCCACCGCAGGGATAGCCGCTTTTTTCAGCAGCGCGGCAGACTCCCCGGCGGTCAGCAATTGCAGTCCCGTCGGCGCAGAGGGAGCGGGAGAAGAAAGCCGGGCGGGGCTATCGAACCGGAAGAATTGATGCAGCGCCTTGATGCCGCGTTCGGGAGAGGGAAAGACAGGAACGCCTTTCTCCTGAATAAGAATTCTTTCTTCCCGCTCCACATCCGCGCCGCCTAAATAAATCACCAGTTCCGGGGCGCCCGGTGTGACGATTTGAGCAGCGCCGGCAACGGGATCTCCGAAGATAACAACCATGACATCGTACTCGTTTTTGGCCGTCGCCATAACCCGGGAATAGAGCGCAGGCTCGCTCATGACGTCGCCGGTCAGATCGATGGGATTATTAACGGAGCAGTGGGGCGGCAGAATCGCCCGCAATTGCTCCCGGAGCGCGGCAGACGGAGGAGGCGTCTCCAGACCCAGTTTCTCCGCCTGGTCAATGGCCAGGATGGCGGCGCCTCCGGAACTCGTTATGTTGAGCAGCTTCTTGCCGCGCGGCCTGGTCATATAGGCGAGAGCCTTGGCGGAATCGTACAGCTCTTCGATCGTATCCGCCCGGTGAACATGGTATTTCCGGAAAATGGCGTCGTAAACGGCGTCAACCCCGGCCATTGATTTCGTATGTGATTCGGCGGCAAGGCGGCCCCGGACGGTGCGTCCGGCCTTGAGAATGACAACCGGCTTTACGGCTGCGGCCAGAGCTTTCTGGAAAGCTGCCGGACGCCTGACCCCCTCGACGTAAAGAGCGATTACCCTGGTGCCGGGATCATTATTAAAATACTCTATGCAATCGGCTTCATCGACATCGGCGCGGTTGCCCAGGCTCACGAAAACGCTCACACCCAGATGATCTTCACTGGCCCAGTCCATGAGGGCCGCTCCCACGGTTCCGCTTTGCGAAATGAAGGCCATTCCCCCTTTTCTGGTCAGCAATGGCCAGGAAGCGCACATGTGATGATGCGGATTGTTCACCCCCTGGCAGTTGGGGCCGACCACCCGGATGCCATAACGACGCGCGATGGAGGCCAGCTCTACCTGAAGCTTTGCGCCTTCTTCGTCCGCTTCCGCAAATCCCCCGGTAATAACGACGGCGGATTTGACTCCGGCGAGGCCGCACTGCTCTATAGTCTGCGGCACCGCGCGGGCCGGAATGATTATTACCGCCAGATCCGGTGCGGGAGAAATATCGCTGATCTGTTTATAAACCGGAAGGCCGAGAATCGAATCGGCTTTCGTGTTTACGGGATATATCTTACCGGTGAAGCCGCCGTTGATAAGATTGTATAAAACATCATATCCTATCTTTCCGGCGACCGGTGAGGCGCCGATGACGGCAATGCTGTTCGGTTTAAATACGGCGTCGAGTTGGTTCATCAATTCCATGATCGCTCCTTATTTTTTTCATCAATCCTGCATAACCGTTGGGCAGTACCGCGCCAGTTCTTCCAGAAACTGATCGCGGCTGCGGTAGTGAATAACATTACATCCCTTCTGTTCGGCCCGTGCGCAGTTTCCCGGATTATCATCGATGAAGAGCACGCTGGAAGCCGCGGTGTTCACTCTTTGCAGGATATCGTCAAAATGACTCGGTTCTCTTTTGCCTTTTCCCATGTAATAGCTGTTGAAAATATAGTCGAACCGGTGGAAGAAGTCATCACGGGTATTTATCTCTTCCAGCCAGTTGGTCTGATCGCTCAGGATGCCAACGCGAGCGCCGCAATCCCTGATTCTTTCCACCAGGTCGATCATCCAGGTGCGCAGGGTAAAGCGGGAGAGTATTTCCTTCCGGAAAGACTGGTCGTCTCCCCGGATGCCCGTTTTGTTCCGCAACAGTTCCCAGTAGACGCTTTCCGGCGCCCGGCCGGTGAGGTAGCCGCAGCTGTGGATGTTATCCTCGGCGGTTTTGTAAAAGATATCTTCGTCGATTCCGTTTAAACTGGCGATCTGCTTCAATCCGTCTCTGAATCCTTCTTCCGCCAGAACCCCTCCGTAATCAAACAACACTGTACTGATGCGACAATCCTCAGTCGAACACTTCATTTCCTTCCCGCCTTCTGCAAATAATAATCCAGTGTATGGGTGTATGGTCAATAAAAATGAAAAACAAGATAAATTCTTATTACAATAATTTGAATTAAATTAATAGAAAAAGCCGAAAAGCTGTTTGATTGAAAGTGATATCCGGATGTAATGTGTGACGGAGTACTTTTGATATGTGTATCGCTGAAATGGACATATTAGCCCTTCAGCAAATCTTCTGACGCCACGGCTGCCTGGGTAAACATTCCTTTGGCGACCAGCTTTTCGATCCCATGGGAAACAGAAAAGACTTCAGCTTCAACAACTTTGATTTTTTTACCGTTGTTTATTACTTTTGATCGGCAGATGATAACGGGACCAATAGCTGGCTTCAAATAGTTGATTTTAAATTCGACCGTCAAGATGCGGAATTTCTTTGATACGGTCGTAAAAGATGCGTAGCCGGACGTATGGTCCGCCATTGTTGCTATCACCCCCGCATGAACGAATCCGTCCTGTTGCTGGTGCTCATTCTTGACACTCAGGCGTGTTTCAAACAGGCCATAATCTGCGGAGCTGACTTCAAAACCACAGAACGCAGGAAAGCCTTGAACAAAATCTTTTTTTACAAATTCAAACCATTCAGACATCATGTCTATCCTATATTTTCAAAAAGGGATAAAGGGCGCATTGTTGCTTTAAACGACGAGATGAAGACAGTATTGCGCCCCACATCAAGAATGTAACTCGAACTATACCAATATTAAAAAATAATCAATCAACTTGTTCCTAATTTTCTCACTTAGGATGTCATCTGAGGTGGCATAATATCCCAACTCTTTTACTAAAGATTTTCAACTCCACCGGTATTAGTGATTACTGTTGGAACAATTTATTACGCATCCGGCGCTTTAAGAAATCTTTCATCAGATGTAAGACGACATCAGTCCTTTCCTGGTGAGGAACATGACCACATGCCTCCACCATCGCCTTTTGGGCATTCCATGACTTCGACGTGATTGAATCCACCTGCGCAACAGTGCCATATTGATCTTCGGTGCCCTGTAAAACCAGAACTGGACACTCTATTGCCGGCAGTAAATATTCAATATTCCAATGTTTAAAAAAGTTGCTGAGCCACGTGTCAGACCATGCTGCAAAGATTCCTTCCGCTTTTCGTCCATGATACCTGGATAGTCGGCGCAACTTTTCAGCATTAAAAGTATCCAAAGCGACCTGGATGCCATCCAATGTCTCTTTCTCAACAAAAACGTGGGCAGCCTCGGTGATGATTCCCTGGAGGTGGGCAGGTTTTTCTGACGCGTGAATCAGGGCAATACTACCGCCATCGGAGTGGCCGATAAGAAAGTAATTTCTGGCGGGGATTAAATGTGCAATAATTTCCGGCAACTCAGTAAGTGCATATTTATGCAGGTAATTTATCGTCCATAAATCCGTGAGTGGCGACGACCTGCCATAGCCAAGGCGGTCATAAACAATTCCGGGACAACCGGTTTCTTGGCACAACATATGCGGGAACTCCTGCCACATTTCAGTGCAACCCAGCCCTTCATGAAGAAAGACCAAATGGGGGCTCTCTTCCTCTCCGTCTATTGCCTCGTAATAGATTTGTTTTGCATGACTTAATTTTAGAATTGCCATGAGAGCAGTCTTCCTGATGCATAACAATTAATATACATGGTGGTATTTTCCGACATTCATTATCTTTATACTCTATTCAAAAAAGAATCGAAATTAAATAAATGGTTAAAATCAAATGGGATGAATTATGTCGCCGGATACTTCACGTTTATAAGGAGCAAAAGCCCGGTGGATAATTTAGAAGAAAGAGGGTACTTTAAATTATCAATTGATATGTGAATGAAGCTGAATTGATATTTTGAAGTACATCCCCTATTGGCCCGTCCCCTATTGGCTCCAAAATTTCTTCAATGATCTGGCGCTTGAGTTCAACAGCAAATACTTTGCGGTGCCTCATGGCATGTTCCTTTCTACTTCATTAAGGGTATCTGGTTTCTGCCAACTCCTTTAACATATTTTGTCCAACTTGGGGGTGCAGTCCATAGCGTCGGATTTCTTTACATCTTGATATGCAGAGAATAAGCCATTGTAATAATTATTATAAATTGAAATTAACTCTCATCATATCGCCCGTTAAGTGTTGGAATATTTTACAATTGGCGTTAATATGAAACTTTTATGTCTTATAATTTGAATAATATTAACCCCTTATGTATATGGCGCAGAATATGCTTAAAAGGTTATATTACAGGTTCTTTATTTGCCCCTAATGACTGATGATTTAATTCTATTTGACTCTCTTTGCTTCATCTAGATTGTGTAAATGTTCATCACTTAGTGAACTAATGCATTAACAAATTAATTATTTAAGGAGGGCGAAATGTTTAAATTCAAAAGTTTCATAATCGTAGCCTTGGTGGCGGCATTACTGGCAATGTCAAATGCTGCTTTTGCGACGACGATTAACTTTGACCTGAATAATTTTCTGATCAGCACGACCACAACGAATAGTACACCTCTTACATCCAACCCGGCTTCAGCTCCGGCGATCCCAGACGATAGCACATTTACTTTGGTACCGAATGTTACTGAGGTGGGAGAATCACATCCTAATTATTATTTTACCAATCTTCAGGGGAAATTCGCGCGCTACAACTTCGTTTTGCCCACTGGTTACAGCAATCTTTCCTTTTCGTTCCGGACATCCGTCAATGACTTATTTGCGCTATACATTAACGGTACTGTTGTAGCCATTCAAACTACGTCTTCAACAGAAAACTTCTATGATCCGTTGCCTGGGTTTTCCATGAACAGTGCTGGCTCAGCTGTAGATACGTCAGGGAAGTTGGAATATCTGCTTACCAGTGGTATGCAGTCCCTATTCCAAGTTGGCGCCAATGAATTGACTTTATTCGGAAGGGACACCATTTCGTATGGAGGTTTTAGCACCACTTATGGAGAAATCATCTGCAATGCAAACGAGCCGCCTCCTCCCAATGGCGTCCCTGAACCCACCACTATGCTACTTTTTGGTCTTGGTTTGATTGGATTGGCAGGAGTAAGGAGAAAATGTAAGAAATAAACTTTCCGTACATAGTGTCTCTTGAAGCATGATGCCTTCTATATAAAGGCAGGGTTCAGAAATGATCCTGCCTTTTCTATTTATAGAATTAACAATTGCGATTGAAAAGAGTGAATGAAAGGATAGAATTAGATAAACTTATAAGGAACATGATTATGAAAGATATCGATGTATTGGTTATCGGCCGAAGCTGCCTGGATATCATCTCCGTAGTTGAACAGTTTCCTCTGGAAGACACGAAGATTCCGCTGTTATACCGTACGGTGGAGGGGGGGCGGTCAGGGTGGAAATGCCTCCTGCTGCATCGCCCGGCTGGGAGGAGCG
>OFEK01001607.1_pt1 | contig 14673 bp, 13 predicted proteins | sample 1521131 | NCBI WGS metagenome assembly OFEK01 (sample SAMN05720209, study PRJEB24109) | activated sludge metagenome | isolation source: Anaerobic digester | place: China | collected 2015-12-16
AGCGTCTACCTCCTCTCGCGGTCGCTTACGAGTCTCCCCCTCGGAACGGCGTACGTTGTTGGCATCTTAGGGTTAAGACAGTAACTTTTTAAGACCGGAGAGGCCATTGTTTTACAGGGATGTGATGATGACGACGCGCCCCCAGGGAAGAGACCCGTTCCAGAAGAAGAACCTCGAACAATTTCTCCACGGGAAGGTTAAGAACACGGCGAAAGCATACCAAACCGGGTTGGTGAAGTATTTCGCATGGGTCTACCAGGAAGAAGAGATCCGGCACGTTGGCCGCCTGGTTGATATGCCCCACTACAACGATCTGTCACGGCGATTCCTGGAGGAGTATACCTCTGCTGACGAACACGCGGCGCTGCTGGCGGACTTCATCGAGGAGCACCGTTCTGTTCACGCACCGAAGATGTTAAGCAACATGAAGGGCGCAGTCGTGCAATACCTGGCAGCGAATAAAATATTTCTCGCACAACAGCAGGTACGGCGTATCAAGACGGGCAACCGCCCCGTGACGGTCGACCGGATCCCCAACCAGGAGGAGATCCGGGCCATCCTCTCTCACGGGGATCTGATATCACGCGCTTATGTTCTGATGCTGGTCTCGTCAGGGATGCGACCGGGCGAACCTCTGGAAATTACCTGGGTTGATGTGGATCTCGTTCGAGGGATAGTGAGTATCCCTGCCGGCGTTGCTAAAACTAATGTTGCCCGGGTAACGTTTCTATCAGGGGAGGCGCTCGAAGCACTCCAGGAACTGCGCAGATATTTCCCGAAATTCTGCGAGAAGATCGAGCAGCAGACGTACGGGTCGGTCATCCCTGATAGAAACCGTGTCTTCCCAGTGAGCTACGATGCGATGAACGCGCGGTTCGTCTTGATGGTGGAGAAGGCGGGACTTGCTGAGCGGGATAAGACGACTGGCCGCATGACGATTCACCTGCACGGATTCAGAAAATACTTCCGCACCCACATGGCAAAAGGCGAAGGCGGGAACGCAATCGATATCGTCGAGGCCTTGATGGGCCACGAAGGGTATCTGAGTGGTGCGTATGTCCGGTTGACAACACAGGATCTCGAAGCGTTCTATCGAAAAAACGAACACTTACTGTGGGTCTACAGGACGAAACCGATCAACGAGGGGGAGTTGCGGCAGTTGGAGCAGGAGAATCTAGCACTGCGAAACGAGGTTTCCGAGATCCGGCACAAGGTCGCGACGATGGACGCTGCAACTTTGATCGCGAATAAAGGTCTTGAATCCATCCTGAGCGACCCCGATAAGATCGTAAAATTACAGAAGCTCCTCGAAACGTTGTGATTCGTGCGCCCACAACGGGCAGGTTGGGTGCGGTATAGCAACCCGGCTCGACACCGCCCCCAGTTTAGACTATAGAGATTCGACATTGCCAGATGCCATAATGGAATGACATATATAGGCGAATGACCAAATACCATGCATCAGAGCGTGCATGATGCATTAACCATCTTGATCGACCGGATATCCTATTGGCGCCCGATAGCATGCGCCTTTTTTCTCTCTCTGAGTTAGTTTTTTCCCGAAGAGCCCCGGCCGTCACGTTTTTTTCTCTGATCTGCATCGCCATTGAGTCGAAAAACCACGTTGAGCGAGAGCTATGTTGTACGAGTTAAAGTGCGAACGCTGTGGGCACGTTTGGGTACCCCGTATTCCAGAGCCGCGGAAGTGTCCGCGATGTCAACGATACCGGAAGGTGGAGGAGCAGTTGCCAGCCGTTCCCTCCCCCCTCCCGGGGCCGAACGTCACCATCAGTAAAGGTGAAGCCGGTGAATAATCCTGCGTCGCCGAGCGGTATAACCTTACCCGTTATTTCGCGCGAGACTTTCGACCGACTATCGCGTATACATCGCGCGGTTCTGCTTTTAATGGCTGAAGACGGCGAAATTCGGATAGTCGAGGAAGGAGAGGTTACGAAAGCCGGCTATGCCCGGCGATGTCCTCCGGTGGGTGGGATGCCCTGATGGAGAAACGATCGATGAGCCGCCCCACCCAAGGCGGCCCACAAGAGATCGCCGCGCGTCGCGCAACAACGAGGCATGACGATGTTACATAATTGTAACACGGGGAGGATAAAGGTATCGCCACCATCGCCCTACTTTTGCGTTGCTGACGATCGCGTGACGCCAGGCGGTGTGCGGCTTGTCTGCGGCGACGACACCCTAAACCTGTCTCGGGAAGAGGGGCACAGACTTCTATACCACGGCGCGATGGTCACAAAGGGTGGCGTGGTTCTTCGGCTCGTAGGGCGGCTCATTTACTTAACTATCGCCGATTTCCGGTACACCATCGCCGCCCGTGAGCTGGGACAACTCTTCCAGCAGCACCGCGGCCGCGCTCTCCTCGTGAAGGTGGTCTGAGTGTCCCGGGAACCAGCTACCAAATACGCAGCGGTCCCCGGCTCCATGAAGCAGGCGCCCCGGTGGGTTGTCTGGCAGTACGAGATCCGGGACGGCAGGAGGACGAAGGTTCTGCACGCACCCGGGAGAGGACAGGCGAAGAGCACCGACCCCGCCACATGGGGGACCTTCGAGGAGGCGGTCCGATCGGAGCCGTTCTATAGCGGGATCGGGTTCGTCCTGGGTGACGGGTGGCTCGGGCTCGACGCGGATCACGTCCGCGACTCCAAGACCGGCGAATGGGCACCCGGGATCCTCGATGAGATCAAGAGCGTGCAGAGTTACGCCGAAGTCTCCCCGTCCGGCAGCGGCGCTCACGTGATCGCCTTCGGGGCGAAGCCGGGTGACAGGAGCAGAGCGGCGGGCGAAGCGTGGGAGATGTACGACCGCGGCCGGTTCTTCACCGTCACCGGCGACCACATCCCCGGCACACCGGGGGAGGTGAAGGTGCCCGCACCCGGAAGCCTGGAAGCGATCTATGCGAAGTTCGGCACCTCGACGAAGGTGAAGGTGAGCCAGGGCACCCGAACAGACCTCCGGCCAATATTAACCGGAGGTTCCACCGAGGAGTTGACGGATGCGGAGATCGTCGAGAAGTGCCAGAACGCCGCAAACGCCGCGAAGTTCAACGCCCTGTGGCGCGGCGACATAGCCGGGTATGCGTCTCACAGTGAGGCGGACCTTGCGCTCTGCAGCGTCATCACCTTTTACACCCGGGACCCTGCACAACTGGAGCGGTTGATCCGGCAGTCGGGACTTTACCGGGAGAAGTGGGATCGGACAGACTACGTGACACGGACGATCGTCAAAGCGTTGCAGGCGTGCCGGGAGACCTGGAGCCCGGGGTTATCGTCTCTTTCCCCAGAAGAACGGTATCTCCGCCGCGTGGATTACCGGCGAAAGATGCGGGTGGCACGGCAGGAGGTGCGCGGATGACGACCACAGACACCTTCACCCCCGATGAGCGGGAGGCGATCCGGCTGGCGGACGGGAAAACCCTTCCGGCAGTCACAACGGACGGTGGGCTCCTGCACGGGGTTTCACTCACAGCGGCGAATCTGGCAACGGTCTACGGGATTCCATCGGCAGATGACGCGCCCGTCGAGAAACGAAAGGAGCAGGTCCGCCGCGCTTTCTTCCAAATCGCCGTCTACGGCATCAGTAAAGATCAGTCGGTCGAAGTGGCCCTTGCCAAACGTCGGGAGAAACTCCCCGAGGATATCCGGCCGACGCTGGAGGAATGTGGACGCCTGATCCGCCTGGCGAAGATATTTCACAACCGAGACCGGGAGGATCTGAAGAAGGATCGCCTCGTCGAGTTGAGCGGGGAGCCAGAGACCCACCTGACGGATGCCGGGAACAGTGGGCGCCTAGTTCGGCTATACGGTGAAGATATTCGGTACTGTGCCACGTTGAAGCAGTGGTATGTCTGGGACGGGCGGCGGTGGGAACCGGACGATACACACCGGATGTTGGACCTGGCAACGCAGACAGCGAAGTCGATCTTTGTCGAGGCCGCCACGGGTGCCGATAGTAGGGCATATGCGGAATGGGCGCTTAAATCGGAGTCGTTGCAGCTACGGCGGGCGATGATCGACGGCGCGGTCTTCATGGTCCCAGTTCGGCCGGATGATCTCGATGCACAGCCGGCCCTGTTCAACTGCGAGAATGGCACGCTTAACCTCGATACCGGAGAGTTCCGGGAGCACCGGAGAGAAGATCTATGCACGAAGATTGCAGGGGTCCGATACGATCCCGAGGCGACGTGTCCTGGGTGGCATGATCACCTGAAGATGATCTTCTGTGGTGACCAGGAGATGATCGACGGTTTCCAGGCGCTCGTGGGATACTCGCTCCTTCAGTTCAACCCCGAACAAATCATGTCGATCCTCTACGGCACCGGGAAAAACGCCAAATCTGAAACGTTACGGACCATCGCGCTCATATTCGGGGATTATGCTGTGAATATCGAAGCCGGAACGCTGATGCAGTCGCGATATACCGACGGGGGACGGGCACGACCGGATGTCCTCCGGCTCAAAGGCGCGCGGTTTGTGACCTGCACCGAACCGGAACAGAACGCCCTGCTCTCCGAATCTATGGTTAAATCAATCACAGGAGACCACAGGGTGACGGCCCGACCGTTATACGCCAAAGAAATTGAGTTCGAACCGGGGGGTAAAATCTTCTTGGCAACGAACCACCTTCCGAAGATCAAAGGCACGGACAATGGGATATGGCGACGGATATGGCCAATTCCCTTCGTGGCGGTCGTCCCGGTGGACAAACGGCGGTCGGAGTATGGTAAGTTCCTCTTCGAGCAGGAAAGCTCCGGTGTCTTCAACTGGATGATCGAAGGCCTCAAACGGTACCAGGAGCAAGGCAGACTCGTCCAACCGAAGGCCGTACAGAAGGCTGCACAGGAGTATCGATTGTCATCGAACCAGATCGGGCGCTTCCTCGAAGAGTGGTGTGTTCTCGATCCCCGGGAGAGAGTGGGGAAGACCGACCTTCACACGGGGTATAAGGAGTGGTGTGAGACCACGGGGTGGAAGATGTTGTCGAGGATCGCGTTTGGCAAGATCATGAAGACTCTGTTTGAAGAAAGCCGGGACACGAACAACCAATATTGGTTGGGTATTCGGCGCAAAACTAAAGCGGAAATCGATAACGACGACCAACCCGTTGAGAGACAGGCTGGCCTCGATGAGTCGGTCACATCGGGTTATGATCAATATGCGCAATTTTCCCAAACTTTTTCCACTACGCCCGCGCGAGAAAAGTTTGGGAAAATTGCGCATATACAACATACCCCCCTCACTGTGACCGATCAGGCCGGCCAAGCGGCCCCAAAAAATCGATCCGTTGATAAATCAAAGGTAAATTTCTCTCCTGACCCGGCCGACTACAGCCCCCAAAAACATCCATTCGTGGGGCAGAGATGCAGTGTGTGTGGCAAGGGCGGCGTTTCCTACCGTGAAATTCCAGTTGACTTCAACAAACGGCGCGGGACTGCCGGGTTATGCACGGATTGTTTTGCAGCCCTTGCTCATCGGGAGGCCAAGTCATGACTCAAGATCGGAATATCCTTGACGTAACCGGGGATCCCGAGGTGGTTGATCTCCAGGTGGCAGCTCTGCTAATTTCACTCAGCGAGCAATGCGAAAAAGTGTTAGGTAACACCATGGCAACCGCCCTTCGGTATGCGGCCCATCGGTTGTTGGAAATGTGGATTCTCGATGAAAGTGAAGACGCCGACGTGCCCGACCCCGACGATGGCCCGTGTAGTCTGAACACAGCTGAGTCGCCCCACCCCACCCCGGGCCCGGAAACTACTGAAATTATGTTCGGGTAAAATCTCTTCAATCCTCTTTTAGAATCCCAAACGGGCGAAGGAAACCACAACCACAGACGCGATTTAAGCCCCCTCTTTTCTCTCAGGTGTTTCCCTATCAACACACTGGAGATCGCGCCTTAAAACAAATCCTCGTGGATGGCTTTTTCCAGGTTCGGGGCGGAAAAATAGACTCATCCCGTGTGATGAGGGAGAAAAGGTATGGATATGGTGATATTGGGTTCTTGGCGGTCGTGGTGTGGGGCTGCCTCCGGTTTTTACGGACGATTCGGGCATTGATGAGAGTCTGGTGAGATGGGTCATGCGGCCTCATCTGACGATCGGTTCTTGGCGGGACGTATCGGGGCATGGAGCGGGGCATTGATCCTCAGTGGGGTGTGATTGCGCGTACTGGAGAGATAAACGGCGGCAAACTCATCGCCGAAGTCACAACGGGTCGTTAACTCAGCGCAACTGAATTCTCGATACACGTACATTCTTATCTCCCCGGGCGTTCGGGCGCTTTCCACTTGGAAGAGTTCGTGAGCGATCTGGGGGTCGGTTGTCATGTGCAACACGTATCCCAGGTGGGAATTGCCTTCCGAAGTCGGTTCTTCGCAATCGGCCACATTGGCGATGACGTATATGATCGAGCGATCCGGCTCGTTGTCTACAGGCGGCAGGTTCAGATATTCCCGGAGTTCTGCAACCTGTTTTTCCAGCGTAAGGAACCGTTTTGCGAAAGACGATCTCTGTCCTGGCTTCGTTTCATCCCACATGCAGACACCTTCTTGTGAAGGGACGCTCATGCCCGCACCCCCTGGACGTCGGTTACGTCATCGACGATCTCGACGATCCCTTCTTTTTCGGCGTACTCGAAGATGAGCTGCTCCAGGAGCGGGAGCGTGTTGATGACCGACTGCTTATAGGTCTTGACAGATTTAGTCACTTTATTCATCATCTGTTTATCTCCTCTTTTCCGGCCGCCGGCTCACGCAGCCGCGCGTGTGATAATCTTCTGCACCAGGGCGGTCCACTCCTCCGGGTAGTCCTCGCGGACCCGGGCGATCGCCTCCCGCAGTAGGGGATCGTCCTGGGACATGCCGGCATCCTTTGCAGCATCCTCCCCAAGCGTGTCGGCTAGACGCTGGACTACAGCCTCCGATATCACTGGCATCCCGCAAGCAGGGCACACCGGCTCCTCGTCCCCCTCTGCCAGCTCTACCTCGTCAAAGAGCTTCCGGATTACTGTGGCGGTGTTGCGTTTGTATATCATCAGGGCCGCGTGCGGATCCTTCCATTCGTCGACGCCCAGCTCGTTCTCGGAAAAGCTCAGCTCCTCGAGGACTACCGCCACCAGGGTTCCAAAGTCAATGTTTACCATGTGTTTTTCATCTCTTTTCCCTCAGGTCGAAGCCGTCATCGGGCAGATGCCGCCGGGAGGGGTTGCACCTCCCGATCCGCTTTGTTAAGGCAGTCAACAACCTCGGCCGGGTTAACCCGGTCGCGCGGACTCTTCAAGGTTAGCCTGGATAAGTTGGACTGACCATAGAACAGTCTCTCTGGAGATTACCACATAATGCTTCATAGATACGCACTGACTATTTAGTAGCCACTAACGGTATACATTGGATATCTATATAACCTTTTGTATTCTATTCGTATACTGTATGGAGCCATTCGATATAACTATCCGGGGATATGGGATAGAAGAGAAGGTCCCGGTGAGATCCGGTAATAGCTCCCGCGTGTATCTACCAGCTGCTTGGTCGGGTAAGAAGGTCCGGATTGTCTTGATCGAGCCTCTTGAGGATTAGTCAACACTCTTGAGATCACTGTGAAAGTAGAGACGAGCGAACCGCCGCCCCAAACCGTTTCGACAATATTGCTTCTTGCATCGAGGATCCGTGGTACATAGAGCATAGGGTAGGGATCGACCTTTCCTGCACCAGTGGATCGAAAAAAAACGTTTTCTGTACGTGTTATACGATTCTAACTCGGAGCATCACGCAGTTTGTTTGTTTGTGTCCCCTCCACCAATCTCCTCCCCGTCATCATCCCACCCCCCATTAATACCCCCTTTCTGTACTCTCTCCTCCCTGGCGATTCGTGCTCCCCGGTGCACTGTCTCCGTAGACCTCCCGAAGATGTAGGCAATTTCTCGGTAGGAAAATCCGTCATCCAGGAAATACAAGTATGATCTGGCCTCATCTATACTGACATGCCGGGAACGTTCGACCCGCCTCTCCGCGAGCGCAACCACATGTCTTAACCGCAAATCGGCAACGGGATCATGATGGCCTCCTTTTTCCCACAGTTTTTGTAATTCGCCCCGAATCCGATTTCCCATTGTCCACAGCTCGACGGATATGAGTTTTTCAACTGCATCGAGAACTGCATCCATATTTTCCCCGCGAACTCCTGCCTTAAGAAGAGCGCCTACGACTTCCTGTTCGGCTTTCTCCTGAACGGGGTATTTTTCCGCCCTTATATATTCGTCCTTGTTTGGTTCACCGCTCATAATTCTTCTTTGTTCCGCAAACTAATATATATTGTCCCATTTTTCCAAACGGAATATATATGTATTAATCTGGTCTATAAAAAGTTGATATTGAACTATTCTCAACTGCAGGCGGACACCGGAGACATCTACGAGGATCGATAACATGGTAGTAAACTGGATTCTACAACGGATGCGGAACGCACAGAACGCCGTTAACCGGAAGGTTCAGCCTGTAACGGATAGGATCAGTATGGTAATGCAGCCCGTAACCCGGGTGGTCGGCACGACCGGAGCCTTCGTCCCCGTCGTCGCCCGGGGCGGTGTCGAGCGGGTCGCAGAAGCAACTCGCCCGGTTCAAACACGTCAGGAGCCGGCAACTGTCTTTTACGGCAGAGGGTATGTATCCCCTGCACAGCAAACGAGCGGGCGGATCCCGGTACCAACTCATGTTACCCAGCACGTGCAGGAGATGAGGGAGGCCATTGCACCGAAGCCTACCGGGTCCATGCAACAAAATAAGTCTCTTGTGCACCCGGCAAGAGAGATATCTGTAACCATGCATCAGCAACGGGTGCAACTCAGGATCCCAGAGGTGCCGGATATCGGTCGCTTTATGGAGGAGAAAGCTTTGTGGATCCACGAGAGGGGCGTGGAGGCGAGTAATTTGTGGACCACATCAGTTGCCCCTGCAATCGAGCGGGTGGTTGATACAGCGCCGTATCTCGGCCCGGAAACACTTCCCATCGCGCGTCCTGGACCATCGGGGGTAGGGGGACGAAGCGGCGAAGAGATACATCATGTCGCTCCGGGATCGAGGCGGGGCGAACTCACCCTCGTCACTGCCCCTCCCCTGACCCGAGGCGGGACCCGGCTACAGCCGAACTGGGAAGGGGATCCCGGGCATCTCCTCATCAAGGGTGCAGTGATAGATCTCCCTCAGGGAGCCATCGAGTACGTCACCGCCGCCCCCCTTGGCATAGTGCGAGCGGGGAGGATGGCCTACCAGGATCCGATGGGTGCCGCAGCCCTCACGGGTGAAGGGCTTGTGGTCGTAGGGGAGGGCACCGTCGAGGCTGTCAAAGAAGATCCTTACCGGTTCACCGGAGCGATGGTCGGAGGGATCCTCATCGGTGGAAAGACTGCCGCAATTAAACAGCGAGCCGGAGCAACAGTACTTCGTGCAGTGGCGCACGTTGATCCTTACTTCGAGCGCGGGATGAGAGTTTACACCGGGCACGCCGGACCGATCGATACAATCACCCGCTGGCAGAACCCCTTTGAGTATCACCCAACTCTGAAAGGGTCCACGAAGTTCGAGCTTGATCCGACGATCTTCGAGGCTCCCCGAAGTTACTACCATGGTACCTCTCGTCACTTTATGGAGATAAGGATCCGGGAGGGAAAAATCGAGGTTGCAAGTCACATGCCCACTGCAATCCCAGAGACCCGGGCCGCCTTGGCGGCCCTGGAACGGGGGCTGGTCGAACCTGCGTATCAGGCCATAGAGCACGCCCTGTTCCTCGGTCCGCCGGACACCGGGTACGCAACGTTCGCCTCCGGTGGGTTCCTGAAGATCCGTGGCACACCGCTCGAGGTCCCGAAATCCTTGACCCGCTTGGCACAGACTCGGGAGGCAATAGCCCAAAGCGGCAAGCGGGTGCCGAGGGGTCTCCAGCAGCAGCTCTCTCTCAAGGCGTACGGAGAATATCTTAGATCCCCCCGAGGGGAGATCCTCGTCTCCCCGAAACCGGTATCGGGGTACCGGTGGTTGGGGTTGCCTGAGCATGAGTACGTGGTAAAACCCGGTACCCATCTCTACCCGGTCCATTCTGGGCGGTCCCGATTCTTCCAGAGGTTCGGACTGACCCGGGGTTCCTCCTACACGATCCGCCCGGACACCGGGCAGATCCTGGAGATTATGGAGTTTTCGTTCAATCCAGTTGCACAACGCCCCGCCCCACCGATCCTTGTTGATCTTCCAGAAATCCGAGCGAAATATCTGCATCTCCCGAAGCCCCTCTCGCTCTATCTGATGGAGGATCCGGAGCCCGTCATCAAACCGATCACCAAGACGCCCCCCTACGGGTCAGTTTTACACGAACGGGCAGTGAGAGCAGGTACCCGCCTGTCCACACATGTGACTCGAGAAAAGGAGCGTACAGCCCCGCTCTTCGGTCGCGACAGGCCCATAGACGTTGACCGGGTGATTCGGGTACCGGACGGTGGGAGGCAGACTCTTCCGGGTCGTGACAGCTCCACAGACATTGACCGGGCGATTCGGGCACCTGACAGCAGGAGGCAGGCTCTCCCAGGTCGCGACAGATCTACAGATATTGACCGGGCGATTCGGGCACCTGACAGCAGGAGGCAGATTCTCCCGGGTCGCGACAGATCTACAGATATTGACCGCGTGGTTCGGGCGCCTGACAGCAGGAGGCAGACTCTCCCGGGTCGTGGTAGGCCCACAGACATTGACCGCGTGATTCGGGCACCTGACAGCAGGAGGCAGATTCTCCCGGGTCGTGGTAGGCCCACAGACATTGACCGCGTGATTCGGGCGCCTGATGACAGGGTGCGCCCACCTCCCGGGCGACCCCGCCCTAACCCCGGGATGCCGCGCAGGGAGGCCGATTACCGGACGCCGGGGCCACATGAGAATCTCCCTGAGCCCGATAGAAAGGGAGAGCGAAAACGTCACCGAAAGAGGCGGGATCCGTACGATTGGTTCATCGAAAACCCTGCTCATGACCTGAAATCTGTGTTCGGTAGTCCTATGTTCGGCAACCTACCGCGACAACTCGACACCCCCGGGGATCTTTTTGGAGCGCCGGACAGGAAAACACCTCGCCGAAAAAAGAACACGTCTCGGAAGACCTAGAAAGCGGAAGGAGAGCACCCCACGCGCGCGAGGAGAATCGTACGAGTACCTCAGGTTCTCTCCTCATCTGCTAGAGCACCCCACGCGCGCGAGGAGAATACAGGAGTCAAGGGATTGATGGAGGTCTAGACGGCGAGCACCCCACGCGCGCGAGGAGAATACGACCGTCACCATCCGGGGGATACCACAGAGGATGAGCACCCCACGCGCGCGAGGAGAATACCCATCTGCTCCGCAGACGAAAACACATCTCCCCGCGCACGCGGGCACCCTCGATAGGCAATAATTGCCCAACGGGAAGCACCGCTATCCCATCTCCCGCGCGCACGCGGGCACCCTCGGTGGGTCTACTCAGATACTGATAGCGTCTGCCCATCTCCCGCGCGCACGCGGGCACCCTCATTGAGGGGACGGTCAAGATGCAGCAGGATGCGACACCCATCTCCCGCGCGCACGCGGGCACCCTCCCTATAGTGGCCTATTGTTTTTCGGTATCGTATCGATAGCCCTATAGATGCGATTTAAGGGAGGCGGACCACCTGAAGGAGAAGAACTCGGGGAGAGGTGCGATCGTCGATTATACGCAATCTGTGAGGGTGTGTTTTGCCTCCCCGCCCTATCCCTCGTTGACATACTCCCCGCACAAAGGGCACCACCACCCTACAGGGATCCATGACCGCCGGCCGGCCACCTGTCGACGGACATGGGCACGGTACATCCGGGAGGCGCACCGGGTGCAATGGGGTTCTTCCTGAGCCATGGTATACCACATTTCGAGAATCTATCATATAAATATATACCAAAAAAACAGGGAAAAAATCGTCGTGATTTCCGGGATTTAATCTACTGTCATAAGGCTAAGATTCAAACAACGTACGCCGTCTGGACGGGCATCGGGGCGGTCGGGACGGTCATCGCCGGGATCATCCTCTTCGGCGAGTCGCGGAGCGTCATCCGCCTTCTCTGCATCGTCCTGATCGTGGCGGGGATCGTGGGGCTGCGGTTCTTTTCGGATACGTAAGTGCCGGAGAGGGCGCCGTCTCGCAATGCCCGGGCCCTTGCTTCTGCCCGGAGGCGGCAGTCATCTCCGGCAAAGGTGCGTGGCCGGCACAGTGCAAATCCCCTGCCGGCAGCCTTATCTCCTGCCTGCCGGACATAGACCCCGATGCCGGGCGGAGCAAAGCGGTCGAAAGGGTTGAGCCTTTCTGCCGCGGTAGCGTTTGCGGTGGGGAACATGATCGGGGCCGGGGTCTTTGTCCTGAGCGGCCTCATCATCGCCATCGCCGGTCCTTCGGCGGTGATCTCCTACATCATCTGCGGTCTTGCCGTCGCCTTCTCGGGCCTCTCCTACGCGGTGCTCGCGAGCATCTACCCCGAGGACGGGGGCGGATACCTCTACGCACGGCGCATCCTCGGTCCGTATCCCGGGTTTCTCGCGGGTTTTGCTATGTACATCAGCATAACGATCGCCACCGCCTTCGTTCTCCTGGGGTTCGGGATCTACGCAAACCTGCTTACAGGGGCGAGCCTTGACCCGCGTTACGCCGCCCTTGCCGGCCTTGCGCTGCTTGCGGCGCTCAACCTCAGGGGTGCCGCGGAGGCGGGGCGGGTCGAGATCGGCCTCGTCGCCGCGAAGGTGGCCATCCTCGCCGGCCTGATCCTGGTCGGGCTCACCCACGTTCAGGCCTCCGACTTCTCGCCGTTCCTCCCCGGCGGCGCGAGCGGCATGCTCCGGGGGGTGGCGATGATCTTCTTCGCCTACATAGGATTCCAGGTCGTGGCCATGATGGGCGGCGAGGTGAAGGATTCAGCAAAAAACGTGCCGCTCGCCACCCTTGCGTCCATCGGCATCGTGGCGCTGATATATACGGGGGTCGTCGTTGCGCTGCTCGCGGCGCGACTCCCCTCGTACGGGGGCGAGAGCGTCTTCGATGCGGCGGTCGTCTACCTCGGACCCATCGGCGGGGTCGTCGTCGCTCTCGCGGCGCTCTTCTCGACGCTTTCGTCCGCGAATGCAAACATCCTCGGCGCCTCGCGGGTCATCCTGGAGATGGCAAGTGAGGAACAGATCCCCGCGAGGTTTGCCCGGCTCCGGAACGGTCAACCGGCGAACTCCATCCTGCTCGGCGCCGGCATCACTGCCATCCTCATCCTCGCCGGGAACCTCTCGTTCATCGTGGAGCTGACCAACGTCACGATCCTCGTGGCGATGATGCTCGTGAACGTCAGCGCGCTCATCCTGACAGGGCGCAAAACGCTGGTCTCACCGGAGAAGAACCGCTTTGTCATCCCGTTCGGGCCCGTCTTCCCTCTGCTCGGCGCCGCATCCTGCGCGGCGATGCTCGTCACCCTCGCGCCATCGGTCCTCGGGCTCGGTATCGCCATCCTGCTGGCAGGCTCGCTCCTCCTCGTCATCGAGGATGTCCCGGAGAGGAAGACGATCGTCCGGAATATACGCCTCCTGCTTCGCCGGCCCGTGGAGAGGGACGGCGGTTAAGGTCCCCGCACCTCGTCATCCAGGGCATTGAGGAACGCAACGAGGAGGGCGTGCCTCTTCCCGGCAATCTCCCGGGCGGTATCCGTGTACATCCGGCCCCTCAGGTTGACGAGTTTTGCCCGGATGTGATCGGTTGCGTCCAGGATGCCGCCGCCCTTCTCCCCGGCCTGCATGAACGTCCGTGCGATACCGACCGCACCCATCGCGTCCAGGTTGTCCGCATCCGAGAGCACCCGGGCTTCCAGGGTTCCGGGGTCGACCCCTGAGGAGTAGCGGTGCGCCCGGATGGCGTGGAAGATGCCCGGGACAAGGTCCGCCGGGTAGCTGATGGAGCAAAGGTAGGCTTCTGCCATCCGCGCCCCCGCCTCCTCGTGGGGGGCGCCCGTCTCCTCCTCGACGGGCCGGGCGATATCGTGGAAGATTGCGGCCGGTATGAGGACCGCCATATCCGCACCTTCGCGGGCGCCGATCGCTTCAGCAAGACGCACGACCCGGAGGGTGTGGTCAAAACCGTGGGCCCCCGATGCCGGGAGCGCCGCCCGGACGTGGTTGAGCATCAGGGCCGTCGCGTCGTCCATACAGGATGTTGGCGTCCGGCAGGAGAAAACGGTTCCCGTTCCGGGTGCCCCCCCACCCGGGTAAGCGGCACTATCACGGGCACATATGCACCATATTCCACAGGCATCCCCCGGGCCGCGCTCACCGGACCTCTCCCTACCCGGCACCCCCGCGGGCCGGGAGGATCTCCTGGCGGTGCATCACGTTTCGAAAGACTTAAGGAAATTCTCGTAACTATTCCTATCATGAGACTGATACATATCACCTCTTCCGTTTTGGCACGGCCTTTCGTAGCACCGGGGGCCGTGGAGACCACCGCCCTCCACGGGCAGGCAGGCACTGCTCCCGGCCGGCGTGCTCCTGCCGGAGGCACACCATGATAGTCGACTTGAACCCCATCGGGCACGTATCTTCGCCATACAAGGAGAAGAAGGACGCCCCGCGCCAGGGCCGGCTGACCGACACCG